>OEQQ01000133.1_pt1 | contig 17635 bp, 16 predicted proteins | sample 1539741 | NCBI WGS metagenome assembly OEQQ01 (sample SAMEA3891876, study PRJEB23780) | metagenome | biome: terrestrial biome; feature: animal house; material: Caecal content | place: Italy | collected 2015-05-05
CCTCCATGGTCTGGGGGGAAGCGATCAGCACCTGACGGCCGTCCAGGGGGAAGAAGTCCGGGCACTCCCACATCTTTCCGAAGCGGTTTTCGCTGCGGTCCAAAACGGATACCAGTTCCCATTCCCGCATATCCTTCGAGCGAAACATCGCGATCTGCCCGCTGGTATCCCGGCTCCTGCTGCCCACGACGGCATAAAAACCGTCCTCTTCCTTCCAGATCTTCGGATCCCGGAAATCCTCCGGAAAGCTCCCGGCAGGAAGGCAGTCCGCTTCGATCACGGGATTGCATTTCCACTTTTCATAGTTCACCCCGTCGCCGTCCGCCATGCACTGAGTCTGCCGGACGACGGGCTTTCCATCCGGCCCGGGAATCTCCTTCACGCCCGTGTACATCAGATACTGCCTGCCTTCCCACTCCAGCGCGCTGCCGGAAAAACAGCCCATCGCATCGAACTCCTCGTCCGGGGCCAGGGCGCAGGGAAGCAGTTCCCAGGAAATGAAATCCTTCGTCTTCGCATGCCCCCAGTGCATGGGCCCCCACTGAACGCTGTAGGGATGATATTGAAAAAACAGATGATACTCCCCCCGAAAACTGGAAAAACCGTTGGGATCATTGATCCATCCTGTCGGGCTGCAAAAGTGGAAATTCGGCTTTTGCCCCTCCGGAATCCGTCCGATCTCCTGAAGTTCGAACTCCCTGGCCCGCTGCAATTTCTCGCTCATCCTGAATGACTCCTTTTCTCCGATTTTATTTTTCCGCCATCGCCATGGCCTTCACATTGCTGAATTTCGCCTTTCCAAAAGAAAAGAGGCCGAATTCCCCTTCCCTGCAGTCATACATCCGAAAGCTCAGAGCCGCATCTTCGTTCACCCACACGGTCCCGGCGCTCTTTTCCGTCACGATTTCCATCCGGTAGACTCCGTCCTCCGGAATCCGCAGGGCCGTTTCCAGCTCCACGTCGTAGGGGAAGGCCTTCCCTCCCTCTTCCGACTGGCGCAGCCACGACCGGAAGACCAGGCGCCGACGCTGCGGCTCCACGTAAAGAAAATACCCCCTCGACAGATCCCGTTCCAGATGCAGCGCCACGCCGGCACAAACGGCTTCTCCCGCTTCCATTTCCACCGAAAAGCGGCCGGTTTCGGGCATCGGCCCGCACAGCGCGGTCTGGCAGCTCTCCTCCTGCGCCGCCACAAGCTGCCCGTCCCGTTCTCTCCACCCGGGCGTAACCGGCTCCATCCTGCGATTCGACAAAACGGGGAAAAACGATTCCGCGCCGTCCGGGAGGCAGAGCCCCAGATCTCCGTCCGGCTGCTGCGTCAGCTGGTGAATGACCATATTTCCGCCCCAGTCCCAGGTCCGGTAATCCTGCCCCGGCTGCCGCTTTGGCCAAAATCCGAACAGGTCCTCTTCCTTCGTGGGATTCCAGCCGAACAGGCAGCGGCGGTTCCCGTCGTCCGCGGTCTTCGCCGCATAAAAGGCACGGCCGTCCAGCCTGTGATTTTTGGGGATCTTCCACCCCGTTTCCCCGATCCGGCGCTTCACATAACGGGTTCCGAACAGGGTGGTATAGGAAGAAAAGACCAGATATTCCCACCCGCCCATCCGGAAGAAATCCGGACACTCGCAGGCTCCGGCAAAGCGCCGGGGATTGTAGAAGGGCTCCCGGTATTCCCAGTTCTTCAGATCCTTTGAGACGCACAGCCCCACGCATCCCGTCTGAACATGCCCTTCGTTCGCCCTGGCCGCCACCAGCATCCAGTATTCTCCCAGATCTTCACGCCGGATTATCCTGGGATCCCTCCAGTCCGGGCCGCTGTAAATGACCCCGTCCGGGCCGAAGGTATCCTCTTCCACGAAGTCCCACCGATCCAGGCTTTCGTCCCTGCTGACGTAATGGGTGATCTCCTGGTTTCCCTCCGGAAAACGGCAGGCGAACAGATGCCATTTTCCTTCCGCATAAATCAGATCCCCGGTCCCTCCCAGGACGCCGACGGGCGTCTCCGGCCCCATATGGATCAGATCCGCGCTGTCCATCCTGTGCCATCCAAAAACCGCGTCCGGCCGCTTCGGATCCTTCCAAGACTTCAAGTAAAAGATCCTCCACTTTCCGTCTATAAACTTCGGGATCACATCCCCGCATCTTGCCCCGGGCGCTCTGTAAAAATAGGTCTCTCCCATCGTTTTCCTCCTGTTTCTCTCCGCATCCGTTCTTCCATTTCCCGCAGGTCCGCGCCCCGGTTCCATTCGGGGGCTTCCTTTCCCATGGCCCTGTACTTCGACGCCGCATGGTTGGCTACTGCGAAACAGTCCACCCGGACCACGTTGTTCAGCTTTTCCATCAACCTGCGTCGGGCCTCCATTTCCTCCGGCGCATCGTTGACTCCCGCTGCCAGCGGCATTCTTAAAATCACCGGCTTTTTTGCTTCCGACAGCCGGATCAGATTTTCCGCCGCAAGCCTTCCGTCTGCGCCCGTGTATCGGACCGCCCGCTTCGGATCCATGCACTTGACGTCCACCAGAAACAGGTCGATCATGGGGAGGAGGGGAAGGATTTCGGACCATTTTACCTGCAGGGACGTATCCATGCAGACGTTCAGCCCCCGGTCCCTGCACAGGGAAAGAAATTCCCCCAGAAAATCCGCCTGCATAAGCGGTTCCCCGCCGGAGCAGGTCACCCCTCCTTCCTCCCCGTAAAACTCCCGGTCCAAAAGCACCTGTTCCAAAAGTTCTCCCGATTCCACTCTCCGGCCGCAGACCGCCATGGCCTGCGCGGGACAGCTCAGGGCGCATTCCTCCATCCTGTCGCAGGAGAGGCAGGCGCTTACGTCCATCGTATGCCGCCCCCCTTCGAACCGGTGCGCCCCCTTTTTGCAGACGGCCAGACAGCTCCCGCAGCCGATGCATTTCTGTTCGAAATACAGCATCTCCGGCGCGGCTTTTATGGTTTCCGGATTGTGGCACCAGGCGCAGGACAGGGGACAGCCCTTGAAAAAGACCGTCGTCCGGATCCCCGGCCCGTCGTGAATGCAAAACCTCTGGACTTCCGCGATCATCGCCTGTTTCATCCGTTGTCCCCTCCGCCCATCCGGCCGATGATATGTTCCTGCAGCTCCCGGTCCAGCTCCACGAAACGGGCGTTGAACCCCCAGACCCGCACGATCAGATCCCTGTATTTCTCCGGCTCCTTCTGCGCCGCCCGCAGCGCCTTTTTATCGTACATGGCCAGATTGAGCACCGGGACGTGGGCCCTGCGCGCTCCCTCCATCAGACGGTACAGTATTTCCTCCCGGTCCGCCCCCATTTCGAATCCGCCCTGATCCAGCGTCAGCTGGAGGGGGGACGAGGCGTATCCGTCCCGCATGGGGAGCCTGGAAGCGGACTCCACGATGGCCGTAGGCCCCTTCTGCGCCGCCCCGGGCGTTGGGCAGCAATGTTCGCCGATGGGATCCCGAAACCTCCTGCCGTCCGGGGTTGCCCCCACCGTGTTGGCGAAGATTCCGAAGTCGATGTTGTAGAGCCCGGGCCTCAGCGGCTTTGTTCCGCAAAATCCGTTCACCCTCCGGATAAAATGTTTTCCGATCTCCGCGGCCAGGCCGTCCGTCCTCTCATCTCCGTTCCCGAATTTCGGAACGTGCAAAAGCCTTTGCCGAAGGGCTTCCCAGCCCTGAAAATCGGCTGCCAGCGCGCGTTTGAGCTCCGCCGCCGTACACCATTTGCGCACAAAGACGCACTCCTCCACCGCCCGCAGGCTGTCCGCCGCCGTGGTGATGGTCCCGGACAGAAGCTGGTAGTTGGATACGTCGAATCCCCCTCCCCGCAGGGGATCCTTTCCCGTGACCGCGCTTCGCCAGAACGATCCTCCCACCAGGGGCGAGGTCACGGTATTCGTTTCATCCTCCCGCATCTTCTCCTCGATCCGCAAAAACTGCTGATCCAGCTGGAAATCCAGCTGACGGAAAAATGCGTTCAGAAACTCCTCAAAGCTCTTCATTTCCTCAAAAGCGCCGGACCGAAACCCTTTTACCAGAGAGGTCTTCGGCGTAAACAGGGGGCCCTGCGCGCTGTTCTTCCGCATCCGCACCGGAACCACGCAGGGGTTTTCTTCCCCGTTAAACAGGGTCAGTTCCACCGTTTTTACCATCTCATGCTGCCAGAATACGATCCCGCTCTTCTGATCGATCACCGTCTCGGTACATCCGTCGTTGGCATAGCGGCAGGCGTCGGCATGGGAAATCCCCGCCCGCTCCATGGCCGGAATGATATTTTCGTCGAAGTACAGGGTCGGCTGCCCCTTTCCCTTCGCCAGAAGGCGCACGCACGCGCGGATCAGGGATTTCGGCGTATTTTCTTGGATCCTGACGTTGAGGTGCGGTTCCGCGTCCCCCGCCCGCTCATAGGCTTCCAGAAAGATCCAGGTCAGCTCGTTGGTCTGATCCTTCCCGGCTTCATCCTGGCCGGAAAGCATCAGATTGCGCAGGGTGTCCCCTGCCCGGAGCCGGTTGAGATTCCGGTAAAACCGCAGCACGGCTTCCATGGCCTCTTCCCGGTTCCAGCTCCCGGCCCTGCATTCCATGCAATAAAAGGGATAGAGGGTCTGATCCAGCCTCCCGATGCATCCTACCCCGAAGGGGCTTCTGGCCAGGTACAAAAACCAGAACAGCTGAAGCCCTTCCTCAAAGGTGGCGGGTCTTTTTTCGGAAATCCGCCCGCAGATCCCTGCGATCCTTTGCAGGCTGTTTTTTCGGTTTGCATCCGCCTCCTGCTCCGCCAGCCGTTTTGCTTCCCGGGCATGGCGCAGGATCAGCCTTTGCACCGCCTTATAAACCGTGTGGATGCCCCGGCGGTAAGCCGCCGTTTCCTCCGTATCTTCGCTTCGTCTCCGCCCGGTCCATTTCAGGATTTCTCCGATCCCGTGGTACAGGCACCCTGTTCCGAAGGGATAGTGGGCGTTGTCCGACTCCAGGATCAGCCTTACCGATTCCGCCCTTCCCCCCGGCAGGTAAAACCCTTCCGGAACGCCTTCTCCCGAAATCCTGATTTCACAGCCGTCCAGCAGTTCTGCGTACGCCTGCGCGCACCGGTCTATGTTCTTCTCCCTCTCTCTTTCCATTTCCGTCATATTCCTCCGCCGCTGTCATGAAAACTGCAGGATGCCGAAGGGCCGCCGCACAAAACGCCCTCTTTTGACCTTTGCGCGGCAGCCCTTCCGATTCCCTTTGCGTTATTTTGCCAGCGCTTCCTGATAACGGTCATAAGCTGCCTGCCATGCCGCTACCACTTCCGAAAGCCCCATGTTATCCAGATCCTGCAGGTACTGATCCCACTCTTCTTCGATACCGCCGTCCCGAAGCCAGTGAGCGACCTTCTCTTCCGTCAGCGCTTTGATATCGCTGAGCTTGTCGTTGATCACTTCGATTTCTTCCGCCGTGTTGGTGACGGAAGGATAGTATTCCGTGCTGTCCACATACTGGAACCAGAAGTCGTTCAGATCGTTCAGGCGTTCCTGCGCTCTGTCTTCCATGTAATAATAAGTCCCGTAGTCCTCAGCCAGCTGCTCCGTAGGCCCGAGAAGCTCGGATTTGGATTTCAGTTCGCCCGCGGTTTCGCCTTCCTGAAGCTCCCTCATGGAGTAGCAGCCGTTTTCATCGGGCTCCTCATCCCAGTAAACGCCGATGGGGCCGTAAATGGCCTGCATGCTGTTGATGGGATCATACATCTGATCCACCCATTTGAGCAGCAGTTCCGGATTTTCGCACGCGTTGGTCACCGCAAAGCTGTTGTGGCTGGTGGTTCCCATTTCGTTCAGATTCACGCCGTAAGTCCCGTCAGGGCCTTCCAGGATCGGAAGATACTCATAGCTCTCCGCCCTCTCTTCCCCTACGACCTCCGGGATTTCCCACCAGACGAATACGCCCAGCCTGGGATCCTCTCCGTTGCCCTTCGCGATATACTGGCTGGAATCCTGGGAGAAGATCTCGATATCGATCAGCCCTTCTTCAAACCATTCGTGATAATAGGCGATGGCGTTTTTGTACTCTTCCGTAGCCGCCTGATAATATACCTTACCGTCCTCGATGGCCCTGTGGTCGACCTGATAGTCCGTGCATCCGAAGGGCGCCAGCAGGGTACCGATGCCCGCGCACCAGGATCCGTTCTTCTCCGGGAAAATGAAGGAGAGAGGAATTTCATCCGTGGGGTCCCCGTTGCCGTTTACGTCGTTCTCCTTAAACGCGACCAGGACGTCGTGCAGTTCGTCCACCGTGGTGGGCATTTCCATGTCTACCGCTTCAAGCCAGTCCGTGTTGATGGCCGTAAACTGCGGGATCGCGCCGATGTAATACGTGTTTCCGTCGGAATACTGAAAGCCCATTTCGGAGATTCCGGGCAGCCCGTAGATGTGCCCGTCCGGCATGGTACAGGTCGCCAGCATTTCCGGGCGCTTCTCCACGATCTTCATCAGATTGGGCATGGTCTCCTCGTTGATGTAATCCTCCAGGGGAATGAGCAGGCCGTTGCCGCCGTAGGTCAAAAGCTCGTTGTCCGTCAGGGAAGCCGCCATCAGGGCGTCCGGAAGATCGCTGCCCGCGTTCAGGATCAGGTTCTTTTTCTCCGTCAGGGTATCTCCGGAAACGCAGTTCCATTCGATGGTCACTCCCATGGCCTCGTTCATCTGCTGCACCAGGGGCTTTTCGCTGTTATCCGGAGACAGGGCGCTGATCCCCGCAAAAATGCTGAAGTTCGTCTGTTCTTCCCCCGAAGAAGCGCTGTCGCCTCCGTTGCCGCCAGAGCAGGCCGCTGCCGAAACCGCCATGACCGCCGCCAGTCCCAACGCCGTCATCCTCTTTAACTGTTTCATCTTTTTCCTCCTTTTCATCCGTTTCATTTTGATTCGCTGCTCGCGTTCCGTTTGTATTTTCAGAGCCGGTTATCCTTTTACGGCGCCGGCCATGAATCCTTTTTCAAAATATTTCTGCACGAACGGGTAGGCCACCAGCATGGGGACCGATCCCACCACGATGGAAGCGAACTTGATCAGCTCCGTGATCTTATTGGCTTCCGCATAACCGCCGTCCATGTTCCCCATCATCGTCGCTGTTGCCTGGCTCTGGATCAGCACCTGGCGCAGGGCCAGCTGCAGGGGATACTTCGCCTTTTCATTCATATAGATCAGGGCGGTGAACCAGTCGTTCCAGTACGCTACCATGGTGAAAATCACCATGACGGCCAGAATGGGCTTTGCCAGAGGCAGGGCGATCTTCACAAAGGTCCTCAGATTGCTGCTGCCGTCGATGGCCGCCGCCTCGTACAGCTCCTCCGGAATGCTGCTTTCGAAAAACGTCCTGGCCACGATCACGTTGAATACCGCCACCCCGCCGGGCAAAATCAGCGCCCAGACGCTGTTGAGCATTCCCAGTTTGGAAACCACCAGATAAGTGGGGATCAGCCCGCCGTTGAAATACATGGTGAACACGTAAAAGACCATGATGGCTTTCCGGAAGGGCAGCGTCTTTTTGGAGACGCAGTAACCGGTGGTGATGATCAGCGCCACGCTGATGACGGTTCCCAGAACCGTGTAGTAAATGCTGTTCAGATAGCCCGTGGCGATGGACTCCTCCCGAAAGACCCGGAAGTATCCTTCCAGCGTGATTTTGGAAGGGAGGAGGAACGTCTTCCCGCCGTATACCTCATAGGGATCCGAAATGGAAGCGATGAGGACGTAGTACAGCGGATAGGCCACCACAACGATCAGCAGGATCAGGAGCGTATAATTGAAAATATCGAATACCTTGTCCGAAGAGATCTTCTTCGTTTTTGTGCTCATCGAGCCGCGCATTGTTTTCCCTCCCCCTTAAATAAAGCTCACGTTGGAAAGCTTTTTGCAGATCCGGTTTACCACCACCAGAAGCACGATGTTCACCGCCGTGTTGAACAGCCCAACCGCGGTGGAAAAGCTGTACATGGCTTTCAGCATGCCCTGTTCGTACACATAGGTTGCGATGATTTCGGAAGTTTCCTTGTTCAGGCTCGTCTGCAGCAGATACGCCTTTTCGAATCCCACATTCATCAGGTTTCCGAACTGCATGATCAGCTGGATGACGATGACCGGAATCAGCTCCGGCACGTCGATGTGCAAAATCCTCTGCCAGGTGCTGGCCCCGTCCACCCTGGCCGCTTCATGCAGGGAAGCGTCCACGCTGGAAAGGGTGGCCAGATAGATGATGGTTCCCCATCCTGCGTCCTGCCAGATGCTGGAGGCGATGTAAATCGTCCGAAAGGCCGACGCGGAATCGATGAAGTTCACCGCTTCCTTCGCCCCGAAAGCCTGGGCGATCACGTTGATCAGCCCCCCGTAAGGGGAAAGGAAAATCCGCAGCATACCGCACAGGATCATGATGGAAATGAAGTGCGGCGCATAAATGATCGTCTGCGTGACCCTCTGGAACTTTTTGGACTTCACCTGATTGATGAGCAACGACAGGATGATGGGAATCGGAAAAGTCCACAAAATGCTGTAAAGGCTCAAAAGCACCGTATTCCGGATCATTCTCACGCTGTTATAGCTGTTGAAAAAGCGTTCGAACCATTTCAGCCCCACCCAGGGGCTTCCGAAAAATCCTTCCACCGCGTTGTAATCCCGAAACGCGATCTGTACGCCGTAAATCGGAACGTACTTGAAAATAATCGTCAGGATAATGCCGGGCAAAAGCAGAAGATAAAATTCCCAGTGCTTCATCATCTGCTTCGCCAGGCTCTTGTGAACCGGCACGGCCGCGGCCGTCGTTTTCCTTTTCACTGCCATCGCTCTTCCTCCCATCTCCCGTTCTGGTTTTTCGTTTCCTGTGAATCCGTTTCTTTGTCTTTGCTTATTCGACTCTGCTTCTTCGTCTTGTGAAACGTTTCATATTTTGTGATTTTATTTTAGTCCCGCGCTCCCCGTTCGTCAAGGATAAAATCCATATTTTTTGGTAAAAGAGTATATTTTATTACATTTATACAAAAATATCGCCGTCGTTTTGTCTGTTTTCACAGTATATAACGTTTCATATATATGATATGATCCATGTATCGACACAGGAGAATTTCTTTTCTCTGTTCAGAAGGGGATTTTTCGTATAAAATAGAACTATCATTCAGGAGGATCTTTCGAGCTATGACGAAAAAAAATGCGCCCACCATGAAGGATGTGGCGAGAGAGGCAGGCGTGGCCCTGGGAACGGTTTCAAAAGTCATCAACGGAATTCCCGTCAGCGAGGAATATCGCAGCCGCGTCCTGGACGCGATCCGGACTTTACATTATGAAGTGAATACCTATGCCAGGGGGCTCAAAACGCAGAAGACAAATCTCATCGCCCTGATTATTCCCAATACCATCAATCCCTTTTTCGCCTCCTTCGCGGATTATATCGAAGGGGCTCTGTACCAGAGAGGGCTCAAGCTGCTGCTGTGCTGCGCGGACGGAATCCCGGAAAAGGAAATCGCCTATCTCAATCTGGCGACTCAGAACAAGGTGGACGGAATCGTCGCCCTGACCTATTCCGACGTGGGAAAATACATCGCGAAGGATATCCCCATGGTGGTGTTCGACCGCTTTTTTGACAACCACATCATCCCGCGGGTGGCCTCCGACAATTTCGCCGGCGGTTGTATGGCCGTAGAAAAGCTCCTGGAGCTGGGCTGCACCCACCCCGTCTATATCCGTTTTCATTCCGTTTTTCCCGGAGAATCGGACAAGCGTATGGACGGTTATCTTCACGCCTGCAAAAAACACGGCCTCGAGCCGGACTATCTGAATATGGAGGACTGTCCGGAAATGCTGGATTACATGCGGGATTTTCTGGAGCGCCACAAAAAGGCCGACGGGTCTCTGACCTTCGACGGCGTCTTCGCCCATACCGATTACCACGGCTATCATTTTCTCAGGCTTCTGCGCGGCCAGGGATACCGGGTCCCGGAAGACGTACAGATCATCGGCTTCGACGGCATCCGCCAGTTCGGCGGGGAGCAGGAAGACCTCTTCGTCTCCTCCATCTGCCAGCCGGTGAAGCAGCTGGCGGAAAAGTGCGTGGAAATTCTGGTAGCCCCGGACCGTTCCATGGTTCCCAGCCTGACGCTGCTGCCCGTATCCTACCAGTATGGGGGGACCACGAAGCGGGAAGGATGATGGGAAAGAGGCACGAATTTGTGCAAAACAAAAGAGCCGGTTTTCCGACTCTTCAACAGGAACGATGTTGGGGAGCAAATTCTGCGTGCAAAAGCCGAATTTGCTCCCCGGTATTGTTTTCCGGCAGCGTCCCTTCATGAAGGATGCGATGACGGAAGTTTTTCTTACTCAAAGATGGAAATTGACTTTAATGCCCTGCGCAGATTAAATGCGTCCCATGGCAGATGTTCTGTGATACTCATACCGACAATTTCCGCTTTCTTCGATACATCATTCAGGATTCTCACGATCTCCGACAATTTCATTCGCCCGACCGCCGCCGGAAATTCCCGTGGGTCGGTATATGGTTCAGCGGGGTAAATACTTCTGAAATCCGACGGGTGCAGCACATCTAAATCCCAATGTACAGCCACATATTCAATTCCTGTTTCCGAAATCCAGGCGAGTATTTCATCGCTGTTTTCTTTCAGGCTTTCCGGTGAAAGAATACGGATTCCCTTTTCTTTGCAGGCCATATCCATAGGGCGCAGGGCTTCTTCGATTACTCCTGCGAGCAGCACCCTTTTCGCTTCATAGGGATGCCGTACCGCTGTAATTTCCGAAAAAGGACTAAGGCCAATCAGATTGCCCATGACCATTTCATGCAGATGTGAGGATTCCTTTACGGTGGAACAATCGGGGTGGGCGTCCAGCCATAGCAGCCCGATCCTGCCGCCATATTTACCGCTCAGATAATCGAACGGAACCTGCGTCACAGCACAGTCGCCGCCAAAAACAATTACTTTATCCGGCTGTTTATCCCGCAATATTTTTTCCGCCTGTTTCGCCTGCTCCAACAACGACGCGCCGCAGTCTATTCCGTCAAGCCGGCATGACTTCAAATCAAATTGCCCGTTCACCGTCACGGCAGCGCGCTCGGCTGTCGAACCAGGCGGGGCAATCCGCTCCAATAATTCTGCTCCGAATACATAGTCGGGATTCATTCCACCCTGCCATTGCGGGTAAGTCAATCTCAATGTTTTTTTCATCATGCACGCCTCCCCGTGTCCTGTATTGAAAAAAGCCGCTCATAATAGTACAATCACAGTGACGAAATCAGATAGATTGTGAGGTGGTACATTGCTGACGCCACGCTATTTTTTCGCAGATGACTTCCGGCAGTTCTATGAATACTTCCTTTCACAGCCCCATGCCGCAAGGACATTCCGCAAAGGGGACTATCTGTGGAAGCCCGGACAGCCTTACGAAAAAATCCACTATATCATTTCCGGGGCGTCCATTCATTTTGCAGACCATGAAAATGGCCGCAGAAAAATTATCAGCTTCCACGGAGCCGGTACGGTATTCCCCGGTTATCGCCAGAATGACTATAAAATAGAGCTTTCATTGATCACAGTCGCCTTATCCGATATGAAAGTTCTGGAATTTACGAAAGACCAGTTTCAGAAAATGTTTGAAACGAATACGGCATTGAGCGAACAGGTCGTAAACTGGAACTCCATGTATATCAACCGTTTCCTTTTTGAGATCGTCCATCAGGAGTACAATCCGTCTTTCGTAAAAATCTGCAATCTTCTGTACCTTCTTACCGTCAATCAGCCCGCCTGTTCCGGCCTTGTAATCGATATGACGCAGGAAGAACTTGCGGAAATTCTCGGACTCAGCCGGATTCAGCTCACCAGAGGTCTGTCTGACCTGCGAAAACGGAACATTATTTCAACTACCCGCGGAAAAGTTCATGTGATCGATCTTCCGGCTCTGGCAAGACTTTGTACGTCGGAAACACTTTAAGCTTTTTTCACAGTAAATAATACAGTTTCAGCCTGCACATCATCTGCTTCAAATGATATACAGGCTGAAATTTTTAACGGAAATGTCATGCTGCTACAATCCTTTTCACAGTTTTCTGTATGTATCGAGAATGATTTTTAAATTCTTCTCTAACGAATGCGCACCGTCCAATTGAATCACCCTGCATTTGAGAGATTTTATCCAGAGTTCATGTTTTTGTAAGGTAGAACTTCCGATCCCAAAATCATATCCTGCGATGTCGTTTAAAAATTTCCGGTGTTCCTCATACATATCTCCGCCTTCCAGGATACGCTCGCCGAACAACCTCAATTCCCGGTCATGGACGCGCTTCATGCGAACTTCCGCGTCCGCGTGTAAGTGGACGGCCAACTCGAAAAACGGGTCAAAATGTTCGTGAAATGAATTCATGGAACCAGCCATTACGAAGTGGCTGCAGGCCGATATTGCCTCCATTAAGCGACCGATCTTTTCATCCTTTGGATACATTTCTGAAAAAGGAATCGCTGTGTCCTTCCTCCAAATATATTCATCTATGTCAACAAAGTCATAGCCTAATTCATCGGCCAACAATTTCCCAAGAGTCGTTTTTCCCGATCCTGAGGAACCCATTATCATAATGCCAGTTGCCAATTGACTCACCCCGTTCAATCAGGATTTTATTCTTCCCGCCTTTTCTTCATCAGGATTACCCACATAAAATCTTTTCCAAAAATTTTGACATTGTCTGTTTCTTTCATTTTTCTAAAGTCTATTATGTCAAAATAACTGTTCAGTATCCTCTTTATTTTGTATTCGGAAAACCCCAGACCTCCATGCATAGAATAATCTCTGTACACATCGTAATCGGATATATTTGCGCCGCCGTCTAAATTAAAGCAGGTCATAAGAAAGTATCCGTCATCTTTCAGGCAACGCAATATGCAGTTTATATACTGCTCTCTTCTGTGCGGTTTAATATGGTGGAAACAACCGCTGTCGAGAATAAAATCAAAGCTGTCCGCTTCCGCTGCATATTCCAGCATCGACGCACATTGAAAATTGATTTTCTGGTCTTCATTTGTCAAATCCTTTGCCCAACGAATGGATTGCCCGGAAATGTCAATCCCTGTAACCCGAAATCCCCGCGCTGCCAGATACCGTGAATTGCGTCCGTTTCCGCAGCCGATATCCAGCGCATTTCCTCCCGTCAATATCCCCTCTTCACAGTATGAAACCAGTTCTTCGTCAGGGATATCCTTAAAAAACGGAACCGGTTTGTTTCGATCGGAATAGAATTTATTCCACCATTCGTGATCCCTTTTTTCCAAAATTTCATCCAACATATTCAAAGTATCGCTATACGAAATGATTATTTCATGATCCATACTGGTTTCCTTTCTGTAAAACACCAACGTCATTTTATCGTTGACTATTTGTTGCTTACCTGTTTTCTGATACCCCATCTTTTCATACAGATGGCAATTTCCCGCTTCCTGCAGAATTGTATCCAGTTCCCAACCAGAACTTCCATGGATTCGCTCAGCTAATTGTATTGCCTTTTCTTATCGATTACTCGTATTGCGCCTGCTTTTTTCCCATCAACCACGATAAAATAGAAGTATGTAAACGGCTGATTTAGTCTCATCTGAATTTTATCCAGTTTTTCCGCAGCAGGACTCGTATCGGTATCCTGATACTTCTCATATAATGAGGAAAAAGCCTCCACTTGCATTTTCCATAATTCTTCAGCGCTTTCAACGCCAATACGAATCAATTTCAGCTCGTTCGTTTCCATATAAAAAGCTATCCTTTCCGTAAAATCACTTTTCTCTTTTTGCGATAAATCCGGTAAATTTTGCCTTGTGGAATATTCCATCATCTTAACCCGTTTGCAAAAACCCAGGAATAAAACAATTCTTTTGGAGGCTTTTCATATGCGTAATTCAATTCAGAAATAAAGGTACCGATCATGTTTATAGCTTCAATGCGCACTTCCTCTGCTGTTTTTTCAGTAACATCAATTTCTACCTCATTTACGAGCGGTTTTCTTTCCAAATTTTTTGTGTTCATCTTTTCCTGTAATTCATAATCGATAAGCCCATTATTGGGACGGTTCTCCATTTGTCTTCTTATTTGTTCCGGATCATGGCATACGAGTTTTATCGTTATGTAATGATATCCTTTAAAAACTACCGGAATATCTGCTGTTCTCAGATCATCAATATCGGTAGCAATGATATTTTTATAACCCAGCCTGTGAAAACACAAAAGCATTGCGACCTGGTTTTCCCAGCAGGTTCGCTCTTCAAGTTCCCCTGTCATTTCCTCGACTCCATCTCTGGATATAAATTCGGGAATCATATGTTGTTCAATACAAGTGGTCTTGTAATGCTTAAGCAACCCATTTGCCAATGTAGTTTTTCCTATCCCGCTGGCGCCTGTTATAAAAATAAAATCCTTCATAACTAATGTCCCCTTAACCAACAAAAGGCTGTATTCTCACAGGTTTTACGACTCGAATGATTTATCAAAATCTTTTACTCTATTACGATTAAGGTTATCATCATAAATATCCGATTCATAATATTTCCCGCCCCTCGCATACGATAGATAACCAGCGATCAGTTCCATTCCCATAAATGCCGGATAATTATATCCGTCTGAATCGGTAATCTGCCATTCGGAAGCCTCTTTGAACCCAAATTGAGGATAATACTCCGGTCTTCCAAAAAACAGAATAGCTCCAAATCCCAATTCAGCCGCTTTGCCTGTCATACTCCTGATGAGCGCTTTTCCAACGCCTTTCCGCTGATACTCAGGCAACACGCTGAGCGGTCCAACATTCAAAACCGGAATAATCCTGTCAGAAGTTCTCACCTCTGCTTTACTACAGATAATATGTCCAATAATATTATGATCAACTTCCGCAACGAAACTCAATTCGGGGATACCATCCCGCTTCCGTAACTCATGAACCATCCAGTGTTCATATGGGCATCCAATACCGCCCCTTTCAATCCTTTCAGGATATGAAAATGCAGCTCTTGTTATTTCCTCAACTCTTCGATAATCCTTTTCCAGCTCGGTTCTAATTGAGATATCCATTTTCTCACCTACATCTTTCCAGTCAATGTTTCCCTTTTAATAATTTTTATTGCCCGATGATTTTGAGTCCAGTAATCCTTCAGAAACCAGTAGTTCAATAACTCTGGCCTCTCTCTCAAACATCATGGGATTATGAGGAGTTGAAATGACATTTCGATTTTTCGTAATGACAATTTGAGGATCCACAAATTCCAAAATATAGTTTTCTTTGGCTTCATAATCATCCAGACATGGAGAGACTATTTCATTTTCTGCTTCACAAAGATAATAGTAGCTGTCTTGAATAAAACATTCCGCAGCATCCTGATCACTTCTTTGAATGCGATGAACATAACCATATTCTTTTACTGTTTCGAACTTTACCACTAAACCTGCCTCTTCGCGGGTTTCACGTACCATGGCGGCGACAGGATCTTCACCACTTTCGATACCGCCACCAGGAAATTTGTAGTAATCGTACTTCTTGCTATGTATCATAGCTATCTTCCTGTTCGAAATAATAATGCTTCTGGCAGAATTTCGTACAAAAGAATGTGTACAATTTTCATAATCCTGTTTATCCATTTCAAATAAAAGTCGCATAATCCACCTCTGACAAATTCCCGTTTATTTTTCATTCCGGTGAGGAGCAGAATAACTTGGTCGTTGACTTAGTCGCTTTACTTGGTCGGTCAGCGATCAAGTTACTTTTCTCCGATATTTCTGGTTTCTGCTGTTGGGCTTAGCCGGGATGGTCATTTCAATCACACCGGCATTTAATGCGGGGGTCAGGTAGTTCTTGCGAAAAGTCGGCCGATGCGCCATGTCAAGGCGCTCCATAATCTCCACAGCGGACAAGGTTTCGCTTCCGATTGCATCAAGCAGCCGCTGAATGGATTCGGAAACAGGGCTCGTGCCGGTATTCTCTGCTTCACCGACTACCGCTGTCTGCTTTAATGTATCCAGAATAATCTCAAGCATAAATCGTACAAATTCGCTGCTGTCAGCTTCCCTGTCGGCTTTTCCAAGCGCATCGTAATATTCTTTCTGCCTTGTTCGAATCAGTTCCTCTATGGGCAGCCAGAAAAACAGTTCCTTCCATGTTCCCAGAAGCAGGCTGTGCCACAGCCGTCCCATTCGCCCGTTGCCGTCCGCAAATGGATGAATAAACTCAAACTCATAATGGAAAATAGCGCTTTTTACCAGCGGGTGCATTTCGGAAGTCTGATACCAGTCGAACAAATCCTGAATTTGTCCCGGCACAAACTCCGCGGGCGGAGCCATGTGTACGACCACATCCCCGTCAAATACGCCGACTCCCTTAGCGCGGAACCTTCCGTTTTCCGGAATCAGGCCGTTCATCATCTGCCTGTGCGCTTTCAGGAGATCCTTCACAGAGGACGGGTTCAGCGTCAGCATCATCTCATAGGACTCGTAGGCGTTTTGCACCTCCCGAATTTCATTTGGGTCACCGAGAATCCGCTTCCCATTTAAAATCGCCGGAACCTGCTCCAGGGAAAGCGAGTTATGCTCAATGGCAAGCGAAGAATGAATCGTGCGGATTCGATTTTCTTTCCGAAGGCGAGGGTTCAAATTTCCGTGAGAGAGTACAGTAATCCGACCAATCTGTTCACTGATTTCCGCGACCAGATTGGTAATCCTGTCAGTCATATGAAAAGGTGGTTTGTATCCACTCAAAGTAACGTCCTCCTGTCTCAATTTTTGAACTTTTTCAGGCTTTCCCCTTCTTCAGTTCGCGCCACACCGCTTCGAACTCCGCCCTTCCCTGCGATCCGAACCGGATCCTGTCGGCCTTTTCATCCGTATAGGTCAGACAGCTCATGGTCTGTTCCCCTCCGTTGACGAACACCTCGACGCCGTAGCGGTCCATCACGATCCGCAGCTCGATCTCCCCGCCTCGCGAATCCGCATAGCAGCTGCGGCTGCTGACGGAATCCCGCGTCTGTCCTCCGGACCAGGTGCGGTCGAAGGTCAGCGCGCTGCTGCCCGGCTCGTAATACAGCATCGTCTTATGGCTGTCGTCCGCCGCCAGATCGATCTCAAACCGACGGTAATCCCCGGCTTTCACCCGCACCGTCATGTCGAACTGCCTGCCCCAGATCCCGGGGATTTCCAGCCCCTTTTCCTCACCGGAGACGGGCAGAGGATCCCGGCCGTACACGAAGCTTCCTCCTTCCACGACAACCGGGCCCGTTTCCACCGCTTTTCCGTAATAGCTTTCCAGTTCCCGCACGGGGAGCTGATACAGCTTATTCCCTTTCAAGTGCAGTTCCCGGGGGATCGTCATGAATCCGCACCAGGAGAAACCCTCCGGCGTCAGATCGTTGTCCCAGCTCTTCATCCAGCCGATCATCACCCGGCGGCCGTCCGGCGTCAGCAGCGTCTGGGGAGCGTAGAAATCCAGCCCGTAATCGATGGCCCTGGCTTCCGGGACGATCCGGTGAAATTCGTGGGTTTCGGGATCGTAGCTTCCCACAAGATAGATGGTCCCGTTTCCGTTATGAAACTCCAGACCCTCCGCCTCCATGGTCTGGGGGGAAGCGATCAGCACCTGACGGCCGTCCAGGGGGAAGAA
>OEQQ01000134.1_pt1 | contig 17605 bp, 15 predicted proteins | sample 1539741 | NCBI WGS metagenome assembly OEQQ01 (sample SAMEA3891876, study PRJEB23780) | metagenome | biome: terrestrial biome; feature: animal house; material: Caecal content | place: Italy | collected 2015-05-05
TTCCGAAGCCGCTCCCGATGAGGAAACACAGGATTCTTCCGCCACCCTCGCCGTATCCGACGCCGAACCCTGGCGGGATGAGAGCGGCGATTTTTCCGCCGATCTGGTGTATCCGGTCATTTCGGACGCAAACGGAGATGAGCTGGAGGTCAACGCGGAAATCGCCGCTTATATCGACGGTCTGAAATCCGTTTATGAGGAGAACAAACAGCAGGAAGGCGGCGTCTACTCCGTTTCCACTTCTTACGAAGTGACCTGCGACAACGAACGCTATCTGTGCCTTCGGCTTTTGACCACAGAGGTTATGGCCAGCGGGACGCAGACCGTAAAGGCCTTCACCATCGACAAGTCCACCCTCGAAACGGTATCTCTGGCGGATTTGCTGGGAAACGACGAAGACCGGATGCTCAAAATCGACGAAGAGATCCGCCGTCAGATGAGGGAGCAGACGGAGCAGGATCCGAACATCACCTATTTTGACGAGGGAATGGACGGATTTTCCGGGATTTCGGAAGACACCTCCTTTTCTCTGGACGAATCCGGAAATCTGGTGATCCTCTTCGACGAATACGAGATCGCGCCCGGTTCCATGGGGCTCGTTTCGTTCACGATTCCCGAAAGCGTGGCGGGAAAATTCGCCTGAAAAAAGAACAAAGACAGCCCTCGCGGGCGCCATCCCGCCGGGGCTGTCTTCGTAAAAGGGCATGAATCCGGCGCGTCGGTACCGGGCGCGGCTGCCCTACCGGCGCATGTGACAAAATGCAGCTTCGTGAGCAAGCTCCCACGCGGCATTTCGCCACATGCGCCTTCATGGCTGAACAAAAATCAAAAAAAGTGCTTGCCAAATTTCTCCGACTATGGTATGATTACTTTCGTCGCCGGGAACGGACGACAGAATTTCATAAATGCGACAGTAGTACAGTTGGTAGTACGCCACCTTGCCAAGGTGGAGGTCGCGGGTTCGAGCCCCGTCTGTCGCTCTTGCGGATATCGAATAAGCGGTTTTCTGAGTTGGAAACCGCTTATTTTGGTATATTTCCAGTTCAATCCGGATTTGCGCAGGAAGCGTCACAAATCCCGAATGCAAAACGCTTCAGAACGGAGGTCAATATGAAAAAATCAATCCTGTTTACCGCCTGCGCCGCCATCGGCCTTTCCCTCCTGATGGTTCCGCAGACCGCACATGCCGCGGGATTCGTCCAGGCTGACAACGGCGTGAAGTATCAGAACGACGACGGCACGTTCCTGTCCGATTCCTGGATTCAGATCGGGCAAAGCATTTATCGCCTCGGGCCGGACGGCCTCGTTCAAACCGGCTGGGTTCAGATCGGCGATCTCTGGTATTTTATGGATGCGACCGGAGTCTGCACCAACCCCAACGGCTCAGCCGCTCCCACTCCCGAAATTCCCGCAGCCGCTGACCCCGCACCGGATCCAGTCCCGGCCGTCAACATTTTCGCTGCTGCCGGCTGGCTGCCCTATACCCCTGCCTATGAATCCGAGCTTCAGCAGGGCATGGCGAAAGGCTATATCGGGTTTGACGGGATCCAATACTGGATTCAGCCGGACTACAAAAGATTCCTGGACAATCTCCGCAGCATCACTCAGCCGCTGGCCGCCCAGGCGCAGGTCAACGTCGGCGCATCCGGCAGCGCAGCCCCCGGCAGCGGCTGGGTGCCCTACAGCACCAGCTCCCCCTCTACGCTGGCGAACGCTCTGGCCAGGGGCGACGTCATCTACCGGAACGGACAATATTGGGCATCTCCCGACTTCGTCAACCGGCTGTCCAACGAAAATGTCGTCTATGTCAACGACATCGCCCCGGCCCCGCCCGCGGACCGGTATGCGCTGGCGGATATTAAATTGCACGGCTGACGCCGTCGCCGGCATCGATGGCCCGATTCCAACTTCACCGCGGGCAGCCATAGTTCTCTGTGGCTGCCCGCTCTTTTTTCGTATTCTATAGAAAGTTTCAAAAATTTCTGAAATCATGAACCGATTCCCCTTTCCCCGACTCTTATAGACAGGTGCACCAAAAAACAGAAAAAGAAAAGAGGAATGACCCTTGCAGGAACAGGAACTGGTAAAACAACTTCAGGAAGGCGACCGGAATGCTTTTGACCAGCTGTATCTTCTCTACAGCCCGCAGGCTTACCGGACGGCATATTTTCTCACCGGGAGCAGGGCGGACGCGGAGGACGTGGTTCAGGAGACGTTCGTTCAGGTCTGGCTCTTCATCCGGCAGCTCAAAGACAGCTCCGGCTTTCGTTCCTGGTTTTACCGGATCCTGACCCGGATGGCGTTCCGGAAGGGCAGCGCCGGAAAACGGGAAATCCCGGACGCCGACGTCGCCCTCCTGGCCGACCGGGGCAGCGAGGGGGATTCCCTGTCGGACCTGCTTTTGAAAGAGGAGCGGGAACGGATCCGCCGGGCCGTGGATTCCCTGGACGAAAAGCACCGGGCCGTCATCGTCCTGTACTATTTCAACGAATTTTCCACAAAGGAAATCGCCGGCATCACGGGCAGCCTGGAGGGCACGGTCAAATCGCGGCTGTTCGCAGCCCGCCGAAAGCTCCAGAAGAGCCTCCGGGACCATACCGACCCTGCCGGATCCTCCGGCGACACCGACATCAACCGTTTTTGGAAAGGGAGCAGCATATGAGAAAACAGGAAACAGAACGCAGAATTTCCGAATATTTTCAGGAAGAAGCGAAGCGGATCCCCGTGCCTTCCGATCTGAAAGCAGGCATCGACAGACGCATTCAACTTGCAGGAAGGAGCAGAAAAATGAAACTTTTCAGCGCAAAAAAAGCAGTGATCGCAGCGGCGGCCGTGGCTCTGCTGGGTTCCATCACCGCGGTGGCGGCCGGGCACATCGCCACGCGCGAAAGCCACTCTTCCGTTTTGGATCAGGTGGAAGACTACGGCAAAATCGACAGCGTCCGCCAGGAGGTGGGATTCGATTTCCCCAGCCTGGAATCCTTCTCCAACGGATTCGCTTTCCAGTACGCTCTGCCCATCGACAGCAGCGATTACGATGAGGACGGGAATGTTCTGAGCGCTTATAAGACCGTAGGCCTCTCCTATTCGGACGGGACGCAGGACGTCAATATTTACATCGACGCGCATTCCTCCGCTACGGAAGGCGGCGCGGACGGATCTTCCGCCGTCCGTCCGGTCTGGTCCGGCGAAAAGGCCGGCATCCCCTTGACCGTGACGCAGACCGTCCACAAGTTCGTTCCCCCCGATTACGAACTGACGGAGGAAGATCTTCAGCTGCAGGCCAGCGGGGATGTGGTCTTCTCCTACGGCAGCGTCGAAGTCATCACCCGGACTTCCTACAGCTGTATGTTCGACTATGACGGGCTCTCCTACGACATCATGGGCTTCGACCTGACCCTGCAGCCCGAAGCGCTGGCGGATATGGCAGCCGAGCTGATTGCGGCGGGGAAGTAAAATTCGAAATACGTTCTTTCAGTTGAAAAAAGGGATCGGCGGAATCAATCCGTCGGTCCCTTTTCCCGTCCCATATGAACGGTTCCTTCCGGCCTTCCTGCGCAGCCAGCCTTCCGCCCTCATCCTGCAACCGCTTCCCCCGCAAACGCAGCCAGAACACCCAATACGATGCTCAAAACCGCATAGAGCGCCGCGGCGGATAAATGTCCGCTTTTCAGCAAATCGGAGGTCTCCAGAGCGAAGGAGGAAAACGTGGTGAAGCCCCCGCAGATGCCGACCTTCAAAAACAGGACGGCCTTCGGATTCAAAACGCTGTTTTTCGCCGCCAGCGCGGCTATCATCCCGATGACAAAAGCGCCCACGATATTGATCGCAAAGGTCCGAACCGGAAAAACCGCCCCTTCCTTTCCCGGAATCAGCCCGATGAGATATCTGCACACGGAACCCAGAAATCCCCCGATTCCAACGATAATACATTCCAGCATCTCCTTGATTTCCTCCTCCAATGAACATCCGATAACGCCGCCTGGCGACCTCGCTTCAGTATACCACATCCCCTTCCCCCGCAAAACCGTTTCCGCTGTATTTATTCCAGAAAAAGGGCGGCCCCGGGAAGTCTTTCATCCCCGGGGCCGCGTCCCTTTCCTTTCGATCGCCGTCATCCTTCGATGGCGATGTATTTCTTTTCTTCCACTGCGGGTCTGGCTTCCTTCTTCGGAATCGTCAGGCGAAGGATGCCGTGTTTGAATTCGCCTTTGATCTCGTCCTCCGTGACCCCGTCTCCCACATAGAAGCTTCTCTGGCAGGCGCCCGCATAGCGCTCTCTGCGGATATAGCGTCCCGTCTTTTTCTCCGTCTCTTCCTGGTCGAAGCCCTTCTGGGCGCTGATGGTCAGATAGCCGTTTTCCAGCGAAGCCTTCACATCTTCCCGTTTAAATCCGGGCAGATCGATGGTCAGCTCATAGCCTTCCTCCGTTTCCCGGATATCGGTCTTCATCAGGTTCTTCGCCCTGCGCCCGTACAGCTTTTTCTCCATATTTCTGGAATATTTATCGTCGAAAAACGGGAAATCGTCCCATCCGAAAAAGTCATCCAACAAATCCTCACCGAATACTCTGGGCAGTAACATAAGTCATTCCTCCTTCATCACAAATCTCAACCGACTGTTTTTACCGGCTTCCTGCCGGACGTCATCCCTCGATGGCGATGTGTTTCTTTTCCTCCACCGCGGGCTTCGCATCTTTTTTCGGGATGGTCAGCTTCAGGATGCCGTTCTCATATTTTGCCCTGATTTCATCCTGCGTAATCTCGTCCCCGATGTAAAAGCTGCGGCTCATGGCGCCGGAGTAACGCTCCTGACGGATGTATTTGCCGCTCTGGTCCTGTTCGTCCTTCTCCATCCCCTTCGCCGCCGATACGGTCAGATTTCCGTTTTCCAGGGACACCTTGATTTCATCCTTCTGGAATCCCGGAAGATCCATATCCACCTCATAGGAACCATCCAGCTCCCTCACGTCGGTTTTCATCAGGTTCTTCGCGCGTTTCCCGTACAGAGGATTCTTCTTCCCGAAGAAATCGGAATCGAACGGGAACATCCAGTCGTCGTCATCGAATAAGTTTTCTCCAAAAATGCCGGGCAGTAACATAAGTCATATCTCCTTTCCAAATTCACAATCCTGTGACTGTCTGCGGAATTCATCCGGCGCTCAGGCGCCGGCCGTTTCATCTCTCAGTTGCGGAACAGGAAGTCCGGAACCCTTTCTCATCTCCTCGTTCCCTCTTCCTTTGTTCTATCTGTACTATAACTCATATTGTTAGCACTGTCAACAGGTGAGTGCTAATTTATTTGTGAAAAAAGTGTGAAGCCCCGATCCCATCGATCATGCGGAGCTTCACACCCGTTTTTACCCGTCTCTTCAGCGATCCGGACCTCCGTCCAAAAACGCTGCAGAACAGCTCATTTCGTACCATTTCTCCCCGCCCCAGGCCGAGTTGGCAGGCCCGCGGTTTTGAAATCCCATCTTTTCATACATCCCCACTTTGGAATCCAGGCAGGTCAGGATCAACAGTTTCCTTCCCCTTTCCCGCTCCCGGCGGCAGTACTCCGCGACGATCCGCCTGGCAAGCCCTCTTCCCCGGTATTCCGGCAGCACATCCAGCCCCAGGAGCATGACGTTTTTCCCCGAAGGATCGTGGAGGGAAGCGTCGGTGAAAAATTCGTCCCGGAACGTCTCTTCCGCCGTGGCCAGGCCGTTCAGAAAACCGGCGATCCGCCCCGTTTTCCCGTCCACGGCCACCAGAAACATCTCCGGCGCAGCGGCCACCCTCTCCCGCATCATCGTTTCGGAGCAGGCTTCGTTGGGCGGAAAACAGATTTCTTCGATCCGCGCCACCTGACCTGCCTCCTCTGGAAGGATTTCCCGGAAGAAAAACCCGTCTCCCGGCTCCAGCCGGCATTCCAGCTGGCAGTCGCAGGGCTCCTTCTCCACGTGGGATCTTTCGTATTCTTCGGCCTCCGCGCAGCCCATGGCCCGGTAAAACGCCTGGCTTTCCACCGCCGAATGGGCCGAAATATAGAGCTTTTTCGCCCCCTTCGCGCGGGCCGCTTCCTTCGCCCGCAAAAACAGCTCCCTTCCGATTCCGCATCCTCTCATTTCTTCGGAAACGTGAATGCTGGAAAGATCCATATACTGCTTTCGGCTCCCGAACAGCGCGGGTTCCACGGAGACGAATCCCTTCAGCGCTCCGCCCGCGAACGCTCCCGCCACGTATCCGCCCGTCCGGGCCGTGTTCTTCAGGCATTTCACCAAAAACGCATAATCTTCCGGCGTCCAGTCATCGATGAAGGGGATCGTCTGGATCTCCCATTTCCCCCGCACCTTCCGGTAACACTCCGTCACTTCCTGCCTTCTTTGAAATTCCGAAAACAGGGAAAGGTCGATTTCCGATTCCTGCAGCTCCCTGTACTCTATATCCATTTTATTGTCCTCCATACGAACCTCCCTTTCGGCTTTCATTCCCGTCATGGCATCAGGATACCTCCTTCTTCCCCCGGTTGCAATACCCGTTTGGAAAAGGAAACGGGGCGCGGGGGGATATTTTGAAAAAAATATTGACAGGGATGCGCTTCTGTGTTATTTTCACTTTAATGACACGGTGTCAACTCCCAGAGTTGATTTCTGTGCCCGATGGCAGCGAGGGGCTGCCGCATAAAGCGTATTCCGGTTCTGTTTTTATGCGGTGTCCCCATTCTTTTTACACCGGAATTAGCACTCTCTCAGTTAGAGTGCTGCCAGATGCAAAGGAGGACGACTTGATGATCACGAGGCCGATTTACAATACATTGTTGTTGCCGGACGTTTCCTATTATTTTAAGAAGGATTTCTTCTCCGGACAGAACCCGGAGGATCTGGAGCCCGGCTGCCAGATTCTGTTCATCCATGTGAAAAACCGCCGTGAGGACCGGGAATATACGCCGAAGGATTTTTATCCCATCGGCATTTCCGCCCGGGTGGAGGGGAACAGCGACGGAGATACGATTCAGATCCGCACCCTGGAACGGGCGGATGTTTCCGATCTGGAAATCGAGAACGGGGTTTTGACGGCTTCCGCTTCCATCCGCCCGGAAATCGCCGATCTGAGCGAAGAGGAAGACCGGCAGATCTTTCTCCAGCTGCGTTCTTCCCTTCTGAAATTCGTGCAGGGCTATCAGTGGGGAATCTGGGCCAGGAGCTTCATCCTGCAGCGCCAGAACGTACACGACCTGGCCTGCGCCCTTTCGGACTACCTGAATCTGACCCCGGAGGAGAAATACGACATCCTGGCGGCCGATTCCCGCCGGGAGCGCTACGAAAAGATCGCCCGGGCCGTCAACGAATTCATGGAAATTTCCCGGGTTTCCGCGGAAGCCGAAGCGGCGCAGAAGGGGGATCAGGAACAGCTCTACCGGGAAGCCGCCCTGAAAAAGCAGATCGACTATCTGCAAAAGGAGCTGGACGATATGCACCCGGAAAACGTTTCCGACGTCCGGAAGTTCGAACGCAAAATCTCCCGTTCCGGCATGAATAAAACCGCCCGCCGGGAAGCGGACAAGGTGCTCAACCGGATGCGTCAGGAGGGGAAGGAGAGCCACGAATACGGCATGCTCTACGACTATCTGGATTTCGTCACCAGCCTGTCCTGGAAAGCGCCTGCGGCTCCCGCCATCGATCTGAAAAAGGCGCAGGAAATTCTGGACGAAGACCATTTCGGCCTGAAAAAGGTGAAGGAGCGGATCGTTCAGCAGCTGGCCGTCATGGCCTTAAACCGTAAGCAGTCCGGTTCCATCCTCCTGTTCGTGGGCGCTCCTGGCACGGGCAAAACCAGCATCGGGCAGAGCATCGCCCGGGCGCTGGGGCGGGAATACGTCCGCATCAGCCTGGGCGGCATCCGGGACGAGGCGGAAATCCGGGGCCACAGGCGGACCTATATCGGCGCCATGCCGGGCCGCATCATGGAAGGGATGAAGCGCTGCGGAGCGTCCAATCCCGTCATGGTGCTGGACGAGGTGGACAAGCTGGCGAAGGACTACGGCGGCGATCCCGCCAGCGCCCTGCTGGAAGTGCTGGATCCGGAGCAGAACAACAGCTTCACGGACCACTACATGAACGTCCCCTACGACCTTTCCAACGTGCTGTTCGTCTGCACCGCCAACTCCACGGACACCATTCCGGAGCCCCTCTTGAACCGGATGGAGGTCATCTCCTTCTCCGGCTACACCGCGTCAGAAAAATTCCAGATCGCCCGGAAGCATCTGCTGCCCCGCGCGCTGACTTCCGCGGGCATTCCGGACGGGAAGCTGTCCCTTTCCGACGGGGGGCTACGCAAAATGATCGACGGGTATACCATGGAATCCGGCGTCCGGAGCCTGAAAAACCTCATCGATACCCTCTGCCGCAGCGCCGCGGTCAAACTGGTGAACGGAGAGCCGGACGGAATCTCCGTCACGGAGGAAAATCTGGAGGAATTTCTGGGCAAAAAACAGCTCCGCCACGAAAGCCGGCTGCACGATCCCGCGCCCGGCGTGGTCACCGGTCTGGCCTGGACCCGGGCGGGCGGAGAAATCCTGTTCATCGAAACCCGGCTGACCCGCGGCAAGGGCGGCCTTCTGATCACCGGCCAGCTGGGGGACGTCATGAAGGAATCCGTACAGATCGCCTTAAGCCTGGTGAAATCCCTCTATCCGGAGGAAACGTCCGTCCTGGAAAACCACGATCTGCACGTCCATGTTCCGGCGGGCGCGGTTCCCAAAGACGGCCCCTCCGCGGGCATCACCCTGGTGGCCGCCCTGGCGTCCCTGTTCACGGGAAAGCCAGTGGATCCCGACTGGGCCATGACCGGAGAGGTTTCCCTGCGCGGCGGCGTCATGCCCATCGGCGGCCTGCCCGAAAAGCTCATGGCCGCGCAGCGGGCCGGCATCTCGAAAGTTCTGATCCCCGGGGATAACCTGGACGATCTGGACGAGGTGGCGGATGAAGTGAAGCAGAAGCTGGAAATCATCCCGGTCCGGACCGTGAAGGAGGCGCTGGGCCGCCTGCTCTGAAACCGATACGCAGAAGGCGAAAACGCCGCGCAAGGCGCGGCGTTTTTTCGTTTTCCCCTGGTTCCTACATCAGGAACCTGGCCCATCCCGCGAAGATTCCCAGCAGAGCCGTCAGGATCCTCTGTTTTGGCGACGGCGTCTGAGGGGTCATCCCCTCCGGCGCCAGCACTTCCCCTTCCCCGGTCACCGTCAGCGCCTTCGCCTCGTACTCTCCCATCTCCCGGCGCATGTCGGCGTTGATTTCCGCGCTGTCGATGATCAGCATGATCTCCGTATCGATGTAGGCGCTGCGCATATCCCAGTTAAAGGAGCCGATGCCGGACAGCCTGTCGTCCATCACAAAGCATTTCCCGTGATAGGAAATCCCGCCGTCGTACTCCAGAACCTCCACGCCGGTTTCCAGAATCTCATCCCTGTTCTTTTCATAGTCCATGGCGCCGAAAGGATTTCCGTTGTTGGCTGCGGAATTGGTCATCATGGCCACGGAATCCACGCTGTCGCACACTTCCTTCAGCCGTTCCGTCATCCAGTCGTCGCAGATGATATAGGGCGTGTGGAACCGCACCTCCCTTCGGGCCGACTTCATCAGCTCCGTCATGGCATAAAAGACGGCCGGCTCCTTGGCGTAACAGTGGGTGGGATTGGAGAGCAGCCGGATGCGGTTGACTTCCCGCATGCGGTCTTCGTAATCGCAGGGTTCAAACCAGTCCGGGTGCTCCTCCTTCCTGGCGGCGTACCGCTCCCGGAGCTCCTCCCCGGCGGCCGCTACCCGCTCCTTCTCCAGAAGCTTCGGATCGTCCTTCCAGATCCGGCACAGGGGCAGCTCCCAGACTCCGGAAAAATAATCCAGCAGAGCGTTCACGGACTCCCCGGATCCGGGTTCTTCGCAGGAAACCAGCACGTCCCAGTCGTAGTTTTTATATCCTTCATAGTCGCCCAGAAAGAAATCATACGTGTTCCGCCCGCCCAGAATATAGGCGGCGTCGTCCGCGATGAGATATTTGTCGTGCAGCCGTCCCATGAGCTTCCAGGGCTTTAGGGGATTCACCGGATTGTAGATGGCGATCTGCGCATTTTCATGGGCGGACAGCGCCTGAAAATACGGATCGTCCGGCAGCTGAAGGTCTTTGAAGGCCGGGAATCCGTCCACGATTACCCGCACCGAAACGCCCCGGTCCGCGGCCGCCAGCAGGGCGGCCAGCACATCCTTCCCGCTCTCGTCGCTGCGAAATTCGAAGGTGGACAAAATGATCCGCTCCTGCGCCCCTTCGATCAGCCGGATCCGCTCCGCTAGGGCTTCCCCGTTTTCCGTCAGAAGAGCAGCCCGCTCGTTCCCCGCCTCATCCCCGTAAAACTCCGTTTCCTCAAACCGCTCTGCGGTCTCCCGGCTCACTTCGGGCTGCCGGATGAAGGGAAGGGCCGCGCCCGCCGCCAGATAGACCAGCAGCGCCAGCAGGGCCAGCCCGGCGATCCTGATTCCTCTCTTGATCATCGATTCATAAACTCCTCAAATGTCCCGAAGCCCATCCCCGTCGAAGGCCGGGATAAAACTCTCCTTTGCGGTTTCCCCTTCCTGGATGAAGGCATTTTCTGCGCCCAGCTCCAGCAGCCCGTCCACCAGCCGGCCGTACTCCCGCTCCGTCAGCTTCCGGCACAGGGCCCGGTACTCCTTCGCCCGCTCTCCCAGCCTTTCCTCCAGCCTTTCCCGGATTCCGGGCATGGGCGTGTATTGATTCATCAGGCTGATGTAAATCCGGTTTCCGAAGGTCTCGTGCAAATACCGCAGCACGCGCCTGGAATCCGCTCCCTGCCCCGGCAGCGCCAGATGGCGGACGATCATCCCCTTTTTCATCAGGAAATCCGCATCCTCCTGACAGGCTTCGTTCATCTCCCGGGCGCTCAAAAGCCGTACCCCCTCTCCCGACCTCTTTCCCGTCCCTTTCCCGGCGTCGAAAAAGGCCGGTTCCCCCACCTGGGCCTCCATTTCCTCCAGCGCCGCCGCTGCCCGCTCGAAATAGTCCGGAGCGCCGGACAGATCCTCCGCCAGCCTGGCGGAGACATACTTGAAATCCGGCAGATAAATATCCACCAGCCCGCGAAACATCCGCAGCGTTTCCACGGTCTCGTATGCCGAAGTGTTGTATACCGCGGGAACGGAGAGCCCCCGCGCCCTGGCCCTCTCCAGGGCGTCCGCCACCTGGGGCGCGAAGTGCCCCGCCGTGACCAGGTTGATGTTGTTGGCCCCCCGCCCCTCCAGCTCCAGGAAAATATCGGCCAGCCTCTCCCGGCTGATCTCCCATCCCGCGCGCCCCGCGGCGATTTCGTAATTCTGGCAGAAAACGCAGCGCAGGGTACAGCCGGAAAAGAACACCGCCCCGGATCCGCTTCTCCCGGAAATACAGGGTTCCTCCCAGAAATGCAGCGCCGCCCTGGCCGCTACAACCGCGCTGCCCTGGCCGCAGTATCCCGTTTGTCCCGCCGTCCTGTCCGCCCGGCAGGCCCGGGGGCACAGCCCGCACGCTTTTAAAAGTTCCTCCCGCTCCATCTTCGGGCTCCCTTCCGCCGCGATCCCGCATCGCGCCCGCGCGCTTCGTATCGCTCGTAATACAGGAGATTGTACTACAATCCGGCGCGGATTTCCACAGAAACCGCGCCGGATTTTCTTCGCCTTATTTCCCTTATCTTTCCCTTATCTTTCCCTTATCTTCCCATTATGATTCCGCATAATACTGCGCCTGCGCGCTCCACAGCCGGGAGTACTCTCCCCCTTCGTCCGCCAGCAGGGAAGCGTGGGTCCCCTGCTGCACCACGGCCCCTTCGCCAAAGACCAGGATTTCATCGCAGAACTTGCAGGAGGACAGCCGATGGCTGATATAGATCGCCGTTTTGTCCCCCACGATCTCGTTGAGCTTTTCGTAGATCTCCGCTTCCGCCACGGGATCCAGCGCGGCCGTGGGTTCGTCCATCACCAGGAAGGGGGCGTCCTTGTAAAGGGCCCTGGCGATGGCGATTTTCTGCGCCTCGCCCCCGGATACGTCCGCGCCGTCCTGATCGTAGTCCCTGCGCAGGTACGTTTCCAGGCCGCGTTCCATGGCGGACAGCCTCTCCCCGAACCCCGCCTTTTGCAGGGCGTCTTCGGCGCGGCCTTCATCGTAGTCCGCGCTGGCCGCCACGTTTTCCCCGAGCCCCAGAGAAAAGAGGGCGAAATCCTGGAATACCACGGAAAACAGCGTCATATATTCCGCATAATCGTATTTGCGGATGTCGATCCCGTTGAGCAGGATTTCTCCCTCCGCAGGATCGTACAGGCGGCAGAGAAGCTTGATAAAGGTGGTTTTTCCGCTCCCGTTCCTGCCCACTACGGCCAGCCTCTTCCCCACTTCGAATTTCATGCTGACGTTACGCAGGGCGTACTCCTCCCTGCCCGGATACCGGAAGGAAACGTTGCGAAATTCCACCTCATACTTCCGGTCGCGGCGCTTTTCCACGGTGAGGCTGCCCTGATACATTTTGTTCGGAATGTCCAGAAAGGAGAAGGTCTGCTTCAAAAATGCGGCGTTGTTGCGCAGATCCCCCAGGGAAGAAATCAGCTGCGATACCCCGCCCGCCACTTTGGTGATGGAGGCCACGTACTGGGTGACCGCGCCCAGCCCGAAGGCTCCCGCCCAGGCTTTCAGGCAGACGAAGCCGTACACCGCGCCCGTAAAAATCACGGAAACCGCCGAGGAAGCCGCGCTGCAAAATCCCACGAAGCCCCGGCTGTACCGGGCGAACATCCCTTTGGATCCGAAGGCGCCCTCCTTGTTGCGGGTATACCGTTCGCAGATTTTATCCTGACGGTACATCCGCACGTCCATGGCCACCTCCCGGTTCTGGCCGAGCACGCCGAAAAATCCGAATAGCCGGTTCACCTGGCTGTGCGTGTCGGCGTTCAGCGCCCAGATGCTCCCCGCCCGGTTGGCCAGGGCCGGCGACAGCCAGGTGATCCCGAGCAAAACGGCGACAATCGCCAGAAGAAACAGCGGATGATTCAAAACCGTATAGGCGCCAGCGCTTTCCGGGACCCTGGCTGCGAACAGGGAGACCGTCAGGGAAATCCCTCCCAGCAGGGTGATCGCGGCCAAACACAGATCCTCGTATCTCTCCAGCACCCGATAGAGCCCCCAGCCGCCGCTGTTCTGGTTCTGCCGGATCCTCTCCAGCAATTCCCCGGTCTCCGCCTCGTCCAGATCGATATAATCCATCTCCAGCAGCTTATCGGAAAAAATTTCCTCCATCGTCCACCAGACCCCAATCCCCCTGGCTTTCCTCCAGCGGTTTAAAAATGCCGATATCAGGGCGATGAGGGCCGCGGAAAACAGGGAAGCCAGCACCAGGAATCCCAGGCGGTCGGGCCGCCGTTCCCCGGCCAGCTCCGCCACCAGAAGCGCCGAAAGCCGGATCCCCACGTAGGGCGTCAGCGCCGTCCAGACCGCGCTGACCATTCTGGAGGCCACCATCTGCGGATACCGCCGCACAAACAGCAAAAACGCGCGGCAGCTGAGCCGGAACGTCTCTCCCCATGAGACGGGTTTTTTATTTTTCTCCATCTTCTATCTCCCCTTCCCTGTAATATTTGCTCTGGACTTCGTACAGGCCGGCATATCTGCCTCCCCGCGCCAGCAGCTCCTCATGGGTGCCCTCCTCGCAGATTCCCCCGTCTCCGATCATGACGATGCGGTCGCAGAACCGGGTGGATGCCAGGCGATGGGAAATATAGACGGACGATTTTCCCTCCGTCATCTCGTCGTATTTCTGATACAGCTCCGACTCCGCGATGGGATCCAGAGCTGCCGTGGGCTCGTCCAGCACGAGGAAGGGACCGTCCTTATAAAGGGCCCGGGCCAGCATGAGCCGCTGCGTTTCTCCGCCGGAGAGCATGATCGCTTCATCGTATACCTCCCGGTTGAGGCGCGTTTCGCATCCTGAGGGCAGCGACTCCACCTTTTCCCAAAGCCCCGCTTTTTCCAGGCATTCCCGGACCCGTTCCCCATCGATGTCCTCTTCCTTCTGCGCCACATTGGCGGCGATGGTTCCCGCCAGCAGGGAAAACTGCTGAAACACCGCGGAAAACAGCCCGTAATATTCCGCCCGGTCGAACTCCCGGATATCCTCGCCGTCCAGCAATACCCGGCCCTCCGTCGGATCCAGGAACCCGCAGATCAGCTTTACCAGAGTGGTTTTCCCCGCCCCGTTTAAGCCCACCACAGCCAGCTTTTCTCCGGGGTGCAGCGTGAGATCGATGCCGGTCAGCGTATTTTTCTCCGCGCCGGGATAGCGAAAGGAAACGCCCTCCAGCCGGATCTCGTGGTTTTGGTCCGCCCTCTCCGGAATGCGTCTGCCGCCTTCAAACCGGAACGGCTCCGGATAATCCAGATATTCCCGGATGATGGAAATATCCAGCGCCTGCCTGTGCAGCGTATTCAGCTCGCCCAAAACCCCCGTCACCCATTCGGAAAACCCGCTGGCCGCCGCAAAATACAGCAAAAATTCCGCCACTTCTATCCGGTTTTGAAGCACCAGGCCGATGAGATATCCGTACGCCGCGGCGTTGCGCAAAAAAGTGAGGATCAGATCCGCGACTCTGGCCCAGAGATAGACCCCCTCCGCCTTCCAGTGGAACGCCCGATATGCGCCGACCGCTTTGTCCCGAAGCTCCACCAGCCAGGGGCGCATCCCGAAAAGCCGGATTTCCTTGGCCGCCTTCAGATCGCTGGAGCAATGAAACAGGTATTCCATCTTTTTTTCGGTTTCCGCCTCTTCCTCCCGGTGCCGGTACCCGTAGCCGTTGATGCGGTTGCCGATAAGCCATCCCGCGGCCGCGGTGGCCAGAATCACCAGGATCAAAACGGGCTCGATCGACGTCAGAAGCCCCGCGTAAAGGATGAGGCCGGTCATGTCCGCCAGAAGATTCGTCATCGTGGTCCAGATCGCCTCCCCGGACGACTGGTTCGAACAGATGCTTTCCATGGATCTGGCTTCCAGCTTCAGGAACCCGTCGTCGTCCAGATTCGGGAAGGAAGTCGTTTCCACCTTCCGGTTCACCAGATTGATGATCTCCATGCGCACGCTGATCCTCCCGTACATGGTATTGGCATTCACATAAGAAGACGCCCCGGATACGAACATGAGCGCCAGCGTAAATCCGGCGATGGTCATCGCCAGCTCCGCCACGGGCGCTCTTCGCTCCACCGCCGACAGGATCGTCGGGGAAACGTACAGGTTGACGAGACTGGTCGCCACGGCCAGCCCGGCGGAAAGCAGGCTCAGCACGATCGCCTTTTTCTCCTGCGACGTCCAGGCCAGCTTTATCATAAACCAGGTCGCCTGCAAATCTTTTTTCACAAAACCACCATCCTTTCCGGGATTTATCCTATCACAAAAAAACGTCCCCGACCGTTTCGGGGACGAATCGTCGTTTCCGGGGGACGAATTCTATACCTGCGGGATCAGAATTTCCGTGGTAAACGCTCCGTCCTCGCTGTTTCGGCTGATATATCCGTCCAGGCGCTCCACGATGGCGTCGATCCGCACCAGGCCGAAGCCGTGCCCTTCCCCCTTCGTGCTGCGGAACAGCTTTCCTTCCTTTTTCAGCTTTTTGCCCGCCGTAAAATTGGTGAAGGAAATGTAGAGCTGCGTGTTCTTCATATCCATATAGACGCGGATCATCCGCTGGTCCTCGGGAAGCTTCTCGCTGGCCTCGATGGCGTTGTCGAACAGGTTGCCGATGATACAGCACAGATCGATTTCCGAAGATTTCAGCTTTACCGGAATATGCGCGTCGGCCGTCACCCGGATCTTTTTGGAATGGGCCAGGGAAATTTTGGAATTCAGAATGGCGTCCGTCATGGGATTTCCCGTTTTCACCACCGTATCCACCGCCGTCAGATCTTGGTCCAGCAAATCCAGATACCTGCGGATGGCATCCCAGTCCTGTGCCGCAGCATATGCCTTCATGGTCTGAATGTGATTGCGGTAATCGTGCCGCCATCCCCGGATCTGCCGGTACATATTATCCACTTCCCGATAGTGCGTCTCGATCAGCTCCTGCTGATAGGACGCGATCCGCTTCTCCACCCTTCCGGATAAAAATCCCATGTTCTCCTCCCTGTCCTTTCTCCACTCCGCTTTCGCTTCCCCGCTTTACTTCATCCTCACTTCATCCCGATAATCGCCCGGTTGACGCCCTCGTAAGCGCCTCTGGGCAGGGGGATCCCCGTCCCGTCGTTCAGCCGGATTTCCGTCCTGGTGACGCGGCTGATCTGCGTCAGATTGACGATGGCCGAACGGCCCACGCGGAAAAACCGGTCGTCCAGTTCCTTCTCCAGCTTCCCCAGGGTCATTTTTACGGTCAGCTCCTCCCCGGCGTGGATGGTCACGTAATTGCCGAACACTTCCGCATACCGGATCCGATGCACGGGAACCCTGACCAGCTCCCCCCCTGCATTCCACATTCAGCACCTTTTCGTTTTTCTTCAGCTTTTCCGCCGCCCGGTCCAGAACCGAAAACAGCCTGTCCTCCCGGACCGGCTTCATCAGATAGTGAAGGGCCGCAACCTCGTACCCTTCCGCGATATATTCGGAATATCCCGTGATGAACACGATCTGCACCGTATCGTTCTCCCGGCGCAGAATTTTCACCATGGTTACGCCATCCATCTCCCCCATCTCGATATCCAGCAGCAGAATATCGTAATCGCTTTTTTCCTCATAACAGAACAGAAACTGTTCCGCCGAATCAAACGCGGCGATTTCCGCGGTGTGCCCCGCCTCCCGGGCCCACCGGCTCACCAGATCGGACAGGTACTCCCTGTCCGCTTCGGAGTCGTCGCAGATCGCAATCCCGTAGCGCATCGTTTCCTCTCCTTTATTTTGTCGCTCTCTTTCGCCTTTCACATACGGACAATGCCACGATAACCATGATAGCACGAACGGCGCGGGATTTCCATGGATTTTGATGGGTAAGGCGGAGGGAAGGCAGCGCACGCGCAGCATCAGACATGGCGGATGACAGAATCAGAAATTAAAAAATGTTAAAATGCGTTGCTTGTGGCAACGGGCAGTTTTGATTAAAATAATGCTGACGACAAACAAAAAAGGGGGCTGATTCTAATGCTCAACGAAAATATGAAAGCGATCAGAAAATCAAAGGGCCTTTCGCAGCAGGAGCTCGCGGTCAGGCTGAACGTTGTGCGGCAAACCGTCAGCAAATGGGAGCAGGGTGTTTCCCAAAGTTAAAGAGATTGTCATGGACAATCCACGCTTACATATTTCTTTTGTACTCATAATCATACGCTTACGCTGAGACGAAAGATCATACTTTTTTCAAGATCCAGCCCCGAAACTCATCAGGGCTGGATTTTTACTTTTAACCAAGATTTTTCCACCTTAGGGCTTCCTTTTTGAAATTTTTGAAATCCTCAAAGGTTTCTTGCATCCGGACCAGGCGGTCGGCTGGGAAACCGAACGTTTTCTTTGTTTTGTTAATGGCATTGCACTAGTCCGAGATTCGCTCTTGCATAGGTGGCT
>OEQQ01000138.1_pt1 | contig 17379 bp, 13 predicted proteins | sample 1539741 | NCBI WGS metagenome assembly OEQQ01 (sample SAMEA3891876, study PRJEB23780) | metagenome | biome: terrestrial biome; feature: animal house; material: Caecal content | place: Italy | collected 2015-05-05
ATGAATTATAGATAATTTACACAAGAAAAACGATTGTGGGAAGGCGGCGGGAGGAAAATAATTATTCACTTTTACCGGTTTGTGTGATATAATTTCCTTGCGTGAAAGCGCGGTGCTATGCAGTCTATATTATAAGCAGATGAGGTGATGACATGATTAAGAAAGAGATGATTGCCATGTTGCTGGCAGGAGGCCAGGGAAGCAGGCTTGGAGTTCTCACATCCAAGGTTGCCAAACCTGCGGTATCGTTCGGGGGCAAGTACCGGATTATCGATTTCCCGCTGAGCAACTGTATCAATTCGGGCGTGGATACGGTGGGCGTCCTGACCCAGTACCAGCCCCTCCGGCTGAATACGCACATCGGAATCGGGATCCCCTGGGATCTGGACAGGAATATCGGCGGCGTGACGGTGCTGCCCCCTTACGAGAAGAGCGAAAACAGCGAGTGGTACACAGGAACGGCGAATGCAATCTATCAAAATATCGACTACATGGAGAGCTTTAACCCGGATTATGTGCTGATCCTTTCCGGGGACCATATTTACAAGATGGACTACGAAGTCATGCTGGACTTCCATAAGCAGAACGGATCGGAATGCACCATCGCGGTCATGCCCGTTCCCATGGAAGAGGCGAAGCGCTTCGGCATCATGATCACCGATGAGAACAACCGGATCACCGATTTCGAGGAGAAGCCGGCGAATCCGAGAAGCAATCTGGCGTCCATGGGCATTTATATCTTCAACTGGAAGACGCTGAAGGAGGCGCTGATCGCAAAGGCCTCCCAGCCGAATCTGGACTTCGGCAAGCACGTCATTCCCTACTGCCATGAAAAGGGCGCGCCCATGTACGCCTACGAGTTTAACGGCTACTGGAAGGACGTGGGGACGCTGAGCTCCTACTGGGAGGCGAATATGGAGCTGATCGATATCGTCCCCGAATTCAATCTGTATGAAGAATACTGGAAGATCTACACCAAGAGCGAGATCCTGCCACCGCAGTACATCGCGCCGGAAGGGGTGATCGAGCGCAGCATCATCGGCGAGGGCGCGGAGATCGCCGGGAAAGTTTACAATTCCGTGATCGGCTGCGGCGTCGTCATCGGCAGGGACACCGTGGTGAGGGATTCCATCATCATGAACAATACGGTGATCGGCTGCGGCTGCGAGCTGAATAAGGCCATCGTCGCGGAGAACGTCACCGTCGGAGACGATGTGAAGCTGGGCACAGGCGAGGAGGCGGAGAACGACACCGCTCCCCACATCTACAACAGCGGCCTGGTGACCGTCGGGGAAAAGAGCGTGATCCCCAGAGGCGTTTCCGTGGGAAAGAACTCTGTCGTATTCGGCATCACATCGGCGCAGGATTACCCGGATGGCTGTCTTGCCAGCGGAAAAACTTTGATTAAGGCAGGTGACGAACAGTGAGAGCGATCGGTATTATTTTAGCAGGCGGCAACAACCGGAAAATGAAGGAGCTGTCCCAGAAACGGGCCATCGGCGCCATGCCCATAGCCGGCAGCTACAGGAGCATCGATTTCGCGCTGAGCAACATGAGCAATTCCCATATCCAGAAGGTCGGGGTCCTGACCCAGTACAACGCCAGGAGCTTAAACGAGCATCTGAGCTCCTCGAAGTGGTGGGATTTCGGGCGCAAGCAGGGCGGCCTGTTCGTGTTCACCCCGGCGGTGACTGCGGAGAACAGCTTCTGGTACAGGGGGACCGCGGACGCGATCTATCAGAACCTGTCCTTTCTGAAAAACAGCCACGAGCCCTATGTGGTGATCACCTCCGGGGACTGCGTTTACAAGATGGACTACAACAGGGTACTGGAGTACCACATCGAGAAGAAAGCGGACGTGACGGTGGTGTGCAAGGACATGCCGTCCGGGGCCAACGTGGAGCGCTACGGCACGCTGAAGATGAACGAGGAGAGCCGCATCGAGGACTTCGAAGAGAAGCCCGTGGTGGCCAGGTCCAGCACCATCTCCTGCGGGATCTACGTGATCCGCAGAAGGCTTTTGATTGAGATGATCGAGAGATGCGCGCTGGAGGACCGGTACGATTTCGTGAAGGATATCCTCATCCGGTACAGGAACCAGAAGAGGATTTTCGGCTACAAGATCAAAGAGTACTGGAAGAACATCGCAACCGTGGAGGATTACTTCTCCACCAATATGGACTTTTTGAAGCCGGAGATCCGGAACTATTTCTTCCGCCAGTATCCGGACGTTTACTCGAAGGTGGACGACCTTCCGCCCGCGAAGTACAACGTGGGGGCGAAGGTGAGCAACAGCCTGATTTCCAGCGGCTGTATCGTCAACGGGACGGTGGAGGACTCCGTTATTTTCAAGAAGACCTTTATCGGAAATAACTGTTACATAAAGAATTCGATCATTTTGAATGACGTATATATCGGCGACAACACCCATATTGAAAACTGCATCGTAGAGAGCCGTGATACGATCCGGGCGAACTCCTTCTACAAGGGGGAGGACGAGATCAAAATTGTCATCGAAAAGAATGACAGATATATTCTTTAACAGGCATGCGCCGCAGACGGCGCGCTACCAAATACGGCTTAAGGGGGAAAATGTGATGAAGATCACCGATGTACGGGTTAGAAAAATCGCCAGGGAAGGCAAAATGAAGGCAATTGTTTCCATTACGATTGACGACGAGTTCGTTGTACACGATATCAAAGTGATTGAAGGCGACAAAGGACTTTTCATCGCGATGCCGAGCAAAAAGGCCACGGACGGGGAATACAGGGATATCGCCCATCCGATCAGCCAGTCCACTCGGGAAACCATTCAGGGAACGATCCTGGAAGCTTATAACAGGGCTCTGGAAGAGCCCGTTATATAGACTGACACAGCACAGGCGGAGGCCGGCCCGAAACCGGCCCCGCAAAAGAGCCGTCCCGGGGCGGGGAATCACCCTCCGCCCCGGGACGGCTCTTTTGCTGTCACAGCAGTTCTTTGTTTTTCCAGTACATGGCCTGGATTTCCCTGAGCACGGCGTTCGGAAGGTCCTTTCTGGCGTTACGGTCCAGTTGGTCCGTGCGGATGGGCTCGCCGTATTCCACGATGACTTTCGTCCTTTTGACCCGGGGAAGGTGGTCTTCGAAGATATCCCCGGCGTTGACGATGGCCATGGGAACAATGGGGCATCCGGTCTTTTCCGCGATCTTGAAGCTGCCCGCGTGGAAGGGAAGGAAGGTATCCGCGACCCGGTTTCTCGTGCCTTCCGGGAAGATGCAGATGGAAATCCCGTTTTTGATCTTGTCCACGGCGGCCAGGATCGTTTTCATGCCCTCCTTGATGTCCTTGCGGTCCAGGAAGAGGCAGTGGAGGTTTTTCATCCAGTTGACCAGCAGGGGGTAGCGCAGCATTTCCTTTTTGGCGATGTAGCCGGTGGGACGGGGCACGCGCACGTAGGTCATGAGGATGTCGAAGTAGCTGCGGTGGTTTCCGATATATAAAACGGCCGCATCTCTGGGGACCCTTTCTTCGCCCAGATAGGTGATCTGCGTGCCCGCGAACCACAGGCAGACGCGGAAGGCCCAGTTGACGATGGCCAGGGAGCTCCTGCTTTTCAGCTCCGGGTTGAATTTGCCGATGATCCATTCGGCGATGAGGAGCGGGATGCTCAGAACGAGAAAGAGGATGACGAAGATAACGATGCAGATGAAGCGAATCATGAAACCTGCTCCTTTTCTTATGCGAATATTTGTCCCGGACGGGCGGGACGCTGATGTCAGTATAGCTTTTTTGCCCGCAAAAAGCAAGGCGTGAGCATAGGACAGGACGGCTTTTTCATAGATTGTTAAAAACGGGAGCGGGAAAAGAGCATGAAAAAACCGGGAATCAGGGCCGGCAGGGCGATACGGCTGGCGGCGATGCTGCTCGCGCTGGCCTTTCTGGGCGGCTGCGGTCTGGGAAAAAAGCAGGAAGAGAGGACGAATCTGGAGTTCACCGTGGTGGACGAGGAACGTCTGCCCGAGGAGCTGGCCAGGCTGGTGGGGGAAAAGAAATCGGGCGCGTTTAAGCTCACCTATGCGGACGGAGGATATCTGTATCTGTGCATCGGCTATGGAAAACAGGAGACGGGCGGTTACAGCATCTCGGTGAACGATCTCTACGAGACGGCCAACGCCATCTATCTGGATACGAGCCTGATCGGCCCCAAAGAGGCGGACGGAAAAAATGGCAGCCCTTCTTATCCCTATCTGGTCATAAAAACGCCGTTTATGGACAAAACAGTAGTGTTCGACTGAATTTCATGCTATGATAGAAAAACCAGAAGCTGACCAGCATACGAAAGCGGAGGGAAGAGAAATGTTGCTGATTCGAAATTGTCATTTGATCGATCCCGCTTCGGGGACGGACGGCAGGAGGGATATCTTGGTGGAAGGGGAAAAGATCCGCAGCGTAGCGCGTCCGGGAGAGCTTTCGCTTCCGGAAGAAGGCGGGCGGGTCATCGATGCGGACGGACTGATCGCGGCCCCCGGCCTGGTGGATACCCACGTGCATTTCCGGGATCCGGGAGCGGAATACAAGGAAGATATTTTCACGGGAGCGGAGGCGGCAGCGGCCGGCGGCGTGACCAGCGTGGTGCTGATGGCCAACACTTCGCCCCACGTGGACAACGAAGACACGCTGCGCTACGTGATCGAAAAAGGGAAGAAGACCGGCATCCGGGTCTATACCTGCGCCAATGTGACCATGGACATGGACGGGGACGAGCTGACGGATATGGACGGGCTGCTGAAAGCGGGAGCGGTGGGATTTACGGACGACGGAAAGCCCCTGCTGAATGAAGGGATCGCCAGGAAGGCCATGCAGGAAGCGGCGCGGCTCCATGCGCCCATCAGCTTCCACGAGGAGGATCCGGCCTGCATCGCCAACAACGGGATCAACGCCGGGAAGGCGTCGGCCTTTTTCGGGATCGGGGGCTCGGACCGGCGGGCGGAGATTTCCATGGTGCAGAGGGATCTTTCCATGGCGCTGGAAACCGGGGCCAGGATCGTCATTCAGCACATCAGCGCCAGGGAGGCGGTGGAGCTGGTGCGGCAGGCCAGGAAAAAGAGCGGCCGCATCCACGCGGAAGCCACGCCGCACCATTTTTCCCTGAACGAGGAAGCGGCCATCGAATACGGGACCATGGCGAAAATGAACCCTCCCCTGCGGGAGGAAGCGGACCGGCAGGCTATCGTCGCGGGGCTGGCGGACGGGACCATCGACCTGATCGCCACGGATCACGCGCCCCACAGCGCGGAGGAAAAGGCAAAGCCCATCACGGAAGCGCCCAGCGGAATCATTGGCCTGGAGACCTCTCTGAGCCTGGGGATCATGAACCTGGTGCACACAGGGGCTCTGACCATGGAGCGGCTTTTGGCCTGCATGACCGTCAATCCGGCCGGCCTTTACGGGCTGGACGCGGGGCGGATCTACGAAGGGGGGCCCGCGGATCTGATCCTGTTCAACGAGAACGAGGAATGGGTTCCGGAGAAGTTTCGATCCAAATCGCAGAACTCCCCTTTCCTGGGGCAGAAGCTGACCGGAAAGGTGAAGCTCACCGTCTGCAGGGGACGGATCGTTTATGAAGATCAAAAGGAAATAGAAACGGGAGGTTGACGAAGGAATGGCACAGAAGAAGAAAACCGGCGCCCGGGTGATGCGTCAGGAGCAGATCGCGGACGGAATTTTCGATCTGCGGCTGAAGACGGAGCTGGCGGGGGAAGCCCGCTGCGGGCAGTTCGTGGGCGTGTATCCAAAAGACAGGAGCGCGCTCCTGCCCCGGCCCATCAGCATCTGCGAGGCGGATCCGGAAGAGGGGACGCTGCGGCTGGTCTATCGCGTGGTCGGGAAGGGCACGGCGGAGTTTTCCGGACTGAAGGAAGGCGATGAGGTGGAGCTTTTGGGCGTGCTGGGGAACGGATTCCCTGCGGACAGGGCGAAGCCCGGCATGCGCGCGGTCCTGCTGGGAGGCGGCATCGGCGTTCCTCCCATCCTCCAGCTGGCGAAGGAGCTGGACTGCGACAAAACCGTCATCGCGGGCTACCGGGACAGCCAGTGCTTTTTGAAGGAGGACTTCGAGCGGTATGCGAAGGTGCTGGTGGCCACGGAAGACGGCAGCGCGGGGACGAAGGGCAACGTCATGGACGCGCTGAGGGAGAGCGGGATCGAGCCGGACATCCTCTACGCCTGCGGGCCCATGCCCATGCTGAAAGCCGTCCGCAGCTACGCCGTGGAAAAGGGAATTTTGGCCTATATTTCCCTGGAAGAACGGATGGCCTGCGGGGTGGGCGCATGTCTGGGATGCGTCTGCAAAACCGCGGCCGTGGATCCGCATTCCCATGTCCATAACGCCCGGATCTGTACGGACGGGCCGGTCTTTGAAGCGCGGGAGGTGGAGATCTGATGAATACCAGGGTAAAAATCGCGGGAGTGGAATTCAAAAATCCGGTGATGACCGGTTCCGGCACCTTCGGATCTGGCATGGAATACGGAGAGTTCGTGGACTTAAACCGGCTGGGCGCCGTGGTGACCAAAGGGGTGGCCAACGTGCCCTGGCCCGGGAACCCGGTTCCCCGGGTGGCCGAGGTATACGGCGGGATGCTCAATGCCATCGGCCTGCAGAACCCCGGCGTGGACGTGTTCATCCGGAGGGATCTGGAGTTTTTGAAGCAGTTCGATACGAAGGTGATCGTCAACGTCTGTGGCAAGACGGTGGAGGATTACCTGGAAGTGGTGGAAAAGCTGGGGGATCAAAAACGGGTGGACCTGCTGGAAATCAACGTTTCCTGTCCCAACGTCAAGGAGGGGGCTATCGCCTTCGGGCAGAGAGCGGACGCCCTGTTCGACATCACGTCCAAGATCAAAAAGGCTGCGGCGCAGCCCGTCATCATGAAGCTGAGCCCCAACGTGACGGACATCGCGGAAATGGCCCGGGCCGCGGAGGCCGCCGGGGCGGACGCCATCTCCCTGATCAATACCATCACCGGCATGAAAATCGACATCGAACGCCGCCGGTTCGCTCTGGCCAATAAGACCGGAGGGATGTCCGGCCCGGCCATCAAGCCGGTGGCCGTGCGCATGGTATGGCAGTGCGCCAACGCGGTGAAGATCCCCATCATCGGGATGGGGGGCATCGCTACGGCGGAAGACGCGGTGGAATTTCTCATGGCCGGGGCCACGGCGGTGGCCGTTGGCGCCATGAATTTCGTGAATCCCTACGCGACCCGGGAAATCGCCGACGGGCTGGAGGCCTTTCTGGAGAGCCACGGGATTTCCGACGTCAACGAGATCATCGGCTGCGTGAAGTAGCCCGTCGAAGAAGACCTTTTGTCAACATATTTTCCCTCCCTGCTGCATATGGTTAAGTGACACAGCAGGGAGGGATTTTTTTATGGATTTGATGAAAAGGACCATACATATGGACCGGGTCAAATGCAGCGCCGTCGCGCAGGTGACCATCGAAGACGATATCAATATCACGGATTCCAGGCCGGACGTGTACCAGCTGGTGACGGAGCAGGGCTGCGTGACCGTGGAAGAGGTGCGGGCCGTGGAAGACCACGTGCACATCAGGGGGACGCTGAGGTTTCAGGTGCTCTATATTTCGGACGAGGAGGTTCACCGCCCCGCCTGTATGGAGGGGAGCCTGCCCATCGAGGAGCAGGTCTACTTAAACGGGGTGAGTTCCAGCGACAACGTGACGGTCCGCGCGGCGCTGGAGGATCTGAGCGTAGGGATGATCAATTCCAGAAAGCTGTCCGTGCAGGCGCTGGCGAATCTGAATCTGTCCGTGGAAACGGTGGAGGAAATCGAGGCCGCCGTGGGGATCGACGGGGAGGAGACCGTGGAAATGAAGACGGCGCCCCTGCAGGCGCTGGATCTGGTGATCGCCAAAAAGGATATCTTCCGGGTGAGGCAGGAGCTGGAGCTTCCGGGCGGAATGCCGAACCTGTTCAGCCTGCTCTGGCAGACCTGCTCCCTGAAGGAGATGTCGTGCCGCGCGCAGGACGAACGGCTGGCCCTGGAGGGGGAGATTTCCCTCTTCCTTTTGTACGAGGGGGAAGGGGAGGAGCGCCCGGCCGTCTGGTACGAGGCCGCCATACCCGTCAGGGGATCCGTGGAATGCCAGGGGATGCGGGAAGGGATGCTGGAAAACATCCGCTTCGGGATCGGGCAGAAAGAAATCGAGGTGAAAGCGGATTCGGACGGGGAAGCGAGGAAAATCTGTCTGGATCTGGTGCTGGATCTGGACATGAAGCTGTATGAGGAAATCCGGGTGGAGACGATATCCGACCTCTACGGGGTGGACCGGGAAATCGAGGCGGTGCGCCAGCCGGGCTGCTGCAAACAGCTGGTGACAAAAAATACGGGGAAAACAAAGGTGTCCGGGCGGTTTGCGGTGGGGACCGGCCTGCCGAAAATACAGCAGCTGTGCGGGAGCTTCGGGGAAATTCAGATGGGGGCCGTGGAACCCTGCCCGGAAGGGCTTAAGCTGACCGGAGCGGTGCTGGTGCGGGCCCTTTATACGACTCAGGACCCGGAGCTTCCCTTCTATTGCCTGAAGGATGCCCTCCCGTTTTCCTATGTCATGGAAGTGCCCCAAACGGGCCAGGACTGTCGGTATGAGATCGAGCCCTCCCTGGAGCAGCTGACCGTTTCCATGCTGGACGCGGAGGAGGCGGACGGGAAAGCCATGCTTTCCTTCCACGGCCTGATCTGCGGGATCCAGGAAGAATCCATGCTGACCTCGGTCAACGTTTCGGATCTGGATCCGGAGAAGCTGTCGGCCCTTCCCGGGATCGTGGCCTATATCGTCAAGGACGGCGACAGCCTCTGGAGCATCGGGAAAAAATATTACGTGCCGGTGGCCCGGATGAAGGAAATGAACGACCTGGCTTCGGAAGAGGTGAAGGCCGGGGATAAGCTGCTGGTGGTAAAGGGGTGGTGAAGACGGGAAAGAACCGGGTACGTTTGCGGGGGAACCGGGCCGTTTCCGTTGAAAAACGGGCTGAAAGCGTGTATAATTCAACGTGTTGACAGACCGTAGTACGGACAGAATTTATACAGAAGATGCGCCGTTTTTGAGAGCGCGAAGGAAGGAGCAAACATGCTGCAGCAGGTTGTCGTCGCCCCCGGAAAAATCGAATTCAGAGAGGTCCCGATCCCTGAAATCGGGCCGGATCAGGTTCTGGTCCGGATCAAAAGGATCGGGATCTGCGGCTCGGACCTCCGCGTCTTTTCGGGCGATTATCCCGGAGTGAGTTACCCCCTGACCCAGGGGCGGGAAGCTTCGGGGGAGATCGTGGCGGCGGGTTCCTCGGTGCTGAATCTCTTTCCGGGGCAGAAGGTGACGATACAGCCTCAGGTGACCTGTGGAGAATGCCGGTACTGCAGGGAGGGCAAGTACAATCTCTGCGAGAACCTCAAGGTGATGGGATTTCAGGCGCCCGGAATGGCTTCGGAATATTTCGCTGTGGATGCGGACAGAGTGGCTACGTTGCCGGCGGACAGCAGCTATGAAGCGGGGACCATGGTGGAACCGCTGGCTGTGGCCGTGCACGCGGTGAAACGGGCCGGAAACGTGAACCGCAAAAAGGTCCTGATTCTGGGCGCAGGGCCCATCGGCGTGATCACGGCACAGGCGGCCAAAGGAATGGGGGCCGAAGCGGTGATGATCACCGATCTGATGGATCAGCGCCTGGAGATTGCGAAGCGGTGCGGTGCGGATTTCTGCGTCAACGCCGGAAAAGGGGATCTGGGCGAAGCGTTGAAAGAGCATTTCGGAACGGATCACGCGGACATCATCTACGACTGCGCGGGGACCGACGTGACCATCGGACAGGCGATCCGCTACGCCAGCGCGGGCAGCAGGATCGTTCTGGTGGGCGTATATAAGGGCTGGGCGAAGGTCGATCTGGCCGCGCTGGCGGATAAGGAGCTGAAGCTGTATACGACGCTGATGTATCGCAATGAAGACTATCTGGACGCCATCGGCCTGATCGACGAAAAGAAGGTGAACCTGGACGCCATGATCACCGGAAGGTTTCCGTTCAAAAAGTATGAGGAAGCGTATCGATGCCTTCAGGAGAACCGGGATCGAATGATCAAGGCGATGATCGAAGTCGGGGAGTGAGATCAGCGGAAGTAAATAAGACGGGGGCGTCCCGAAAGCCCGATTCAGAATCCGTGCGGGAAATCTGAAAAGGCTTTCGGGTCGCCCCCTTTTTGATGCGGAGCCCTGATGCGAAATCCTACGCTTCCCATTCGGGGAAGGCGGGCACCCTGCGCCGGGTGGCCACGTCCTGAAAGCGAAAGTAGTCGGGGCGGTGGCGGGACTGGGTGAATTCGAACAGGATCCCGTTGTCGTCGAAGGTCTGGCTGCTGATCACGGCCATGCAGTTATAGTCGTGCAGGTCGATGTATTTTTCGTCCACCTGGGTGACCCGCTCCACCGTCAGGGTCCTGCGGCTGGTGCTGATGGTCAGCCCCAGCGTGCCCTCCAGATAATCGTAGACGGACCGTTCCGCGATGGCGGGGGTCAGCCCGGAGGTCAGCTCCCTGAGGAAGTAGTTGTGGTCAAGAATCAGGGGTTCGCCGTTTAAAAAACGGAGCCTCTGGATATAATACAGTTCCGTTCCCTTCAAAAAGCCCGTCCGCTTCTGAATTTTTTCGTCCGCAGTGATCTGGGCGAACTGCAGCACCTTCGTTGAAGGGCGGCGACGGTTGCGGGCGGCGGATTCCCGGAAGGATTCGATGCCGCCCACGGTGAACGCGGCCTGCTTGACCGGCTGGAAAATATTTCGGACGCCCTTGCCGTGCATGGGCTGGACGTAGCCGTCCGCCGTCAGCTCCGCGATTGCCCTGCGCACCGTATTTCTGGAACAGCCGTATTCCGCGATCAGGGTGTGCTCCGAAGGGAGCATCTCCTGATAGGCGTATGCTTCGGTTTCTATTTTCTCCTTCAAATCCCTGTAAATGGAATTATATTTCGCCTTTGGCATCGTGAACACCACCTTGTTTAAACATCTAAAGCCCATTATAAAAATTTTTCCGGAAAAAATCAATGGGGATCGCGGGAAAAATCCGGGGAAATGTTGAAACAAATGAATTGACATGTTCAAACAAGTATGCTATCATAAAGTTGTTCAAACAAGTTAGGCCGGGAGGACGGCCTGAAAAAGACCGCCATATCCGGCGGGGGGTAGAAGAAAGGAAAAGAGCGATGGGTAAGTATGAAAATGATGTCAGGCGCCTGCTGGACCTGGTAGGCGGCAAGGAGAACATCCAGGCAGTTTCCCACTGCATGACGAGAATGCGTTTCGTGCTGGTGGATCCGAAGAAGGCGGATGAGAAGGCGATCGAGGATCTGCCCAGCGTCAAGGGGACCTTCACGCAGGCGGGGCAGTATCAGGTCATCATTGGAAACGACGTGGCGGAATTTTATAACGAGTTTACGGGATATGCCGGGATCGAGGGCGTCAGCAAGGACGCGGTGAAGGCCGCGGCGAAGACCAATCAGAACGTGGCCCAGAGGATCATGGGAACCCTGGGCGAGATTTTCGCCCCCCTGATTCCCGCCCTGATCTGCGGCGGTCTGATCCTGGGCTTCCGCAACGTCATCGGCGAGATCAACTTTTTCAACGGCGGGACGCAGAGCCTGGCGGATGTTTCCCAGTTCTGGGCCGGCGCTTACAGCTTTTTGTGGCTCATCGGCGAAGCGGTCTTCCATATGCTGCCGGTGGGAATTGTCTGGTCCATCACGCGAAAGATGGGAACCACGCAGATTCTGGGCATCATCCTGGGCCTGACGCTGGTTTCTCCCCAGCTGCTGAACGGCTTTTCCGTTTCCGCCACGCCCGCTGAGGAGATTCCGGTCTGGAACTTCGGATTCGCCCAGGTGCAGATGATCGGCTATCAGGGGCAGGTCATCGCGGCCATGATGGCCGGCTTCGTCCTGGTCTATCTGGAGAAGTTTTTCCGGAAGCATTGCCCGGAAGTGGTCAGCATGATCGTCGTTCCCTTCTGTTCCCTGGTTCCTGCGGTGATCATCGCGCACACGGTGGTGGGCCCCATCGGCTGGGCCATCGGAAACGGGATCGCGGATGTGGTTTACTCCGGACTGACCTCTGACTTCAGGCTGGTGTTCGCGGCCGTATTCGGCCTCCTGTACGCGCCGGTGGTGATGACGGGCCTGCACCATATGACCAACGCCATCGACTCCCAGCTCATCGCTTCCCCGGCGGGATGCACGATCCTCTGGCCCATGATCGCCCTGTCCAATATCGCGCAGGGCTCCAGCGTGCTGGCCATGTCCGTCCTGCAGAAAAAGAACGAGCGCGCGCAGCAGATCAACGTGCCCGCCTGCATCTCCTGCTATCTGGGCGTTACGGAGCCCGCGCTGTTCGGCGTGAACTTGAAGTATGTGTTCCCTCTGGTGTGCGGCATGATCGGTTCCGCCTGCGCGGCCATGATTTCCATCGGCTTCGGCGTGGAGGCCCTGAGCATCGGCGTGGGCGGCCTGCCCGGTATCCTGTCCATCAAACCGGAATTTTACCTGATCTTCCTGCTGGCCATGGCCGTAGCCATCGCGGTTCCCTTCGTCCTGACCTTTGCGGTGGGGAAAGTGAAGCTGACCGCGGAGGACCGGTTCGGAAAGCAGGCGGCTCCTGCGGGAACGGTTGAAAAACAGCCTGCGGCGGACGAAGCGAAAGAGGCCGCAGAGCCGCAGAAGAAAGCGGAAACGGCCGCTCAGACAAAGGAACTGAAATCCATCCTGGACGGAAAGGTCATGCCCATCGCGGAGGCCCCTGACGACGTATTCTCCCAGAAGATCATGGGAGACGGCGTCTGCATCGAACCCTCGGGCAACGTGGTGGTAGCGCCCGCGGACTGCGAGGTGACGGTGGTGATGGAAGATACCGGACACGCCTGCGGCCTGACGCTGGCAAACGGCATGGAACTGCTCATCCATGTGGGCGTGGATACGGTGGACATGGGCGGAGACGGTTTTGAACTGCTGGTGAAGAAGGATCAGCACGTGACCTGCGGCGCCCCTTTGATCCGGTTCGATCCGGAGAAGATCAAAGCGGCCGGCCACCCCTGCACCACGATGCTGATCGTGACTTCGGAAGGAAACGCCGCCGACATCCGGATGAACACAGGGATGGAAGCGAAGGCGGGGGAGACCCCTGTCATTTCCTGGAACTAGATTCAGGGGAAAGGAAGGAAAACCGACATGAATGCAGATTTCAGAAAGAGCGTGGTCTATCAGGTCTATCCCAGGTCGTTTCGGGATTCCAACGGCGACGGGCTGGGGGATATCAGGGGCGTGATCCAGAAGCTGGATTATATCCGGGAACTGGGCGCGGACTACATCTGGCTCACCCCGTTTTTTGTCTCCCCTCAGAATGATAACGGCTACGATGTGGAGGACTATTACCGTATCGATCCGGGATACGGCACCATGGAAGACGTGGAGGAGCTGATCGAAGAGGGGAAAAAGCGCGGAATCGGGCTGATGTTCGACATGGTTTTCAACCACGTATCCACCCGGCACGAGTGGTTCGTCAAAGCCATGGAGGGGAATCCCTATTATAAGGATTTCTTCTTCTTCCGGAAGGGGAAGCCGGACGGCTCGGCCCCGACCAACTGGCAGAGCAAGTTCGGGGGCAGCGCCTGGGAGTACGTGGAGAAGTTCGACGAATATTATCTCCACCTTTTCGATGTGACCCAGGCGGACTTAAACTGGGAGAACGAAAACGTGCGCCGGGAGATCCAGAAAATCGTCAGGTTCTGGATGGAAAAGGGCGTGAAGGGGTTCCGCTTCGACGTGATCAACCTGATCAGCAAGGCCGCTTTTGAGGACGACGCCGACGGGGACGGCAGGAAATTTTATACCGACGGCCCGAAGATCCATCAGTATTTGAAGGAGCTGCACGACGCCACCTTCGGGGCGGGGGACGGGATCATCACCGTAGGGGAGATGTCCAGCACCTCCATGGAAAACTGCTACCGGTACGCCGGCGCGGACACCGGGGAACTGACCATGGTGTTCAGCTTCCACCACCTGAAGGTGGACTTTATGGGGAACGAGAAATGGGTCCTGGTCCCCGCCGACTTCGGAAAGCTCAAGGATATCCTGTTCGGCTGGCAGACGGGGATGGCGGAGCACAACGCCTGGAACGCCGTGTTCTGGTGCAACCACGACCAGCCCAGGGTGGTTTCCCGCTTCGGGAGCGAAGGGGAGCTGTGGAAGGAATCGGCGAAAATGCTGGCCACCATCATCCATTGCCTGCGGGGCACGCCCTATATCTATCAGGGCGAGGAAATCGGCATGACCAATACGGACTTCACCGATATCTCGCAGTTTCGGGATGTGGAGAGCCATAACTATTACCGGATCCTGCAGGAGAAGGGGCTGTCCGCGGCGGACGCGCTGCGCATCGTGCAGATTCACTCCCGGGATAACGGCCGCACGCCCATGCAGTGGGACGGCTCGAAGTACGCTGGCTTTACGGATGAGGGCAAAAGCGAACCCTGGATCGGCGTCAACGCAAACCATACGAAGATCAATGCCGCAGCGCAGACAGGGGATCCGGATTCCGTTTTCCACTATTACAGGAAGCTGATCGCCCTGCGCAGGGAGCTGGACGTGATTTCCTGCGGCGATATCGAACCTCTCGATAAAAACCATCCTTCCGTTTTCGCCTACCGCAGGACGTACGGGGATCAGGAACTGATCGTGGCCGCGAATTTCTACGGAAGGGACTGCGAATGGAAGGGCGCTCCCTGCCTGGACGGGTTCTCCAAAGTACTGGGGAACTATGCGGGAGAGATGAAAGAAAAGGACGGGGTCCTGCAGCTGAAGCCCTATGAGGCGGCGGTCTGGTATCGGGAAACTGAAAAATAATTAGAAATTGCAATTAAATAAAACAAAAAGAGATGCACATACATTGACTTCAAACAAAGTGTATGATATTCTTCGGACAGGGGAGGCCGAATGGCCGAAAAGGGAAGGGAGAATGATCATGGATGCTTTTTTAAAGGCGGAACTGGAGCGGAGTCTGTATGTGCATTTTCCGTTGCGGGTGCAGGAGGAAAAGGGGATGCGGGAATGGCTTCTGAAAAAGGAGGTTGAGAAAGAGATCTGCCTTTGGAACGGGGATCCCGCGCTCTTTGCCGAAAGCGGCAGAGGGAGCATGGAAGTTTCGGAAGGCGTTTTGCGGATCAGGGCGAACTGCCGGGAGGAGTTCTGGCCGGAAACGGAGAACCAAAACGGGGTTTACGCGACGTTCGGGGATTATACGGCATCCCTGGATCTGGGCGGAGCCGATCTGACGGAATACAATCAGCTCAGCTTCGAGATTCGGGCCGACTGCGACGGGGTGCACAGCCCCATGATCCGGATCGGCATCGAAAACGACGGGGCGGAAAAAGTGCCGGATCCCCATTTCCGTGAGGGATTCCATACGGTATCCGTAAAGAACGGGGAGTGGAGCTACAGGGTGTGGCCGGTTCCAGAACTCCCCAGGGACAGGGTGACGAAGCTCTTTTTCCGGATCCACAAGTACGGGAAAGAGCTGTCCGCTTCGGATGAGATGCGGTTTTCGCTGAAAAATATCCGCATGCAGAGGGTGAAACGGCCGCCGGTGACGAGGGGATGGCAATGCGAAGAGGAGACGGCCAGCTATTCCGCCAGCGGTTACTGGAGGGAAGGAAAAAAGACCGCCATCGTCAATACCGCGGCGAAGACCTTCTGCCTGGTGGAAGCGGACACGGGGCGGGTCTGCCTGGAGAAAGCGATTCGCGCGGAGGTAACGCCCTTCGGGACGTTCGGCGTGATGGACTTTTCGGAAATCCGCTCCTGCGGGGAGTATCGCCTGCAGTTTGGGGAAAAGAGCACGGAGCCGTTCCCCATCGGTGACGGAATCCTGGAAGGGGCAATCTGGAGAACGATCAATTTCCTCTTCTGCGAAAGATGCGGTTTCCCCGTTCCCGGCAAGCACGGGACCTGCCATCAGGATGTGGTGACGGAGTGCGGCGGGCTGCGGATGGTTTATGCGGGAGGATGGCACGATGCGGCGGATACTTCCCAGCAGACCGCGCAGACGGCGGAGATCGCCTGCGCCCTGATGGAATGCGCGGCGTCGGTGAAAGAGGGCCCTCTGTATTACCGGTTGATGGAGGAAGCGGGCTGGGGGATGGATTTCGTACTGCGAACCCGGCTGGGGGACGGGTATCGCGCCGCTTCCGCCGGGCACAGGAGATGGACGGATAACCGGATCGGCAATTTCGACGACGTACCGGGAAGATGCCATCGCAACGCCTTCGACAATTATCTCATGGCCGGGGTGGAGGCTGTGGGGGCGGCGGCTTTCGAAACCATCGATCCCCAGCTTTCCTGGAAATGCGCCGAGGCGGCCAGGGAGGATTTCTTTTTCGCCGAAGAGGTGTTTGAAAGGGAGGGGATTTTGCGCCCCTGCTGGGGGGAGCATACCTACCACGAGAGCAGATCTCAGCATTATGCCGCCGCCGTCTGGGCCGGGGCGAAGCTGTGCGCTTTTGCCCGGGGCGAAGAGGGGGACGAAGGGATCCGGACAGAGATCCGGAGGCGGGCGCTGTCCCGCCTGGAACGTCTGCTGCTCTGCCAGGACCAGGGGGAGACCGGCACGGGGATCAGCGGCTTTTTCTACCGCGATGAGGAGAAGAAGGCCATCGTTCATTTCAGCCATCAGGCCAGAGAGCATCTCTTCGCCCAGGCCCTGCTGTGCGCGGCGGAGGCCTTCGGGGATCATCCGGATGCGGGCCGCTGGAGGGAGGCCGCCGGGCGTTACGGCGGCTATCTGAAAAAGCTGATGGAATTCGCGTCTCCCTATGGGATGATCCCCAGCGGCCTGTATTGCCGGACGGAAACGGAGGATCGGGAGACCTTCGACCTGGTGCACCCCATGCTGGACTTTGAAAAGGAGCGGGAGCACTACGGGAAACAGCTGGAAAACGGGATTCCTGTGAAGCCGGGGTATTTCATCCGACAGTTCCCGGTCTGGTTTTCCTATCGGGGAAACAACGCGATCCTGCTGTCCATGGCCAGAAGCGCTTCCCTGCTGGGAAAGGCCCTTTCGGATCCACAGCTTCTCGAGATCGCCAGGGAACAGATGTACTGGATCGCGGGGAAAAACCCTTTTGGAAACTCCTTTATCTACGGGGAGGGCTTCGGGTTCGGAGAGCAGTATACCGCGCTGGCGGGAGAAATGGCCGGGGCGATCCCGGTGGGGACCCAGACCCGCGGCGACGAAGATATTCCCTGCTTTCCCATGGGAAACGTGGCCTGCCACCGGGAGGTGTGGACTACCGTGGCC
>OEQQ01000139.1_pt1 | contig 17205 bp, 15 predicted proteins | sample 1539741 | NCBI WGS metagenome assembly OEQQ01 (sample SAMEA3891876, study PRJEB23780) | metagenome | biome: terrestrial biome; feature: animal house; material: Caecal content | place: Italy | collected 2015-05-05
GGGAGTTTTTCGTTTCCAAGGGCATGATTGCCGACTTTGCCATCCATGACAAGGGGGACGGCAACCCCCACGCCCATATCCTCTTTACCATGCGGGGGATGGACGAACAGGGCAGGTGGCTCCCCAAGAGCCGGAAGGTCTACGACCTTGACGAGAACGGCGAGCGTATTCCCTATTCCCTATTCACCCTTCCCTAAATTCGAGGGGTCGATTTTTGGAAGGTAAGAAGTAATAGGGAATAGGGAAGAAGTATTTTTTAACCTGGATAGGTATGCATTGCCTATCCAGGTTTTTGTTATTTTTTTAGGCGTCCATATTGTTTCAGATAGAAAATCAGGGACAGCAGGCCCGGTATGGCGATGTAGAGGAGCAGGGCCCCAACGGAAACCCGGGCAACTGCGTCCACATCTTCACAAGCCAGGGCAGCTGCCACATACAGCACCGTAATGGGCAAGGCAATGAGCCCCAGGATTTTGTGGGCTAAGTTCCAGGTGGGTTCGTCCAGCACCGTCCAGGGCAGCCGCAGGCCTGTGTGCCGCTGGAAAGGCAGCCTGGGAGAGACAGCGCCAGCAAAAAGAAGCAGGCAGGAAAAGAGCCCCACCAGGAGCCACTTCTCCTGGGCCTGGGAGAAAACCACCCTTTCCGTTCCCACAAGGACGCTCAGCACCACCAGCCCGGCAAAGAGTACGCCGTCAAAAATCGTAACCACTTTTAACAGCCGGTTTTGTGCCGGGGTCATCTGCCCCTGGCTCAAAAGGGACAGGTTCCGGTAGAGAATCCCCAGGGCCAGCAGGAGGCACACCCCTACCGAAATCCCGGAAATCACCGGATTTTTCACAGCCAGCGCAATGCCCAGCGCCAGGAAGGAGAGAAAGAGGATTTTCCCCCGCTGCCGTCCTGCCAGGGTTATTTTTTCCAGCTGCCGGTTCCGCTCTGCCAACGCCTCGTTCACCCGGGCCAGCTCCGCCGCCAGGTTTTCCCCTTGCCGGGGAGTGTCCAGCAGGACCTCCACCGACACCTCCAGCACCTGAGATAGGCGCAGCACCGCCTGGGCATCCGGCACCGACAGGTTCTTTTCCCATTTGGACAGGGTTTGCCGTACCACGGGAATCTGGGCAGAGAGCTGCTCCTGGGTAAGTCCCCGGGCCTTCCGGTATTTCTGAATGTTATCTCCCAACATTTCCGTATCACCATCCTTTGCCGTCATTATAAGCCGATTCCCCTGGCTTGTAAAGCAACGGCTTTTAACAACGGAAAAATACCCCGGAACCGAAGAACTTTCCTCGGCTCCGGGGTGTGTTTTATCCCAGGTAGGTGTATCCGGCGGCTTCCACGGCTGCTTTCAGCTCCGCCTGGGGGATTTCCCGGGTGGATTCCACCGTGGCGGTGCCGGCCACATGGTCGGCGGTGACAGAGGTCACGCCGTCAATGGCGGACAGAGCCTTTTCCACATGGGCCTTGCAATGGGGGCACATCATGCCTTCGATTTTGACTGTTACTTTCATGGTTTTGTTCTCCTTTTCAGGTTGTATTATGGTATTTTCCCGGGGTTTTGCCCCGATTTTGGCGAAGTTCAGCCTCAGGGCGTTGCTCACCACGCAGAAGCTGGAAAGGCTCATGGCCGCCGCTCCGAACATGGGGGTCAGCTCCCATTGGAAAAGGGGCAGGAACACCCCGGCAGCCAGGGGGATGCCCAGCAGGTTATAGAAAAACGCCCAGAAGAGATTTTCGTGGATGTTCCGCAGGGTGGCACGGCTGAGCTTCACGGCGCTTACCAGCTGGCTCAGGCTGCTGTTCACCAGCACCACATCCCCAGAGTCAATGGCCACGTCTGCACCGGCACCGATGGCCACACCCACATCCGCCGTAGCCAGGGCCGGGGCATCGTTGATGCCGTCGCCCACCATGGCGACCTTGCCCTGCTTTTGGAGATTCTCCACCGCCTGGGCTTTTCCGTCAGGCAGCACGTTGGCAACCACCCAATCAACCCCGGCCTGCTTGCCCACGGCCTCCGCCGTTCTGGCGTTATCCCCGGTGATCATCACCACCTGGATGCCCAGGGTTTTGAGCTCCTTGATGGCCTGGGCGCTGTCCGGCTTCACCGGGTCGGCTACGGCAATCACACCTGCAAGCACACCGTCACAGGCAAAGTACAGCGGGGTTTTTCCCGCCTGGGAAAGAGCCTCGGCCTGAAGCCGGGCGGCTTCTTCCAGGGGGGCAAAGTCCCGGATAAAGTCCGGCTTTCCGGTGGCCACAGCCTTCCCCTGCCAACGCCCTGTCAGGCCGTTGCCCGGGTACACCCGGAAGTCCTCCACCGCCGTAATATTCAGGTTTCGCTCCGCCCCCTCCTGCAAAATCGCCTTGGCCAGGGGGTGTTCGCTCCCCTTTTCCAGGGAACAGGCCAGCTGCAAGAGAGCGGTCTCCTCCCAGCCTCCCAGGGGAATCACGTCTGTCACCTTGGGGGAGCCTTGGGTGATGGTTCCGGTTTTGTCCAGGGCCACGGTGTGAATCCGCCCCATCATCTCCAGCGCCGGGGCGTTTTTGAACAGGATGCCGTTTCTGGCTCCCAAGCCGCTGCCTACCATCACCGCTACTGGAGTGGCCAGACCCAGGGCGCAGGGGCAGCTGATAACCAGCACCGTAATGGCCCGGGACAGGGCGTTGCTCAAGGGTGCTCCCACAATCAGCCACACAACCAGGGTCACAAGGGAGATTCCCAGCACTGTGGGGACGAAAATCCCTGCCACCCGGTCTGCCACCTTGGCAATGGGGGCTTTGGTGGCGGAAGCATCGGACACCATGCGGATAATCTGGGACAAGGTGGTGTCCTCCCCTACCCGCAGAGCCTTACACTGGATGTAGCCGGTCATGTTGATACAGGCGGCGTAGACCCGGTCACCCTCCTGCAAGTCCACCGGGATACTCTCTCCCGTGAGGGCGGACTGGTCCACGGCGCACTGACCCATTACAATCTCCCCATCCACGGGAATCCGGCCGCCGGGGCGCACCACAAAGATGTCCCCCACCTTCAGCTTCTCAATGGGAATCTCCTGCTCCTTCCCATCCGCCAGAACCACAGCTGTCTGGGGCGCCAGAGCCATCAGCCCTTCCAGGGCCTTGGTGGTCTTGCCCTTGGCCCGGGCTTCCAGGAGCTTACCCAGGGTGATGAGGGCCAGAATCATGGCAGCAGACTCAAAGTACAGCCCGTGGAGCATATGAGCGGCCTTCTCCGCCTCTCCTGCCGCTTCTGCGCCAGCCATGGCGAATACCAGCACCGTGCTGTAGGCATAGGACACACCGGCGCCCAGGGCCACCAGGGTGTCCATATTGGGGGCGCCGTGGAGAAGGCTCCTGGCGCCGCTGATAAAGAACCGCTGGTTAATCACCAGAATGATGCCGGAAAGGAGCAGCTGGGCAATTCCCGAGGCGGTGCTGCTCTGCTCCAGAAATGCCGGCAGGGGCACATCCCACAGCATCCGTCCCATGGAAATATACATCAGCACCCCCAGAAAAATCAGAGAGGAAATCAGCCGGGCAGGAAGGTTCCCGGTGGCCTTCTCCGCCTTCGGGGTTTGGGTCTTTTCTCCGCCCTTGGTGCTGGCCTGGTAGCCGGCCTTTTCCACCGCAGAGATGACTTCCTGGGGGGAAACCTGCCCTTCCACCGTCATATCCCCGGTGAGCAAATTCACAGAGCAATCCGTCACCCCCGGCACAGACCGGGCGGCCTTCTCCACCCGGGCACTGCAGGCGGCGCAGGTCATGCCCTTTACCATAAAGTGTTCCATGGTATCCCTCCTATTTCATCAGCTTCTGGAGGGTTCCCATCAGCTCGTCGATGACTTCCAGCTGGTCGTTCTGAATGTCCCGCACCACGCAGCTGCGGATATGGGCCTCCAGCAGCTCCCGGTTGAAGCTGTTGACGGCGGCAGAGGCAGCAGCGGACTGCACCAGGATGTCAGTACAGTAGACATCCTCCTCCACCATTTTCCGGATTCCCCGGATCTGGCCTTCCAGACGGTTCAGGCGGTGAATCAGCTTTTTCTTCTGTTCGGCCTGCCGCTGGGTGTTCTCATGCAAAGAGCAGCACTTTTCGCAGCTCATAGTATCCCTCCTTCATATACCCCCAGGGGGTATATATACCATAACACACCTTGGGAAAAAATGCAACCCCCAAACAGAAAAAAACCGGAAGCATTACGCTTCCGGTTCTTGGAATTTACTGCTCGCCCTCTGCAGGTGTCTCCTGTACGGTGGGCTGGGTGGTTTCCGTCACAGTCTCAGTGGGCGTGGGTTCTTCTGTGGGAGTTGTGGTGGGTTCTTCCGTGGGGGCTGTAGTCTCACCCTCCGTGGGTGCGGTCGTGGGGTCTGTTTCGGTAGGATTGGTTACATCATCCCCAGGCTGAGTGATTCCATCCTCCACAGGGACTTCCAGCTCCTCCTGAGATTCTGCCGGAGGCTCGCCAATCTGGTAGTTATCGGGAATCAATTTCTCGTCGTTCTGAGGAGCGCCCCAGACTTCCGTAAACATATAATTGACATCCACTGTGGGATAGATTGTGAGGGTGAAGGTTTTCCCGCCGGAAATGGCTTCTGTGTTCCAGGTATCGGTACCATTGGAAATTTTGCAGTAACCGTTGGTAGTACCCACAGCGGTAATGGTGACAGTATAGCCCTTTCCAGCCGTCAGGGCAAAGCTGTCGTTGGTCTCCTGAACACCGGTGTTCTTATCTTTCTCCACCACTGTTACAGCAAGACTGTAGGTGCCGGATGTAATGGTGTTGCCCGTATTCAGCAGCTCCGACTGGAACCAGGCGAATACCGTAACACCGTAGCAGGCGATGCTCAGGGCCAGGGTGAGCATCACCACAATCGCCCGGCGGAAAATCTGGGAGCCCTTCGGGGCGGTCTTATGTTTTGCCTGATTGCTTCTCATTGACCATCACGCTCCATTTCGTTAATCCACCGGATAATATCGTCAATCGATTCCTCCTCCGGCTGGGAGGGTTCTTGTGCTGTCTGGGTTTCTGCCTTGGGCTTCTCCTGGGGAGATGCCTCCTGGGGCTTGGGGGCTTCCGGTTCGGTTTTGGGTGCTTCCGGCTCGGTCTTGGGGGGGGCATTTTCTCCCAGCTGCGCCCGCAGCCGCTCCAGCTCCTGCTTCATCCGTTCGGTTTCCTCCCGCTCCGCCTGAAGCTGGGCACGCTCCGTATTCAGCTCCGCCCGCTGCTCCTCTTTGTACTGTCCTACCAGCTTGAAGAACTTCACCGCCTGGAGGATAATGAGAAGCAGGAAGGGCAGAAGAATCACCGTTACATAGCCGGCGGTGGACTTGAGGAAGTAGAAGAAATTTCCCATTCCGGGAAGCCGGAACTGGTACTGTCCCAGAACCTGAGAGAAGGGCACCGGATAGGCATCCTCCACCCCGGTGGTCGTACCGTAGGTGACAAAGGCGGGCTCGCCTTCATAGGTGGTGATGGATTTGATTTTATGGGTCACCACCTGGCCGTAGTTCACCGGGTCAATGGAGCGGAAGGTCACAATGTCCCCCGGCTCCAGGGCGGCAGGATCCACCTGCTTGCTTACTGTCAGGTCTCCCGCCTGGAAGGTGTCCTGCATGGAGTTGGACGTGACGATGTATGGCTTGTAACCAAACAGGGCAGCATCCTTTCCGATGGTGTTCACCGACACAATGGTAAATATCATAACGCCTACAGAAAAAACCGCAATGAGAATTGTCAGTATCTTTCCTGCAATGCTTAAGGCTTTCTTCATTTACTTCATTCCTTTCCATTTCTTCAGGAATCCAAAGGCACAAGCTTCCTTATGCCCTTGGATTCCCGCCCCGGCTATGCCGGGGACGGGTTAATATTGCTATTTCAGTTCCGGATGATTGTGGCGTTCTTGCCTTCTACAATCTCGTAATTCGTACCACTGGGATAAGTCAATGTTGCACCCAGCCCCTCTTCGGCATCGCCGTAGATGTAAATATCGGGTACTTCCGTACCTGCTACCGTGATTGTGGTGTCTGTCAGCGTACAGGTAGCTGCATACTGATAAGCGTTAGCACGGTTGCCAACCACCAGGCCTGCCATAGGCACTTCGTTTCCGGAGCCCCAGCTGCTGTCATAGTACTGCTTGGTATTGGTATACTCGGCACGGTTAATCAGTTCACAACCGCTCAGTTCCGCTGTGCCTCCCCGAACAATCAATGCCTGACGGCCGCCCTCCAGTGTACTGTTCTTCACGGTAAGGGTTCCGGGCACATTGAACAAAATCGCTGCGCTGTCCGCATCGGTGCACTTGAGGGTAGAGTTCTCAATTTCAACCTTCACACCGTGGTTGGCGGAAGTGGACGCATTGGTGCTGACGCAGTAGGTCTTGGAAACAACGGCGGAGTTTGCAATACGCACAGTGGACCCCTGTCCCTGGGGCTGGAAACCGGCTCCTGTATATGTAACTCCATCCAGCTCCATGGATGCGCCGCCGATAACAGCGAAATCCAAGCTGTTCCAGTTATAATCACCCTGGCGAACAAAGCTGCCGTTCTTCAGCGTGAGCCTCTGGCCTCCACTAAGGGTGGTTTGGTTAGATACGCGCAAGGTATGGCCGTTCAAATCCAGGGTAACTTCCCCAGCAGGGACAGGAATGGTGCTCGTCTGCACATTCTCTGTCAGAAGAACGGTTGTTCCCGGTGTGGCGTTCCGGATTGTTTCCGCAAAATTCTCGTTGGTAGCAGAAACCGCATACTCGGCATCGGCATCATAGTCGTTGTTGCCAAAGCCGTCTGTTTCGGATTCCACAGAAGCCTGGGTGGCTGTCACACCAATTTGCATCTCGATACTGCCACCCTGGAACTGGCTTCCAGCATCGGCATACATACCATATTCGATGACATAGTAGACATACAGATTGTTATCGAATTCCTGCTCGTGTCCCAGGGTAACCTCCAAACCGCTTATCTCTCCGACCCGGGACATGGACACTACATTTTCATTCTCCATGAGAATGTTCTGTCTGGCATACGAAAGATTATCAACATCTACAACAGAACTGATATTCCCCTTCGCAGTCACAATCGGGGTGATATGTACCCAGATGGCATCTGCCAGATTATTCTGATTGTCCACCACGGTAATCTGCATTTTTACCTTTGCTGCCAGGCTGCTGTTCAAATTACTGGCGCGGACTACCGCCACATTGCTGATTCCAGGCTCCCAGTCTCTCTCCGTTATCAGGGTTTCTCTCAAGTTGTGCAGCACAGTCCAACTGTTTGTTCCCTCATCCCAGCGATAGCCAGTAGCCCGGACATCCAGTTTTCCTGTCTGAATCACATTTCCTTCATTGACCACCGAGTCTGTAAACCAGGCGAAGGTGCTGCCCATGAGCATGAGAGCGGTCAGCATCAGGCAAAGGCCGCTGGTAAGCAGCGCTCTTTTTGTTGATTTCATAGCAGTTTCCCCCTAATATTTGAAAATCTAATCATTCAAATTCCTTGTCCGGGTTGTTGGCGGCCTGTACTGCATCCGCAGTGAGGTCGAAGGTCACGCCGCCGCTCTGGAAATCATTTCCGGCGGACTCCTCCAGCTTCACCACCAGGGTCAGAGTGTGGGACTCACCGGCAGGCAGGAGGGTATCCACCACGCAGGGAGCTTCCTTCACAAAGGCCTCCGCCTTTGCGCTGTAGAGCAGGTTCTCTCCATCATAAATCTGGAAGAGCAGCCCGTCCGCCAGCTCTCCGGAGACATTCTCCAGATACAGCCGGTAATACACATCCGCCGTTCCCAGGTTATCCACCGTGAAATCCTTCTTTGCGGAGTAGCCGGGCTCGATGTTCATATCCTCACCGGAGAAAAGGGTCTTGCCGCCGTTGATTTGGATTTGCACCGTGCCCATGGAGAAAATGTTGTCCTCCGCAGACACCATGGAGAGCACCAATGCATAGGTGGTGACCGCCAGCATACAGAAAAGCACCGTGACGGCCGCTATGCTCATCCAGGCTCTTCTTTTTGTCTGATTGCCCTTATCCATTTTGCTTTTCCTCCCTCTTGCTCAGCGCCAGCACCACTACCAGGCCCAAAGATGCCATGGCCAGCACGCTCCAAAGAAGCACCGGGGCCGTATCGCCGGTCTGGGCCGGGGGATTGAGCATACCCTCGTCTTCCACATACCAGACAAAGTCCGCCGCCAGCCCTGCGCCCTGGTATTCATTGCCCACGGAAGTATCCACGGACACGTCAATCCGGTAGTAGCAGACGCTTTCCTTACTCTGCTGTGCCGCAATCTTCTCGGAAACAGCCTTGCCGTCCACCTGGGACAGCACATCGTCCAGCAGCACCTTGCCGCTTTCCATGTGGGTCACCTTGATATGCAGCACATCCGCCAGCGCCTTGGTCTGCTCCGTCACCCGGGTCTCGAAGAACAGGGTGATGTCCTTTTCATGGCTGGCCTTGATGCAGAAATACTGGGTGACCTGATCGCCGGGAAGCATATTGCTTACCCGGAAAGGCTGATTCACCTCCGGCCGCCCCTGGTACAAAGACAAAACAGGCGCCTGCACACTGCTCCCCTGCTGGGAATCCCCGGTGGGGGTGGGTGTAGCCGGGGCAGAGCCCTGGGTAGGCTCCGTCGTCTCCTGACCGTCCTGGGTGGTCTCCTGGGACGGCTCCGTGGACTGGGTTTCCTCCCCCGGTTCCGTGGCGGAAGGCTGGGTGGTGGTATCCCCCTCAACTCCTCCAATCAGGTTATCCGGCACAGAGGTGGTGGACTGGGCAGGTTCCTTCAACATAAAGTACACATACCTGCCACCCAGAAAGCCCGCGCTCAGCACCACCAGCACCGCCAATATGGCAATTACCGGCTTGGTCCAGGCATAGGCGCGATTCCCGGATTTTCCATTTTCATTCTTCATCTATCATGCACCGCCTTTATGGTTAACATAATTTTTCAATACAACCATATTCGCCCACTTCTGGGAATAATTTTACTCCTGTATTGTACCATTTCCTGCATAAATTTGCAAGTTCCTGGAAACGATTCTTTTTTGTAAAATATTACAAGTACTTTTGAGAAAATCCAGATACCATTGGGCAGTTTGCCGCCGTTTTCAAATTCAAAGGGAAGTGGATTCCGTCAGATTACGAAAATAACACCCAAGGGATTCCCTCAGGTGTTCTTTTCCAATGTAAATACCGGGCGGCAGTATCCTACCGGGCTGCCGTTGTCATTATAAAGGGTGCCTCCGTGGAGACTTTCCAGCATGGTGTGAGTCTGCCGGTTTTCATAGCCCAGCTGGCGGAAGATCTCCCGGATGAGCAAAGGCCACAGGTGTTCCGTGCCGTCAGCCAGCTTCAAGGAGATGCCCAGCCCCTCCTTTTTCATGCCGATGCCGTAGACGCCGTTGGCCCCTCCCTTGGCCACCAGGTTGGGATCGTGATTGATGAGAGAGCAGAGGTAGCCGGTGCCCCGCATCATGTGGGGATACCGTTGGATTCTGGGGACGAAGGTTTTGGCGGCCATTTGGAGCTGTGCATCCTGGATGCAGTCCGGGCAGGCCAGGTTTTTGAAGGCGATGGCAATGTGCTTCATGGGCACCGCAAACACCGGCACGCCGCAGCCGTCCACCCCCAGCCCCACCTGCTCCCTGGGGTACTGAGAAAGAGCCGCCACGGCGCTAAGAATCTCCTGCTGGGCACGAGACTCCATTTTCCAGTAATCCCGGATATGCGCCGGGTCCAGGGCCTTTTGCAGCAGCATGGCCCCGGCGTGCTTGCCGCTGCAATTATGGTACAGCTTATGGGGCGACAGTCCCCGGCGAATCCGCTCCTCGTTGGCCTCCCGGCTGCCGGGCACCGTGGGCTTCATAATCAAATCCTCCGGATTCATACCGGTTTTGGCAAAAATAGATTGGAGAGCGGCCACGTGGAAGTCCTCTCCTAAGTGGGAACCGGCAAAAATCACCGTTTCCTCCTCCGTCAGGCCATATTCCCTGTCCAGCCCCCGGGCAATCACTGGCAGGGCCTGGAAGGGTTTGGAGGCGGAGCGGTAAAACACCACCTGCTCCGGGTCTCCCGCAGAGGCCACCACCCGGTTGTCTTTATCCACCACGCAGATATAACCATGGTGAACCAAATCCAGAAGCTCTCCCCGGTATTCCTCCGCCAGCACAGGCGCTACGGTTTGCATATCCATAACCTCTTTTCAAAAAATCAGCAGCCGGAAAAATCCGGCTGCAAAAAATACACCACAACACAGTTATCATAGCACAGGTGCTTTCCATATGTCAATCATTTCCAGTATAAAATTGGCATTTCTCTCTTTTGCACCATTTTTACGGAACATTTTTATGGGACATTCCCTATTGCAAAGAGCAAGGCTCCATGCTATTATTTAGGTACAAAGAGGTGATACCAATGATTTAGTCACCCCCAGATTCCTATGAAAAAGGGAATCGAAAGACAGGCGCTTCCAATTTCTTCCGATTACATAAATTTCTCTGAAACAACAATAAAGGAATTGGGTACGGAAGCAATTCACAGCTATTGATTTATGGAAGGTCGTGTCTTGAATCTGTAGAAAGAGAGGTTAACCAATGATGTTAGATACCAAGAGTGCACAGAAATAACCCTTGGCTGTTGGAGAATCGAAAGATTCCGCAGTCAAGGGTTATTTCTTTTTTACGCCGCCTATGGGCGGTTTTTTTGTTTTACAGATCCAGCTTCAGGTCGTTCTCTTTGATCCAGCCCCACTTCCGCAGCACCTGGCAGAACGCCCAGGAGAGCACCGCCGGAAGGACAAAGCAGATGAGCACCATTCCAATCCAGTCCATGGGGGTGATGGCGGCTTTCACCCCGGAGGCCACGTCATTGACCCAGCCGGTATACACGCCAATCTGTCCCACAAAGCCGCAGGTGCCCATGCCGGAGGACACGGCAGCGCCGTTCATCTCCAGCCGGAACAGGCAGGTTGCCAGGGGGCCGGTGATGGCAGAGGCCAGGGTGGGAGGAATCCAGATTCTGGGGTTTTTCACGATGTTGGGCATCTGGAGCATGGAGGTGCCCACGCCCTGGGCCACCAGGCCGCCCCAGCGGTTTTCCCGGAAGCTCATCACGGCGAAGCCCACCATCTGGGCGCAGCAGCCGGCCACCGCAGCGCCGCCCGCCAGCCCGGTGAGGGAAAAAGCGGCGCAGATGGCTGCGGAGCTGATGGGCAGGGTCAGGGCAATGCCCACAATCACCGACACCAGCACACCCATCAGGAAGGGCTGAAGCTCCGTGGCCCACATCACTGCCTGTCCCACGGCGTAGGCTCCGGCGCCGATGGGAGCCGCCACCAGGTAGGCAAAGCCGATTCCCGCCAGAATGGTCACAATGGGGGTCACCAGCAAATCGATCTTGGTTTCCTTGGATACCAGCTTGCCGAACTCCGAGGCTACCACCGCCACAAAGTATACGGAAAGAGGGCCTCCGGCGCCGCCCATGGCGTTGGCGGCAAAGCCCACTGGGATGAGGGAGAACAGAACCAGATTGGGGGCATGGAGGGCGTAGCCGATGGCTACCGCAATTCCCGGCCCCACCATGGCGCTGGCCAGGCCGCCAATGGTGTAATTGACAGCCCCTTCCCCTTCGCCGATGGTCACAAGGATTGCCTGGAGAAAGCCGATTCCCAGCTGCTTTCCCAGGGTATCCAGAATGGTACCCACCAGCAAGGTGCAGAACAGTCCCTGGGCCATGGCAGACAGAGCGTCGATGCCATAGCGCTTCCCCGAGAAAATAATGTCCTTTCTTTGGAAAAACTCCCGGATTTTAACCATAATATCCACTTCTTTCCAATTTCTTCTCTTGCAAAAAAGGTTCGGAAGCATCCCCGAACCTATCGATGTTACTATATCATAATCACCAAATTGTGTCAACCGGAAAGCCCCATGGAAAATCTATCTTTTTCACAAATTGGGCAGGAAAAACTCATACACCTTGCCCGGTTGCGCCCCCGGAAAACCCATGGTATAATACAGGCAATAAGAGGTGTGTTAGAAACCGACAGCCCTCTTGCACAGCCCATTCCTTTTTGGTCGCTCCTTGTGTAAATATTCATGCTCTTATGGAAGTACCTCAAATTTTGTCAGGGAACAGGCTGTGAGATTCCGCAGAACAGGAGGTTAACCAATGATAGAACCCAACAACGAAGAGAGATAACCCTTGGTGTCCATTGTGGTCAGGTGGAACACCAAGGGTTATTTCTTTGCGGCGAGTCGCCGCTGACAATTTCGCTCGGAAATCTTCAGCAAATCGTTACTGCCCCTCCAGTGCCCGGTATCGTTACCGAGCGGAACGGGGAACAAAAACAGCTGCACTGTACACGCATTGACAGCGGTGGCACACCGCCCCGCTCGGTATCGTTACTGCGGTGCAGTAGGTGCTTAGGACAAAGCCCCCCTGGCCATTGTGGGGGTGCCTCGGCACCGCCGAGGCGGGGGGATTCCGCAGGCAAAGCCTGCGGAACTTCTTACCTATTCCCTCTTCACTATTCCCTAAAAAACCTTCCCCTTTTCACATAGGTTTGTACTTTGAAGAAGTACCTGCTGTAGAATCCCTCAGTCACGGCTTCGCCGTGCCAGCTCCCTTTCGCAAGGGAGCCTTTTTTTACTTTTCCTGTTGACTTTTTCCCCGGAATGGGTTATACTGGTGTCAACCAATTAAACGCTTGCTTAATTGTTTAATCGAAAGGAGCCATTCCCTATGAAAAAGACCTACAAGATCCAGGTAGACTGTGCCAACTGCGCCAACAAGGCCGAATTGGCTGCCCAGAAGACCCCCGGTGTGAAAAGCGCCACGGTGAACTTTATGATGCAGAAGCTGATTGTGGAATTTGAAGAAAGTGCAAATCCCCAGGAGGTTTTTGAGGTGCTCCGGAAGAATTGCCGGAAAGCCAGCCATGACTTTGAATTTCTTGGATAAAATGGGGTGATTTTATGACCAGAAAGCAGAAAATCATGCTCCTGCGGATTCTTCTGACCCTGTGCCTCACCATTCCCCTTTCCTTTGTTCCGGCAGAAGGGGTGACAAAGCTTATTTTATACCTTGTCCCCTATCTACTCATCGGCTATGACATTCTCTGGGAGGCCGGGATTGGGGTTGCCCATGGGCAGCTGCTGGACGAGAACTTTCTCATGGCGGTGGCTACTGTGGGAGCCCTCCTCATCGGCTTCACCCGGACGGGAGATTACATGGAGGCCATCGCCGTCATGCTCTTTTATCAGGTAGGTGAGCTGTTCCAGAGCTACGCCGTGGGAAAGAGCCGGAGAAACATTGCGGCTCTCATGGACATCCGCCCGGACTATGCCAACATCCGGGTGGACGGTGCCCTGGTGCAGACCGACCCGGAGGAGGTTGCCGTTGGCAGCATCATTGTGGTAAATCCCGGAGAGAAGGTGCCCATTGACGGTACTGTGGTATCCGGCACCTCCACCCTGAACACCAGCGCCCTCACAGGAGAAAGCCTGCCCCGGGAGGTGCAGCCGGGAGACGAGATTATCAGCGGCTGCATTAACCTTACCGGTGTGCTGGAAATCCGCACCACCCGGGAGTTTGGGGACTCCACCGTATCCAGGATTCTGGATCTGGTGGAAAACGCCACCTCTGCCAAGTCCAGATCCGAGCATTTCATCTCCAAATTCGCCCGGTACTACACCCCCATTGTCTGCGGTGCAGCCCTGGCTCTGGCGGTGCTGCCGCCCCTTGTGCGGATGCTGTTCCTGTCCCTCAGCCCCGACTGGTGGGACTGGGTATATCGGGCCCTGACCTTCCTGGTCATCAGCTGTCCCTGCGCTTTGGTCATCAGCATTCCCCTGACCTTCTTTGCCGGAATCGGCGGCGCCAGCCGGGAGGGGATTCTGGTGAAGGGCTCCAACTATCTGGAAGCCCTGGCTCAGGCGGAGACGGTGGTATTTGACAAGACCGGTACCCTCACCACCGGCGAATTCTCTCTGGCGGGGATTTATTTCAACACCCTGCCGGAGGAGACGCTGCTTATCTATGGTGCCCTGGCGGAAAGCGCCTCCTCTCACCCCATCAGTAAGAGCATTGTAAAGGCCTATGGAAAGCCCCTGGATGAAAACCGGGTGGAGAATATCCAGGAGCAAAGCGGCCTGGGTGTCACCGCTCTGGTGGATGGGATTCCCGTAGCCCTGGGAAGCCCCCGGCTTATGGCCTCTCTGGGACTACGCTGTCCGGAGCTGCCCCAGCCGGGAACGGCGGTGCATATGGCGGTGAACGGTGCCTACGCCGGGTGCTTCCTGATTGCCGACCAGCCCAAGGCTACTGCCAAAGCTGCCATTGCCGATCTGAAGGCCGCCGGCGTGAAGCAGACGGTGATGCTCACAGGTGATTCCGACGCCATTGCCCGGGATGTGAGCAATCGCCTGGGGATGACGGAGGTTTACAGCCAGCTGCTGCCGGGGGATAAGGTGCAGAAGGTGGAAGCCCTCCTTGCCCGGAAGTCCCCCAAGTCCACCCTGGTCTTTGTGGGAGACGGCATCAACGACGCCCCGGTGCTTGCCCGGGCAGATATCGGCATTGCCATGGGTGCCATGGGCTCCGATGCGGCCATTGAAGCAGCGGACATTGTGCTCATGGACGACAATCCCCAAAAGGTCGCCCTGGCTATGAAAATCTGCCGGAAAACCATGACCATTGTCCGGCAGAATGTGGTGTTTGCCATCGGGGTAAAGCTTCTGTGCCTGCTGCTGGGCGCTTTGAATCTTGCCGGGCTGTGGCTTGCCATTTTTGCGGATGTGGGAGTCATGGTACTGGCGGTGCTCAACGCCATGCGGGCTCTCTCCACCCGGAACCTGTAACAAGGAGGTTTTCTATGTATCCCCTTCCCCACGATCACGGTCAGGCCATGGAGCAGCTGGCCCATATGCCAAAGCCTGAGGATTTTCAGGCCATTTCCCGATACTTTACCCTCCTGGGGGACAGCAGCCGGGTGCGGATTTTCTGGGTGCTGTGCCACTGCCAGGAATGTGTCACCAACCTGTCCGCCATGGTGGAGATGTCCGCCCCGGCGGTGAGCCACCACCTGCGGCAGCTGAAAAACGCCGGTCTGGTGGAAAGCCGCCGGGAGGGCAAGGAGGTCTACTACGCCGCCGCCCACACCCCGGTGACCCGGCTCCTCCACGATGCCATTGAAGAAATGGAGCAGATCACCTGCCCCGTAAAATAAAACAACATCCCCCGGATTGGCTTTCATCAATCCGGGGGATTGCTTTATTGGAAGCTGCCGTCTTTCATTTGCAGGACGGTGTCTGCTTCTTCGGCTACCGCCGGGTCGTGGGTGACGATGATGACGGTGCAGCCGTCGGTGTGGGCCAGGTCTTTGAGGATGGTCACGATGTTGGCGGTGTTGGCGGTATCCAGGTTGCCGGTGGGTTCGTCCGCCAGGATGATTTTGCACCCCTGGGCCAGGGTCCGGGCGATGGCCACCCGCTGCTGTTCGCCGCCGGACAGGTGGGCAGGCAGTCGGTTGTCATAACTCTCCGGCAGTTCCACCCGCTCCCGCACTTCCTTCGCCAGAGCCCTGGCCTCCGGCTTTTTCATCTTCTTCAGGTGCAGAGGGTACTGGATATTCTCCGTGACCGTCAGGAGGGGAAAGAGGTTATAGTTCTGGTAAATCACCGACACCCCATCCCGCCGGAGGGCGTTTCTGTCCCACTCTCTTGTGGACTTGCCGTCCACGAAAATCTCCCCCTCCGTTGGCAGATCCAAGCCTGCCATCAGGGACATCAGGGTGGTTTTTCCGGAGCCGGATTTTCCGATGATGGCATAGAGCTTCCCCGGCTCAAAGTCATAGGAAACCCCATCCACCGCCCGGACGGTCTGGTACTTGCCCCGGTAGCTGTAAGATACATTCTTCAAGGAAATGCCCATATTATTCATCCTCCTTCATAGTCGCCATCAAATTCTTTCTCAGGAAAACAAGCAGCGCCAGGGTCAGGCCCAGAATGTAGATTCCGGCAAAAAGAATCAGCTTCTGCACAGGATCCCAACCCCAGAAAGCACCGCCTGCCAGAATTCCTGCCAGCAGATACAGCAGCTGCTCGCCGCAGAAACTCAGGAAAATCTGCCAATCTGCCGTGCCCATGGTTCTTAAAAGGGCTATCTCCCGCTTCCGGCTGCGGACCATCAGGAAGCCCAGGAAAAAGCCTGCGCCCACAGAAAGCAGCAGCAGGGCCGCGGTACAAAGCTGGTTAATGCGAAGGCTGTTCTCCAGCACCTCCCCCGCCTGCTTCAGCAAGCTGTCATCAATGTCCAGGGCCAGGGGGTAATAGTCATAAAGACTTCCCCAGTAGGTTTTCTCCCCCAGCACATTGGGGGCGGCGAACCACTCCTCCCGCCGCTCCCGGAAGGTCTCCAGGTTGTCATTGTCCGCCAGGGTGGCAGAAACAGAGTCAATCACCCGCTCCTGCTTCAGTTCCCGGTAGACGCTTTCCACAACGGAATAAGGGCAATACAGGATTTCGCTCCCCGACCCTTTGTAGGTTCCTACCACCTTCAGGGTCTTTTCCGTCTCCCACGTAACCCGTTCTCCCTCTTTTTTGGTGACATAGACAAACCCCAGTTTGAGGGTTCCCTCATGGACCATGTCCTGGGGAACCAGGCACACCAGCTCCTCCCCTTTCAGAATCTCCTGGTCATATCCCGGCAGCCAGGTGACTTCCCCGGCATTTTCCGGCAGCAGGTTGGGAGCGGCCCGCAAATCGGTGATGCCCGTCAGGGTGTTGACACAGCTTCTGCCGTCTATGGTATCCACAATACGACTGGATTTGATCAGCAGATCCTTCACATCCTGGGAGAAATCCGGCTTCACCGTCCAGTCGCCGGTGAATACATCCGCCGCATAGGGAGGGGCTTTCAGCTTGTCCCAGCGGCTGCCGGACAAGTCCGTTACCCGCAGGGTGACGGGAATGGTTTTGTAAATCTCCCGGTACCGAATCTGCTCCTGCCGGTTCCAGGCCTGCAGGCCGCACAGCACCGCCGCCACAATCCCTGTCAGCAGCACAAGGCACAGCCCATACAGGGGGGTTCTGCGGATGTGCTTCCATGTGTATGTAATCATACTCTTACCTCCTGTTTCGCCGGGGATGGGTCAGGCGGAGAGCCAGGCAGAGGACGCCCAGCAGAACTGCCGCCAGCTGTATGAGGGCAGGAATTG
>OEQQ01000141.1_pt1 | contig 17091 bp, 15 predicted proteins | sample 1539741 | NCBI WGS metagenome assembly OEQQ01 (sample SAMEA3891876, study PRJEB23780) | metagenome | biome: terrestrial biome; feature: animal house; material: Caecal content | place: Italy | collected 2015-05-05
CAGCCATGCCATTCATCATTTGACGGATTCCACTGAATTGGCTGCGCAAAAGGCCTCTGCAGATTTATATATATTCCCGCGTCTCCCTTTTCATTCCTGTTTTGGCGGGATTCGCGGCACAACCGGCTTCCTGTTTTCCCCTTTTTCTGCTATAATCGGTTATCATTCGACGATAGAAGGGAGAGATTTTCCATGTTCCGTCTGTGGGCAAAAGCGTTTCGCGACAACCGGCTGCTGCAGGATGCGGTGATCTGCGACGATTCCGACGATACGCGGACGCATAAAGTATTCAACGCGCTGCATGAAGTATGCCTGAAATTCGATTTCAGCGAGCCGATCTGGCTGGAGAACAATATCCAGGAGTTCAGGCGGCATTCCAAAACCCGTTTCCGCCAGGACTCCTTCATCGAAGCCATCGATTTCGATTATCTGGAAATTCAGATCATCGAAGAAGATTAAAAAAAACTTGACGAAGCGTATACCGGGGTGTAGTATCATCATATACTAGATGTAGTTTTAAAAACTATGTATGAAAGGTGTGGTGCTATATGACAATTGTAATCAGGGAACCCGGCAGCGCAATTACCCATTTCATCGCCATGCTGATGGCGCTGGTGGCGGCCGCCCCTCTTTTGATCAAGGCCGCCCTGACTTCCGGCGAGAGCAGCTTCCTGGCCATGGCCGTTTTCATGGCCAGCATGGTTCTGCTGTACGCGGCCAGCGCGACCTATCATTCCGTCAATGTGCCGGCGAGGATCCTGAAGATCTTCCGCAAAGTGGATCACATGATGATCTTCGTTCTCATCGCCGGCACCTACACTCCCGTATGCCTGATCACCCTGAAAGGGCCGCAGGGGTACGCCCTTCTGGCCGCCGTCTGGGGGATCGCACTGGCGGGGATCCTGATCAAGGCGGTCTGGATCACCTGCCCGAAATGGTTTTCTTCCATTCTCTATATTTCCATGGGCTGGGCCTGCCTGTCCGTCGCGGGGCAGCTTTTTACCCTCCTCTCCACCCCGGCGTTCCTCTGGCTTCTGGCAGGCGGCGTCCTGTACACCCTGGGAGGGATCCTGTACGCCTTAAAGCTGCCCTTCTTCAACGCCCGGCACAGGTACTTCGGATCCCATGAGATCTTCCATCTGTTCGTCATGGCCGGAAGCATCTGCCACTTCATCTTCATGTTCGGATACGTGGTCTGAATCCCCCCGGTCTTCCGGGAGGCGGACCGAAACCAGGAAGGTATCCCCCGCCGTTTCGATGGCGAAGGTCCCGTTGCAGGCCTGGGTGAAGCTCTTCGCGATGGAGAGCCCCAGGCCGCTTCCGCCGTCCGTCCTGCTCTCATCCCCCCTCACAAACCGCTCCGCGAAGTCCACGCCCGGCCTGAGCTCATCCCGGGACGTATTGCGGATCCTCACTTCCACGAACCCATCCTCCTTTTTCAGCTCCAGAAAAATCCGGGAACCTTCCAGCGAATATTTCAGCGCGTTTTCGATCAGGTTGGCGAACACCCGGTACATACGCTGTCCGTCCGCCCGGACCATGGCGGGCTCTTCCGGAATGTAAGTCCGCAGCTTCAGCTTCGACGACTCTATGGCATCCTTTCGGTCCGCCAGCGTCTGGCGCAGCATTCTGGCCAGATCCAGCCGTTCCATCTTCAGCGGCAGCTGCCCGGAGGCCGCCCGGCTCACTTCGAAGACATCCTGCACGATTTCCCTCAGCCGTTCCGATTTCTGCGCCAGAATCCTTCCGTAATCCCGCAGATGTTCCGGCAGATCCTCCGCTTTGTTCAGCAGGTCCACGTAGCTGATGATGGAGGTCAGCGGCGTCTTGATATCGTGGGACACGTTGGTAACCAGCTCCACCTTCATCCGCTCGCTCTTCATCCGTTCTTCCACGGCCTTTTCCAGCCCATCCGAAAGGGAGGACACTTCCCGCACCAACTCCGCCAGATCCGGGTCCGCGGGCAGCCGGCAGGCGTCGGGCTGTCTCTTTTCGCAGATTTCATGGATGCGGTCGTTTAAAATCCCCAGATCTTCCGCCGTTTCCTTCTGCTTCCGGATTCCGCAATACAGCGTCAGGATCAGCCCCAGGGCGTCCGCCGCGGCCAGAGCCAGAAAGAGAGCCGCCCACTGGGCCCGGTTTTCCAGGGTGAGGAGCGCCGCCGCGAACAGGACCGGCACGGCCAGCGCCAGCAGAAACGGGACGCCGAACAGGCTTTCCATCCTCTTTTGTATGCCCATCCCGCTCCTTCTGACCTGCACGAGGGAGAGCAGACCGGCCGTCAGGCTGCTCTCATACAGCCTCCGGCCCCAGCGAATATCCAGCCAGATCAGCCATGCCGCCCACACCGCCAGAAGGCAGAGCAGGGCGTCCGTCCGCGCGTCCCTCCAGATGTTTTGCCAGTACTGCGCCTGAATCCAGACGACAGCCCCCAGCGCGATCAGCCGAAGCTCCCCGGGAATTTTTCCCAGACAGCGTCCCAGCGCTTCTTTCAGCCTTTTTCGCTCCTTCTCTCCCAGCCATGCCAGCCCCAGGCATATCGCGGCGACGGATACGGCTACTCCGTAACCGTCGAAATAGAGCCTGTTTTCCCGGTGATCTTTCCAGATCCGGTAAAAGGTTCCGCCCCAGCTGCCTCCGTCCAGATAGCGGACGGGAAGGGCCCGCACCGCCAGGGTGATCTCGCTGGTCTTCCAGCCCTTCGGAAGGACGTAGTTTTCATAGCCGGGCACCCTCCAGTGCAGGCCGTCGTCCTCGTAAATCCCGTCCCCGTACACATCCTGCTGCGTCCAGTTTCGATAGATCTCCGCCCTGTTCCCGTCGAATTTCAGCAGGAAATCGTACTGGTCCGGCAGCGCGTTGTCAGGTCCGCCGATGGTCTGTCCGTTCAGGTTGTCGTACAGCACCTTCCCGTCCTGTTTCAGTTCATAGAGCAGGTTCTGATCGGTTTCAAACCGCTCCAGGAAGGCCTCCGCGCTCTGCCGGATCTCTTCCTCCGTCCATGCTTCCGTCCCTGCGGGTTCCGACGATTCCGTCGCTTCCACCGTACCGAAGACAATCTCCGCCGTACCGCCCTCAGCGGCCCGCGCCACAACGGTGGATTCCACCGCGGATTCCGCCGCGGTTCCCGCACCGTATACCGGCTGGCCCGCTCCGATGCGGATCAGGCCCTCCAGCACGTCCGACACTTCGCTGCGAAACCGGGGCGTTTCCTCCCAGGAGCCGTCCCGGTTCATCACCGCCCTGCATTCGGCCACCCCTCCCAGCACCCGGACCGGGTTGAAGACCGCGCAGACGGTCAGGATGGAGACGCCCGCCGCCCAAAAGGCCATGCTCATCGTTCCCTTACTTTTTTTCCATTTTGTATCCAATTCCCCACACCACCTTTATATATTCCGGTTCCCTGGAGTTGATTTCTATCTTTTCCCGAATGCGCCGTATGTGCACCATCACCGTGTTTTCCGGGGAAAACGCCTCCTCTCCCCAGACCCGGCGGTAAATTTCTTCCGCCGGAAAAACGCGGCCCGGATTTTCCAGGAACAGCTCCAGGATTTTCGTCTCCGTGGCCGTCAGCTTCACGGGCTCCCCGTCCACATACAGAGTCTTTTCCTTCCGGCTGTAGGAAAGCCGGCCGTTTTCCAGCCGGTCCTCCCGTTCTCGCTCGTGCACGCTTCCCAGGCTCATATAGCGCCGCAGATGGCTCCGGACCCGGGCCGCCAGCTCCTGGGGACGGTACGGCTTGGTGACGTAATCGTCAGCCCCCATGGACAGCCCCAGAATCTTGTCCGATTCCTCTCCCTTCGCGCTGAGCACGATCACGGGCAGGTTTTTCTGCTCCCGGATTTTGAGCAGGGCGGAAAGCCCGTCCAGCTTCGGCATCATCACGTCCATGAGGATCAGATGAACCTCCCGGTTCATCAGGATGTCCAGAGCCTCCAGGCCGTCATATGCCTTCCATACCCGATATCCCTCCTTTTCCAGCAAAATAGCGATGGCTTTCACGATTTCCCTGTCGTCATCCACGACGAGTACGCATTCGTTCATAGTTTCAGTTCCCTCCGGGTTCTCCGTTTGTACGGGTACAGGATACCACCCCGCCCTTACATTTCAGTCCATCCAAATCTTACGATTTTCTTACGGTTTTGACAAGCCGGCGCAGAAAGATACAGGGCGGCATGGCCTTTTGGCCATGCCGCCCTGCGCGAACGGGTCGTTTCCTTAAGGGGATCAGTCGTCGTATCCGTTGGGGTTCTGGGACTGCCATCTCCAGGAGTCCTCGCACATCTCCCGGATGCCGTACTGGGCCTTCCAGCCCAGCTCCCGCTCCGCCTTGCCCGCGTCGGAATAGCAGGTGGCGATATCGCCGGGACGGCGGGGTTTGATGGCGTAGGGGATCTTCACGCCGGTAGCCGCCTCGAAGTTCTTAACGATATCCAGCACGCTGTAGCCCTTGCCGGTCCCCAGATTGTAAATATTTAAGCCCGAATTGTCCTCGATCTTCTTCAGGGCCTTCACATGCCCCTTCGCCAGGTCCACCACGTGGATGTAATCCCGGACTCCGGTGCCGTCCGGCGTGTCGTAATCGTTGCCGAATACGCCCAGCTCCCTGAGCTTGCCTACGGCCACCTGCGTCACATAGGGCATCAGGTTGTTGGGAATGCCGTTGGGATTTTCCCCGATCAGGCCGCTCTTATGGGCGCCGATGGGGTTGAAGTAGCGCAGCAGCACCACGTTCCATTCCGGATCCGCTTTCTGGATGTCCGTCAGGATCTGCTCCAGCATGGATTTCGTCCAGCCGTAGGGATTCGTGCACTGTCCCTTCGGGCACTCTTCCGTGATCGGGATCTGCGCCGGGTCGCCGTACACCGTGGCTGAAGAGGAGAATATGATGTTCTTCACCCCGTGCTTTCTCATCACGTCCACCAGGGTGAGAGTTCCCGCGATATTGTTCTCGTAATATTCCCAGGGCTTCGCCACGGATTCTCCCACCGCCTTGAGCCCCGCGAAATGAATGCAGGAATCGATCTTCTCCTTTTCGAAGACCTCGTTGAGCGCTTCCCGGTCCAGGATGTCGGCTTCGTAAAAGGGCACCGCTTTTTGGGTGATCTTTTCCACGCGCTCCAGCGATTTTCTGCTGGAATTGCACAGGTTGTCCACAACGACCACATCATAGCCGGAATTCTGCAGCTCCCCCACGGTATGGCTGCCGATATAGCCGGCCCCGCCAGTCACTAAAATTGCCATTTCCTTCTCCTCCATTCGCCATTCGCCGGCAGCCTGTCCGTCCCGTTTTCCGTCAGGCGGCCCGCCCTGTCTTTTCTTTTACCACAGAACATCCGGATAAACGCCGGCCTCTTTCAGCTTGCGGATGGACTCCATGACAAAGGGCTTGTCCTCCTTGTAGGTGACCCCGAACCACTTGTCCGCGGAATGCAGCACTTCCACCGTGGCCTTGCCCGCCCTGAGCAGGCGGTCCACCTCGATGGGCAGATAGCACTCGGATTTCAGCGGGTTCTTCTCCACTTCCTCCGCAAAGAACCTGTCCAGCGCCCCTTCCAGCTCCTTTAAGATGCTGGGGGAGAACGCCCACATATTCATGGAAACGGGCGTATCCAGGGCAAGCGGAACCCAGGTTTTTCCGTCGTCCTCCGTGTAAGCGGCCCCGTCCGCCGTCCGCACGATTTTGGTCCTCTCCGCGATCTCCTGCAGATAGCCGTCCTCGTCCGTGACGCAGACGCCGCGCGCTACGGATCCGTTCTCCGTCAGCGTGTTGCCCAGCTGATAGCCCACCATGGCGTAGCGGTATTTCTCATCGTCCTCATGGGTGGTGAGGAAGCGGTACAGCTCTTCGAAAGCGCTGCGGCCGTAGTAGTCGTCCGCGTTGATCACCGCGAAGGGCCGATCCACCACATCCTTGCAGCACAGGATCGCGTGAGCGGTCCCCCAGGGCTTCACCCTGCCCTCCGGGATCCGAAATCCCTCCGGAACCCGATCCAGCTCCTGAAAGACGTATTCCACTTCCACGTGCCCGCTGACCGCGTCTCCGACGCATTCCCGGAAATCCTTCTCGTTCTCCTTCTTAATGATGAAAACGACCTTTCCGAACCCCGCTCTGACCGCGTCGTAGATCGAAAAATCGATGATCTTGTGCCCCTTATCGTCCACAGGATCGATCTGCTTTAATCCGCCGTAGCGGCTTCCCATGCCCGCCGCCAGAATCACCAATACCGGTTTCTCCATTTGTTCCCTCCTATTTTAACCGGGAGCCCCCTTTTTCACAATCCCGCCATGTTGGCAGGACCTGTCGAAATGTTAAACGGCTTCCCCATTTTCGTAACAGTTCAGCCATGCCATTCATCATTTGACGGATTCCACTGAATTGGCTGCGCAAAAGGTCACTGGCCGTCAAATGATTCATGTCGGGCGCCCGCCCTATAGGCATATGCGGCAGAATGCAGCTTAGTGAGCAAGCTCCCACGCGGCATTTTGCCGCATGTGCCTGCATGGCTGAACTGTTACCCATTTTCTTTGGAACCGGGCGCCGCTGAAACTGCCTGACCACAAGGATGCCCGCGCCGTAGCCCCTCCTGCGTTCTGATTATACCACGGTTCCTTCCAAACCACAACCGCCGGGGGAAGCCGCATCCGCGCCGGGGCCGGCAAAAGGGGAAGCGGGTCCTTTCAACCCTCTTCCCCTTCGATCTGCGTCACTCCAGCAGAAGTCCCATGAGGATTTCGTCGCAAACGGTTCCGTCCGGAAGGCGAAAGGCGTTGCGGATCCGGCCCCAGGGCTCAAATCCCAGCTTTTCGTACAGGCGGATCGCCCTTTCATTGTCCCCGTATACGCCCAGTTCCAGCTGGGAATAGCCCATGGCGGATGCGGCCCGGACGGCCTCCTCCATCAGCAGCCGCCCCAGCCCCATTCCCCAGTATTCTTTCACCAGCGCGATTCCCACGCCGGCCCTGTGCCGGATTTTCCGGCGCAGGCCCTGGGGATTGATCCCCACGTTGCCGGCCAGTTCCCCGTCCACCAGCGCGTTGATCATCATCGCCCCCGGATCTTTTAGAGACGACTCCAGATAGCTGCTTTCCTCCTCCACGGTCATGGTCACTTCCTCCGGCAGCCGGAGCATGAAATGGGTTTCCGCCGCCGTCCGTTTCAGATAGTCCAGCATCCGCTGCGCGTCCGCAGGCTCAGGGCTTTTCAAAACGCAGATTCTCCCATCCGCCAGGCGCACCTGTTTTTCCTGAAATCTCATCGTCCGTCCCTCCTGACTTTCCATGAATCCTAAAGTTCCACTGCTTTCCCCGCCGCAGGCTTCGCCACCCGGATCCGGGGAAACCGTTCGTCCATCCGCTTTTTAAAGCTCTTCGTGTTCACGCTGCGGGAGACGGGCGGGAAGGCGTCGTCGAAGTGATCCAGCAAAACGCGCCGGGGCCGCAGCCGTTCCACGATCCGCAGCGCCTCCCCGGCGGGATCGCTGCAGCCCTGGAAGGGGAGGATCAGAAGATCCGCGCCCTCCGGGTACGGCGTTTCGGGCATGAGCCCCATGCTCCCCATCAAAAGGACGGTCTTCCCCTCCGCCCGGATCTCGTAGAGAAGCGTCTGTCCGCCTTCCGGGAAACGCCTGTTCAGCCAGGCCAGGGACAGGGCGTTTCTCCAGTAGCGCACGATCCTCGGAGAAAGAAGCGTCTTCACGGCGGTCCGTCCGGGGCGGGCGTGACGGCCCTCCCACACCTTCACGGAGACCTCGCCGATCCGGATGCAGTCCCCGGGCTTCACCTCCACCACCCGGCCCGCGTCCTCCAGCATGTCGTCCAGGGTGGAAGCTGCCACGCTGCCGCAGTAGACGGTGGCGTCCCCCCGCGGCTCCCCCTCTTCCCCCTCCAGAAGTTCCGGCACCTCCATCAGATGATCCAGATGTCCGTGGGTGATGAAGATGAGTTCATCGTCCATAAAATCTTCCAGGCAGTTGGGGTTCTCCCCTCCCAAAAGCTGCACGAACGGATCGAACAAAAGCCTTTCTCCGGCCGCTTCGATCCGGATCGTGGCCGCGCCCAGCCATGTGATTTTCATAAGCTTCCCCTTTCATGAATCGAACAAAATACTCACATCCCCGAAGGCCAGAAATTCCGCCTTTCCGCGTTCATCCCGAACCTCCAGCCTGCCGTCGGGCAAAATCCCCACCGCGTCCGCCACATAGTCCCGGTGGCTGGTCACCACCCTGACCCTGTGGCCCGGCACGATATTTTGCTGCCGGTAAACGGGGGAAATTTCATCGCGGCACGCTTCTTCCAGAAGGGCGTTCACCGCGGAAGCGATCAGCAGGTTCCGGTCCGCCTCCTGCCCGCGTTCCAGGATGGCCGCGGCCCGACCCTCCAGCTCCTTCGGGAACCCGTTTTGGGGCTCGTACAGGTTCAGGCCGATCCCCACCACCACGAACTCCAGCGTTCCGGTCTCGAAGTCCGATATGGCCTCCGTCAGGATTCCCCCCACCTTTTTTCCTCCGTCGTAAAGATCGTTCATCCATTTGATGGACAATTCCTTCCCGAACAGCTCCTTCACCGCCCGATAAACCGCCACGGCCGCCGCCGTGGTCAAAAGCAGGCTGTCCTGCACGCCCTTTTCGGGCCGGAGCACCACGGAAAAATAGATCCCGCTCTCCGCCGGAGAATAAAAACGCCGTCCCCGCCTCCCGGCCCCTTCCGTCTGGCACAGGGCCGCGATCACCGTCCCGTGGGGGGCTCCTTCGGAGAGGGCCGCCTGTTTGGCCGCCCGGTTGGTGGAAGCCGTCACTTCCAGCACCGTGACCGGAACGTCCCTCTTTTTCAGCCGGGACCTGATCCCGTCCGCGTTCAGCCGGCTGCTTAAATCCGTCAGCACATATCCCCGGTTGGTCCCGGCCAGAATGGTATACCCTTCTTCCCGCAGCGCCCGGATCCCCTTCCAGACGGCGGCCCGGGTACAGTGGAGCCGCTCCCCCAGCGCTTCTCCGGAAAGGCATTCCCCCGGATGGGCCGCCAGTTCGGCCAGCAATTCCGTTTTAATCGACATGAGTTTTTCTCACCGCCCTCTGCCTTCTCAGGGCGCCCCTCCCGGCCAGAAGCCCGGCCAGCAGGAGCGCCGGATACAGCGTCGCAGAAAACAGCCCCCTCTTCAGGTCTCCGCCCTCCGCGGCGCTGACCAGCCCCACCAGGCCGGGGCCGATGTTGCAGCCCACGTCCCCGAACAGGGCCAGAAAAGCGAACATGGCAGTTCCGCCCCTGGGAATGGCCTTCGCCGCCATGCTGAAGGTCCCCGGCCACATGATGCCCACGGACAGGCCGCACAGCGCGCAGCCGAACAGGGCCAGCAGCGGGTTCGGCGAAAGGGAGGCCAGCAGATAGCTCGCCGCGCACAGGGCGGCGCAGAACGCCATACATTTTTTCAGGGAAATCCGGTCCGCGAACCGGGCGTACAGGGCCCGGGCGCTCCCCATGAAGACGGCGAACGCGCAGGGCCCGGCCAGGTCTCCCGCTGTCTTGGAGACCCTCAAGCCGGATTCCGCGAAGGCGGAAGCCCACTGGCTCATCCCCAGCTCGCTGGCCCCCGCGCAGACCATCAGAAGGGCGAAGAGCCAGAACAGCTTTTGCCCGACCAGCTCGCCGACGGGCATCCCATCCCCGTCCTCCACCAGCCCGCGGATGGGGACGAAGAGGAAGAACACCGCGTTGCAGGCGGGCAGCACCGCCCACAGGCAGGCCAGAATCCTCCAGTTTTGGATCCCCGCCAGGGAGAAAAACAGGGTGGACAGGAGCACCACGCCCACCTGCCCCCAGCAGTAGAAGGAATGCAGCAGGCTCATCACCGCTTCCTTGTTTTTCGTGGGACAGGCTTCCACGATGGGGCTGATGAGCACCTCGATCAGCCCGCCGCCTACCGCGTAGACCGCGGCGGCCGCCAGCAGTCCCGCATAGGGATCCCACAAAAGGTCCGGCAGCACCGCCATGCCCACAAGCCCCAGGGCCGACATCACATGGGCCGTCACGATGCAGGCCCGGTAGCCGATCCTGTCCACGTACCGGGCGGACACCAGGTCCACCAGCAGCTGCACCCCGAAATTCATGTTGATCAGAAACGCCAGCCTGTCAAAGGTCACGCCGAAATCGCTGACGAAGGTGAGGAACAGCAGGGGCGCAAAGTTATTCACGATGGCCTGGGTGATATAGCCCACGTAGGAGGCCGCCACCGTACAGCCGAAATTCTGTCCGATCCGCCGTCTCATTTTTCCATTCCCGCGCATTCCGCCATTTCTGCCAGGGACACCGTGCGGTGCTCCAGGCGGGATTTCTCCGCCGCAAAGCACATCAGATGGCTCTGGATGGAGGCTTTCGCCGAGGCCAGGTTGTCCCCCGGCCGTTCACCAGATGAAGGAAGTTCTCCACGATGCCGAAATCCCCTCCGCCGTGTCCGAAGCCGTCCGCTTCCGACTCCTTCGGTTCGATGATCCTCTCCTCTTCTCCGAACCGGTGCAGCCGGATCTCCTTCTTCGTCATATCCGCCATGATCTGCCCCCGGGTGCCCATGATCTTGATCTGCCTGGTGAAATCCGCCGTGAAAGCGGTCATGGTGAAGGAAGCCGTGGCTCCCCCTTCATATTCCATATTCACCACCTGATGATCCACCACATCGTTGTCGCAGGCGTACACGCATCTGCCGTAGGGCCCTTCCCGGAGAGCCCTTTCGATCCCTTCCGGGGTCAGCTCCGTGGTCACCACGTCCACCGGCCAGCCGGTCTTTCCGGTCAGGTAAACCTTCGGCGCATAGTAGGGGCAGTCCCCGCTGTGGGGGCATCCTTCCATGCAGTTGTCCGGCGCTCCGGCGGGACGATGCTCCTTCGTGAAGTGGCTCAGGCTGCCGAAGCTGGACACGTACAGGCAGGGCCGCCCGATGAGCCAGGAAATGATGTCCAGGTCATGGCAGCTCTTCTGCAGGATCATGGGGCTGGACTGGACGGAATTCCTCCAGTTCCCGCGCACGAAGCTGTGCGCCTGATGCCAGTACCCCACGTTTTCGATCTGATCCACGGTCTGCACCTGCCCCACCTCTCCCTCGTCGATGAGGCGCTTCAGCGTCCGGTAAAAGGACGTGTAGCGCAGCACGTGACAGACGGTCAGCGCCTTTCCGGAACCCGCGGCCGCCCGCTCGATGGCCAGACATTCCTCCGCCCGGTTGCTCATGGGTTTTTCCAGAAGCACGTGGTAGCCCAGCTCAAGCGCCTTTACGGCCGGTCCGGTGTGCATGTCGTCCATGGTGCAGACGAAGGCCGCGTCGGCCATTTTAGGCCTGTCCAAAATGTCTTCCCAACTCTCAAAACAGGCCGTTTCCTCCAGGCCGTATCTGGACGCGAACAGCTCCCTGCGGGCCCGGTCCGGCTCCGCCACCCCCACGATCTGAAGTTCTTCGGGCCGCGCCAGGCTGTACTGCGCGTAAGCGTTCCCCCTGGATCCGGCTCCGAGTACGATTGCTCTCACTTTTTTCATAATGACTGTCCTCCGTAGAGTCGATTATATCCGATGCCATGGGAGAATGCAATCTCAGTTTTCCCTGTTCACGGGCGCCTTTTTGTGCTACCATGGGAAGCGGCGGCCCAAAGCCCCGCTGCCCCGGCCGCACTGCTGTGATTTCGAAAGATGAAAGGATTTTTGTCATGCCAAAACGGATACTTTCTTTATTAAAAGGCGACGCCGTACTCGCCGCCTCCCTCTGCCTGGCCCTGTTCTCCTGCTTTCTGGTTCCGCCCGGCCCCCGCTATGTGGAATATCTGGATTTCAACACACTGATCCTTCTGTTTTGCCTGATGCTCATCATCGAGGGGCTTCGGCGGGAAAACTTTCTGCAGATGATCGGCAACCGGATTCTGGGAAGGGTTTCCACCACCAGGGGCGTGGCCCTGACGCTGGTCTTTCTGTGCTTTTTTTCCAGCATGTTCATCACCAACGACGTTTCCCTGATCACCTTCGTTCCCTTCGGCATCCTGGTGCTGAACATGGCCGGCCTGACGGAGCGGATCTGTTATACCGTCACCCTGATGACCATCGCCGCCAACCTGGGCAGCATGTTCACCCCCATGGGAAATCCCCAGAACCTGTACCTGTTTTCCCTGTCCGGCCTTTCCATCCCGCAGTTTCTGCTGCTGACGGGACCCTACGTGCTGGCCGCCGGGATCCTCCTTCTGCTCTTCGTCTTCCCCGCCTTCCGAAAGGAGAGGGTCTCGCCCAGGCTCGCTCCCGCAGACGGGCTCAAAAAAGGCGCCGTCTGCTTTTATCTGATCCTCTTCGTCTGCTGCCTGCTCACCGTGGCCGGGCTCGTCCCCCACGCCCTGCTGCTGGCCGCGGTATCCGTCGCCGTAGCGGTCAAAAACAGGAAGCTGTTCCTCCATGTGGACTACTCCCTGCTCCTCACCTTCGTCTTCTTTTTCATCTTCGTGGGGAACCTCCGGCGCGCAGAAGGGCTGCACAGTCTGATTTCCTCCCTCGTCCTGGGACGGGAAAGGCTGCTGGGCGTCCTGATGAGCCAGGCGATCAGCAACGTACCCGCCGCCATGCTCCTGTCCGGCTATACCGACCGGGTGCAGGAGCTGATCGTGGGGACGAATCTGGGCGGCCTGGGAACCCTCATCGCCTCCATGGCCAGCCTGATTTCCTATAAGCAGATCGCGGGCGGATTCCCGGAGCAAAAGCGGAACTATTTCAAAATTTTCACCGGATGCAACCTGGCCTTTCTGGCCCTGCTGTGCCTGCTGTCCCTCTTCCTTTAAACGGCCGTTCGTCGGTCTGCCCGCCGTTTCCCTCCGGAGCGCGGGCTTGTTTCTCCTCTCCGATTGTGCTAGTATAGGGGACGAATCAAATCATAAGAGAGGGAAATCATGGATACACTGAAAAAATTCATCCGGTACTACGGGCCGTACAAGACCGTATTCTTTCTGGATCTGGTGTGCGCCACCGCCATCAGCCTGGCGGATCTGGCCTATCCGCAGATCCTCAGAACGCTGACCGCCACCCTGTTCACCCGGGACGGTTCCGCCATTTTGAAAGCGCTGCCCCCCATCGCCGCAGGGCTCTTTTTGATGTACCTCCTGCAGAGCCTGTGCAAATATTACGTCAGCTATCAGGGGCACATGATGGGCGCCAACATGGAGCGGGACATGCGCCAGCAGCTGTTCGACCACTATGAGAAGCTCTCCTTCTCCTATTACGATCAGAACAACTCCGGCCAGATGATGAGCAAGCTGGTGTCCGACCTGTTCGACATCGCCGAATTCGCCCACCACGGGCCGGAAAACCTCTTCATCTCCCTGATCAAGGTGGTCGGTTCCTTTCTCTTTTTGTTCCTGATCAACTGGCGGCTGGCCATCCCCATGACCGTCCTGGTGGTGTTCATGTTTCTGTTTTCCCTGAGCCAGAATCAGCGGATGCAGATTACGTTCATGGACAACCGGAAAAAGATCGGGGACGTCAACGCCACCCTGCAGGACACGCTTGCCGGCATCCGGGTGGTGCAATCTTTCGCCAACGAAGACGTGGAGCGCCGGAAATTCAGCAAGAGCAATCACGGCTTTCTCCTTTCGAAAGACGCCAATTACAAATGCATGGGGACCTTCATGGGCTGGAACCTCTTCTTCCAGGGAATGATGTACCTGGTGACGCTGGTCTTCGGCGGCTACCTGATCGCCAAAGGGCAGATGCAGGCCGCGGATCTCGCCATGTACGCCCTGTATATCGGCATTTTCATCAGCCCCATCCAGATCCTCGTGGAGCTGACGGAAATGATCCAGAAGGGTCTCTCCGGCTTTAAGCGCTTCACCGCGGTCATCGAAACCGAGCCGGAAATCGAAGACGCGCCCGACGCCCGCCCCCTGACGGACGTGAAGGGGGACGTTTCCTACGATAACGTGTCCTTCCACTACAGCGACGACGACACCCCCGTGCTCTCCAACGTTTCCTTCTCCATTCCGGCGGGCAGATCCATCGCCCTGGTGGGCCCTTCCGGAAGCGGCAAGACCACCATCTGCTCCCTGCTGCCCCGGTTCTACGACGTGACCGGCGGAAGCGTCACCATCGACGGCAAGGACGTGCGCACCCTGTCCCTGCAGTCTCTGCGCAGGCAGATCGGCCTGGTCCAGCAGGACGTGTACCTCTTCTGCGGCACGGTGCGGGAGAACATCGCCTACGGCAGGCCCGGCGCTTCCATGGAAGAGATCATAGACGCCGCCAAAAAGGCCAACATCCACGATTTCATCCAGTCCCTGCCCGACGGCTACGATACCTTCGTGGGCGAACGGGGCACCCGTTTGTCCGGCGGGCAGAAACAGCGCATTTCCATCGCCCGCGTCTTTCTGAAAAACCCGCCCATCCTGATTCTGGACGAGGCCACCAGCGCGCTGGACAACGAGAGCGAGCGCTGGATCCAGCAGAGTCTGGAAGAGCTGGCGAAAAACCGGACCACCATCACCATCGCCCACCGCCTCTCCACCATCCGCAACGCGGACGAGATCCTGGTGGTGGCGGACAACGGGATCGCCGAGCGGGGATCCCACGAAGAACTGCTGGAAAAAGGCGGGATCTACGCCCACTACTACGAAATGCAGTTCCGGTAAGCGCTGTTGGAACAGGCTTTTTTGAGATAATCGGAGTTATTCACTTAATCGAGTAGAAGGCAGTGATTAACCGCCGTCCTCTCACAACACCGGACATACGGTTCACGCATCCGGTGTTTTCAATAGTTGACGTGCAGAGACTGATAGGCTGTGGCTAAATCATAGAATTCCCAGTTTATCAGTCTTTCTTTGCTTAGTGCGCAGTTGACTGCTTTGTTTTTGGCATTAAACCAGTACCCTTTGCGGTCGTAGGCTATCGTTGCCGCATAATGACTGGCCACTCCCAGTCCTATCAGTTTCCTCATTCTGATCCTGGGCAGATTCCACTGTTTCCAGATACACATTCGTATCCGGCGATACAGCCACCCATTCAATTCTTCCAGATTCTTCTTCATATCCGCTATGTCTCATAAGAAATGCCCTCAAAAAACCTTACGGCAAAAGGCTTTTTGGGGGCAAAATGGTTAATGCGCTGTTGGCATAACAACTCGGTCAGCCAGTGACCAAGTCAGTGACCAAGATACTGACCAAGATGTGACCAAGTTGATATTGAAATTCTGTGAAGTTGAGCGAAGCAAACGTGAAATCTGTGAGCATTTGAACTTTACAAATCTTACCTATTTTACACGCACATACTTGAAACCGCTTCTTGAGGATGGAAGGCTATCCATGACTATTCCTGAAAAACCAAATAGCCGAAAGCAAAAGTATATCCGCACATAATTTTATAAAAAGTCCACGTTTCACTTTTGTTGCCTGAAACGTAGACTTCAATTATACGATTTACAATGCGTACACTAATTCATGCAGAATAATTTCCTCTGCCCGGGTTTCGAATGCTGTTTTGGCGGCGCACCCATTCCATCTGATGCGCTCCATTCGTTCTTTGCAGGTCTGCTCAATCTCTGCGAGATGGCCATAGAGTTTTCCGCTGGTCAGCAGATTCATGTAGAGGACGGGATGATGCTCCTTCAGAAAGCTACGGCGCATACGGCCATACTTACAGAGCGGCTGCTTACTCCCTTCAGGCGGCAGTAGATTGGCAATAAGATAATCTCCAACCCGACTGTAAGTACCGCCCATTTGTTCAAATAACGATTTCATTTTATCGGCCCTTTTCGTACTGAAATGCTTGCAATTGCTGGTCTTAACTTCTTTTCTACAACTGCAAGTTCAATTCACCACAAATGAGCCGCAGTCATATATTTGGTAGGAGAAATCACCCTTTACATATTAACTCCTGGTATACAATCATATATAAACCTCCATCATTTTCTGCGCCATGGCATATTCTTCAGACAAAGCTTTTCGCATGGCCTGAATATGCCTGCGCCGTTCAATCTGCTCCTGTAGTTTTTCAACTTTATCGCTGTTTCTTCCAAATATATTCCGAAATTGTCTTTTCCCCGCTGCGATACTGTAAATAGTAACATCGATTTTTGTTCTATACCATCTATAAACCCGGATTTATTTCTTTCTTTTCGCAATCTTGTCTTCCCAAAAAGTCAGGAACAAATCGACAATTTCCAATATAATCTCAATAAGATCAATCATGTTTTTTTAAAAACATCTATCCCCTTTCACAATCCTTTTCCGCCGCGCAGGCAATCTCATGCCCCGTCATGGAATCTTCGATCGACGTACAGCAGATGGACGGGGTTTCTCCCTTTAAAAGCCTTAAAAAATCTTCGATAATCAGCCTGTCGCCGTTTCCGTGGGCATCCCCTTTCTGGAGTGGGGACACGTCGATCGCCCTTTCGATGTTTCCGCCTTTCGCCTGTGGCGCGATCAGGGAAACCGTTATCCGTTCCCGGCTGAATTCCCCGTAAATTTCGCCCAGCGTGCCGATGATGCGGATGCTTCTCTCCGCTGCGGAGGCCCCGGCCGTCATGGACATGGTGCCGGTCGTACCGTTCTCAAACAGGACGAGCACCGATTGATGATCGACCACTTTCATTCCCGTGTGATAGACGCAGCGCCCGTACCGGTTGTTTTCATCGGACAGGGAAGCGAGCTTCTCCGCATCCGTCCCGCCTGAGAGGCCGCAATCGTTCCACACGCGGTTCGCCCAGCGCTGCGGATGGTCCACGTAGAGACGCTTGCAGGAATACGCGCAGCGCTCCAGATGGGGACAATCGGGCAGACAGCGTTCCGCAGCGCCCGGAGGCGCATTCTCCGGCCTGAACTGGAACAGGGAGCCGGCGCTGGACACCCGCTTTGGCTTAATGCCGTTCATCAGCCACGCCATGATATCCAGATCGTGGCTGCACTTGGAAAGCAGCATACCCGATCCGCATATGTCCGGATCGCCGTATTTTCCCCGCACGTAGGACACGGATTCGTGAAAGTAACTCACCCGCTCCGCCATCTGAATATCGATGATGTTCCCGATTTCCCCGCTCAGGACCAGTTCCTTGACGGTCCTGTAAAACGGGGCATAGCGGAGGACGTG
>OEQQ01000142.1_pt1 | contig 16979 bp, 9 predicted proteins | sample 1539741 | NCBI WGS metagenome assembly OEQQ01 (sample SAMEA3891876, study PRJEB23780) | metagenome | biome: terrestrial biome; feature: animal house; material: Caecal content | place: Italy | collected 2015-05-05
GTTCTCCTGGCCGCTGGTCAGGTTCTGGGCGGAGCTGTTCTCCGCCTGCTCGAACTTTTCCTCTCCCCGTCCCGCCGCCCGCTCCCGGCAGTAGGCCCGCGCCGCGAACAGCTCCCGCCTCAAAAGTCCCGCGATTCCCATCCGGGTGACGGGCGTTATCCCCATGCCGGAGAAATTCGCCTTCGGGTTTTCGCCGAAGGCCACCTTCATGGCGGCCGGGGCCAGCAGCGCCGCTTCGTCCGCCCGGCGGCCGCTGGTCTTTAAGAAGACGAACTGCCCGCCCACCGGATTCGAGCTGCCCGGCCCGGTCATGACCGACGTGATCCCCGCCCGCACCGCGTCGCCGAACGCCGCGTCCATCATGTTGACGGCGTCCAGCCCCCGCAGCCAGGGCATGACGGGCTCCGTATTCTCGTTGCAGTCGTCCCCTTCGGTCCCCTTTTTCTCCTCCGTGACGCCCACGTGGCCGTGGGCGTCGATGAGGCCGGGAAGCACCAGGCAGCCGGACGCGTCCAGGATCCGGACGGCCGCGCTCTCCGGCAGTTCGACCCGCTCCGAAATCCGCTCGATCTTTCCGTTCCCGCACAGGATGTCCGCCCGCCTGGCGCCCGCTCCCGTCATGGGCTCCACCATGCCGCCGCGCAGCAAAAGCAGCCGCTTATCCAAGGTAATCCAGAGGGTTGACGGGTTCCCCGTCCTTCGTCATCTTGAAATAGACGTTGGTTCCCTCCGCCGTATAATACTTGGTGGGCGCGGCCACGGTTCCCAGGAATACACCCGCTTCCACCAGATCCCCTTCTTCCACCAGAACGTCTTCCAGCTGGCCGTACGTCAGCTCGTACCCGTTCCCCAGATTCATCACCAGGGAGGTTCCGGTCTGGGGATCCTCGTAGATGGATTTCACCACGCCGTCCGCCGCGCAGGCCACGCTGGTCCCCTGAGCGGCCGCGATGACGATGGAGGGGTTGTATTTATATTGCTGCAGCGTGGGGAAGTAGATGGTCTTGTCCATGCTGTAATTCAAAAGCACGTTTCCCGCCAGCGGCCATTCCAGCACGCTGTCCTCGCTAAAATGCAGGCTGCTCTCCTCCGCCGCCACGTCCGCCACCGCTTCCAGAGCCTGTCCGTCCCCGGCGACAGCCTCCGCGTCGGCCTGAGCGTCCTGCGCGCCGCTCTCATCTCCGGCTTCCCCGCCGCTTTCATCGTCGCTTTCATCGCCAGTTTCACCGGCGCTTTCGCCGCCGTCTTCCCGGGCGCTCTCCGCATCCTGCGCATCCGTCCCTTCCTGCGTCTCTTCGCCCCGCAGGCCGCGGTCGATTTCCGCATAGCCCACGGAAATCCCTTCCTCCTGGACGTTTTCATCCGGCAGATCCCCCGCTTCGGCTCCCGCCTGGGCCTGCCGGGCTTCCTCTTCCTCTCCGGCCGCTCCTGCCGCCTCGTTCAGCTTCCGGTCCGCTTCCGCATAATACGGATCGTAATCCAGCTCCCCGCTGTTCTCCTGGCCGCTGGTCAGGTTCTGGGCGGAGCTGTTCTCCGCCTGCGCCACCTGGCCGCCTTCCGCAGTCTCCCCTTCCAGGGCTGAAAAATCAACCACGTTGTTCTCCGGCTCGCCGCCCTGATTGCTGTTATAAATGTAAACTCCTGTGACCGTCATGGCCGTGAGCACCAGAATGCTGGATGCCGTCATGATCCATTTCTCCCTGCGCCAGTTTCCGCCTGATTTCCTTCTTTTCATCTCGCTGATCCTTTCCTTTCCGGGTTTCGGAGGGCCGCCGCGCGGTCCGGCTCGCCGTTTCCTGCGGCGGCCTCCGGATTGAAGTCCTTCAGGCATAGTCTTGCCAGTCCCTTTTTCCTTTATTCCATTTTTTCCAGAGTTAACCCGGCAAAAAAGCGGTTCAGCAATTCGATATAGTCCATCCCTTCCCCGGCCAGCAAATCCGCGCTGTACTGGCAAAATCCCAGCCCATGTCCGACGCCCCTGGTGCGCAGGACGATTTCCCCCTCCTCTTCCTCCAGGGTAAAACAGGCGGAGGGCAGATCGAACAGATCCCGGAATTTTTCCCCCTCCATCCAGCCGTCCCCGCAGCTGACGGTCATCACGTAGCCGGCGCTGTCCCTGGCCAGCACGATCTTCGCCCCGGATCGCGGCAGCTCCATCCCCTCATCCGCCAGCTTTTGAGTAAATTCCGCCCGATCCACCCTGCGTTCCTGCAAAAATTCTTCCGCCTCCAGATCGTGCGGGCATTCCACGCTGTGCAGCCAGGAAATCCGCTCCTGCCCGAAAATCTCCGCTCCGCTCCTGGTTTTCCCCGCGCTCAGCCGAAAAAAGGGAGGGCTGACCGCCTCCCCTTCCCAGGTCAGGACGATTCCCGACGTGTCCGCCGCAGCCCGGGAAAACCGTTCCTCGTTCTCCGAAAAATTCTCCCCCCACAGGCGCTTTCGCTCCTCCCGGTCCAGATATTCCAGGCCGTCGCTTCCGCCCTCCTGGGCCATGCAGATGCTGCGCAGGATCACTGCCTGGGCCTTCAGCGTTTCCGTCCGGTATTCCCCGGGCACGGTGGCCGCCAGCGCGCCCGTCAAAAACTCGTCCTCCGGCACCTTCCAGACTCCTTCTTTTTCCTCTCTGTAAAACCACGGGCCCTCGGCAGCCCCGGCCATGGTCTCCCTTGCCCGCTCCCCGTCCTCCCCGCCGGCCGCAATGCCGCCCAGGGCGCTGCAGGTATAGGGCAGGAGCATCAGAAAGAAAAGAACCGCAAGAAGGTCCTGCGCCCGTTTCCTCCTGGCGGTTCGAATTGCCTTATTCTCCGGGTTTCTGTCCCGCACCGTTCATTCCCCCTTCACAGCCGTTTCCCATGTCCTGTCCGCACATGTCCTGCTCTCAGCTTATGAAGGATCGTCCGGAATCATACCGGAAACGGGGCCGAAATCTTCGGCCCCGCAGTCGTTCGTTTCCGTTCTGTTTTTCATCCGTCCACGCGGTTGTAGTTGATCAGGCAGCCCTTCAGGATGATCCGGCGCTCTTCGTCGGTCAGATCTCCCAGCGTCACAGCGAAGGCCTTCAGCCCGTCCGGCTTCACGGTATAGCCCGTGATCGTCTCCGCCTTTTCTTCCACCGCCTTCCGGATGCCGGGGAAGAACAGATAGTCGTGATTGGAGAAGGGAAGCTCCCCTTCCGGAATCAAAAACGGCAGCATTCCCCAGTTGATCAGGTTGGAGCGATAGCGCTTGGTGGCGTATTCGTTGGCGATATTCGCCCAGCCTCCCAGCACCTTCTGGCAGCTGGCCGCCTGTTCCCGGGCGGAACCGTCCCCCGGCTTTACGGCGAAGATCGTGGAGCCGAAGCCCACATTGCCCTCTCCCACTGCCGGGAACTGACCCCTGACGGCGTCCATCACTTCCTTCAGCTCCGGCTTCTCTTCCAGCGGACAGCGGCCTTCCATCACGGCTTTCTGCGCCTTCTGGATCTCTTTGGCCAGCCCCACATAGGCGGGATCCTTTCTGGAAAGGGTGAATTCCGCCAGGCCCAGCGGGTTGGAGCGGTAAGAGCTGGTCTCCCCGGAAGGGATCAGCTCGTCCGTGGTGGTCACCGGATCGTGGATTTCGGAAACCACCTGCAGAACCAGGTTTTCCGGAAGCTCGCACATGGCCGGCCAGTCCTTGATGTTGGGCCCGAAGTGGATTTCCGCGGAGGGATCCGCCTGCCCGTGGGAGTCGAATACCCGGTTCTGATAAATCTTCGCGTCGAAGTGATATTTGTATTTGCCGATGGGGCCGTCGAAATCGGTGGCCGGGGTCAGCAGGCCCCTGTTGGCCGCGGTGGCCGCGATGGAACGCGCGTCCATCAGGGCCACGGAAGCGATCTGCCCGCTCTGCAGCTTGGAGCCCTCCCGGTTCGGGAAGTTCCTGGTGGAATGGCGGATGGAGAACGCGTTGTTGGCCGGGGTATCCCCCGCGCCGAAGCACGGCCCGCAGAAGGCCGTCTTCATCACGGCGCCGGTCTCCAGGATCGCGGCCGCGCAGCCGTTTTTGATCAGTTCCATATAGATGGGCATGGAAGCGGGATATACGCTTAAGGTAAAGGCGTCGCTGCCGATGTCGCTGCCCTTGAGGATATCCGCCGCCGCGCAGATGTTTTCGAAGCCGCCGCCCGCGCAGCCCGCGATGATGCCCTGATCCACGTGGAACTTCCCGTCCTTCACCTTGTCCTTCAGGCTGTACTCCACCGCGTTGTCCAGGCTCACCGACGCCCGCTTCTCCACGTCCGCCAGAATATCTGTCAGGTTTGCGTTGAGCTCCTCGATGGTATAGGTGTTGCTGGGATGGAAGGGCATGGCGATCATAGGCTTCACTCTGGAAAGGTCCACCTCGATGAGGCCGTCATAATACGCCACCGCGCCCGGCGCCAGCCTGCTGTACTCGTCCCTGCGTCCGTGGATCTCGTAGAAATCCCCGATCTCTTCATCCGTCTGCCAGATGGAAGACAGGCAGGTGGTCTCCGTGGTCATCACGTCGATGCCGATCCGGAAGTCCGCGCTTAAGCTGGCCACGCCGGGGCCCACGAACTCCATCACCTTATTTTTCACATATCCGTTGCCGAACACCGCGCCGATGATGGCCAGGGCCACGTCCTGCGGGCCCACGCCCTTCTGCGGCTTCCCGGTGAGATAGACGCACACCACCTGGGGCATGGGGATATCGTAGGTCTGGTTCAAAAGCTGCTTCACCAGCTCCGGCCCGCCCTCTCCCATGGCCATGGTGCCCAGTGCGCCGTAGCGGGTGTGGGAATCGGAACCCAGGATCATCCTGCCGCCGCCCGCCAGCATCTCCCTGGCGAACTGGTGGATGACCGCCTGATGAGGAGGCACGTAAACGCCGCCGTATTTTTTGGCGCAGGTCAGCCCGAACATGTGGTCATCCTCGTTGATGGTGCCGCCCACCGCGCACAGGGAATTGTGGCAGTTGGTGAGCACATAGGGGATGGGGAATTTCGTCAGCCCCGACGCGCGGGCGGTCTGGATGATTCCCACGAAGGTGATATCATGGCTCGTCAGCTTGTCGAACCTGATTTTCAGCTGCTCCATATTGCCGGACGTATTGTGGCTTTCCAGAATGCCGTAGGCAATCGTGTTCTTTTTCGCCTCTTCCCGGGCCTGCGCCTGTCCTGTCAGCGCCGTCAGCTCGCTCTGCGCCTCCGGGCCGTCCAAAACGACCTGGCCGCCGTTTACCAGCCAGGCTCCGCCTTTTGCTAATGTAACCATAGGGACCTCCTTTTTCTCTCTGCTTTTTTCACAACTTAAAAAAATTATATCTGAAAACCGGAGAGCGCGCAACCGCCCTCCGGCTCAAAACCGGCTACCGCATACATTCCGCGGCGATTTGCCGCATCCGTGGCAGGCAGGCGTCGAAAAACATCCGGTAGGAGCGGCAGAAATAATTCTCCCCCGGGGCCGTCCCCGGCTGCTCCCTGTGCCTGCGGCAGCCGCCACGGCAGAGGGAAAAATACCGGCATTCCTGACACTGCTGCGTGTGGTTGAAGGAATTCTCCACGAACCCGATGCGGCCCCGCCGCTGGTGGATCGTCTCGAAATCGTCCTCGTTCAAATTCCCCAGACGATATTCGTCCAGCACGTAAAAATCGCAGGGATAGACGCTGCCGTCCGCCTCCACGATGTTCTGGAAACTGCAGACCCCTCTCTGCTCGCAGGATTCCGGGGCATGCCCCATCAGGATCCCGATGTAGTTTTCGAACTGCCGGATATAGGGCTGCTGCCCCTTCCGGTAGTCCAGCTCCCACAGCTCGAACAGGTCGATGAGGAACTGCCCGTAGGCTTCCGGCGTCAGGGAATAGTCCTGCTGTCCCTGCTTTTCCCCGATGGGATCCAGGCACGCGATGTACTGCTGCCAGGAAAAGCCCAGCTTCCGGTACTGCTCGTAAATCCTGCGGATTTTGGGCGCGGTCTTTCTGTGCACCACGGTCAGCACGTTGAACTCCGCCCCCGCGCGCTCCAGCATCCGGGCCGCCTCCAGGGTGTGGAAATAAGTATCCTTCCCTTCAGCGTCCCTGCGGTAACAGTCGTGGGTCGCCCGGATTCCGTCCACGGACAGCCCCACCAGAAAGCGGTTTCCTGCGAAAAATTCACACCACTTCTCATCCAGCACGTAGCCGTTGGTCTGCAGGGCGTGGGAAACGGCGATCCCCTTCTCATTGTACCTGCGCTCCAGCGCGAGACAGCGCTCGTAAAAATCCAGTCCCGCCAGGGTGGGCTCCCCGCCCTGAAAGGCGATGGTGCACTGGCCGTCCGCGAACGCCAGCGTCCTGCGGATCACGTTTTCCAGCGTTTTATCGTCCATGATCCCGAAGGACGCCTGCGCCCGGTTTTCCATCTCATCCGCGTAAAAGCAGTACAGGCACCGCAGATTGCACAGCCCCGAAGCCGGCTTGATCATCACATGAATCGGCGGCATTTCTCAGGCCTTTCCGGAAACGTATTTTTCCGCGATGCGCTGCATCTCATCCCATTTGGCCTCCATGTCGGCCACCAGCTTGAACTGGGTCCGCGCCCGGTCCAGGTTGTGATTTTCCCGATGGATCTTGAAATAGACGTCGTTCTGCAGATGGTCCGCCAGAAACCGCATGCCGCACTCCAGCGTCATGAGCTTTGCCCCCATGGGCATCAGCCGGATCTCCGCATCCGTCAGGCTGCCCCGGCACCCTTCCAGATAGCCCTTCGTGTAGATCTCATACAGGTTTAAATCGCAGGAAATCAGATCCAGGTTCCGCTCGTCCTCCGCTCCCGTGCTGGCGCCGAAACGGATGGCGTCGCCGTAATCGTACAGGGCGCTCCCCGGCATCACGGTGTCCAGATCCACCACGCAGATCCCCTTCCCCGTCTCGTTGTCCATGAGGATGTTGTTCAGCTTCGTGTCGTTGTGCGTCACGCGCAGCGGGATCTCCCCCTTCGCCAGCGCGTCGCAGATGACGCCGCAGTCCGCGCTGCGCTCCAGCACGAAGCGGATCTCCTCCTGCACGTCTTTGGCCCGTCCGCAGACGTCCTCTTCCACCGCCTTTTTGAAATCCGCCAGGCGGCTCACCGTGTTGTGGAAATTGGGGATGGTCTCATACAGCGTGGCCGCCGGATAGTCCGCCAGCAGGCGCTGGAAATTCCCGAACGCAACGGCGCTGTTGTAAAAGTCCTCCGGCTTTTCCACCGCATCGAAGGACGTCACGTTCTCGATGCACAGATAGGTCCGCCAGAATTCCCCTTCTCCGTCCTCCAGGTAATGCTTTCCCTCCCTGGTGGGGATCACCGTCAGGGTCTCCCTTTCCGGATCCCCTCCGGCTTCCGCGATTTTTTTCTGCAGGAAGGAGGTGACGCGGGTGACGTTCTCCATCAGCTCCTCCGGTTTCTTAAAGACGCTCCGGTTCATCTTCTGCAGGACGTACCGTTTCACCCCGCCGTCCGCCAGGCGACAGGAAATGCGGAAGGTATCGTTGATATGCCCGTTCCCGTAGGGGATAGTCTCTTCGATCGTTCCTTCCAGGTCAAATTGCTGCGCGATTTTCGTGATCTGTTCCATGTTTCCCAACTCCATCGTTCCTCCGCTTTCGTATCTGTTTTTCGTTTCCCGTCGAATTAAAAGCGGGGCGAATGTCGGAAACGCGAAATAACAGTTCTGTATTTTCGAGCGTTTCCGGCAGCGGCCCCGCTATATCAATAATCTATTATAGCACCGATGCGTCAAAAAGTCTCCTGTCAATCTTTGCGGATTTCAGATTTTCGGCAATCTTTTTTTCTTTTTGTCGATGATCAGGTAGACGGTGGGCATTAAAATCAGAGTCAGCAGCGTGGAGGCGATGAGCCCGCCCACGATGACCAGCGCCATGCCCTGCATCAGCTGCGCGTTATTCCCGATCCCCATGGCCAGCGGCAGCATGGAGAGGATCGTGGTCAGCGTCGTCATCAGAATGGGGCGCAGACGGATGCTTCCGGACTGGATCAGGGCGTCCTCCAGGGGCATTTCCCCTCTCAGCTGATTCACCGTATCCACGTACAGGATGCCGTTGTTCACCACGATTCCTGCCAGCATCAGGAATCCCATCAGCGAAACCATGCTCAGCGTGGAACGGGTGATGAAGAGCAGGAAGATGGATCCCACCAGGCTGAAGGGGATGCACATCATGACCATCATGGAAAATCTGGGGGATTCGAACTGCATGGCCATCACCAGAAAGACCAGGAAGATCGCCACCAGGATCGACTGGAACAGAATTTCGAACTCCTCGTTCATCATGGCGGTCATCATGTCCTCCGACTGCTCCACGCCGGAGGGTAGGGCCACGCTGTCCACCCGATCGAGGATCTCTTCTTTGGCGCTGTATCTCGCCTCCTGGGTCGTGGTGGCCACCAGGCTCACCTGATAGCGCCCGTCCACCTTCTCGATGGTCTGAGGCGCATCCGTGTAGACCGCCTGCGCGATCTCCCGCAGCGGAACCTGCATTCCCCGCGCGTTGATCAGCACCGCGTCCATGAGGCTGTTGACGTCGTCGTACAGATCCGCCGGATATTCCAGCTTCACGTCGTATTCCGTCCCCTGATCGGTGACGGTCAGGGCCGTCATGCCGCTGAGCATGTAATTCAGCTCCTGGGCCACCTGAACCGGCGTCATTCCATAATGCATGGCCATCAGCGGATCCACTTCGATCTTCAGGGCCGTGCTGGTGTCCGCCGTGGAGGAAACCACCTTGATGACCCCGTCCACCTGTTCCATTTCGGCCTTCACGTCCCTGGCCGCTTCCTTTAAGGCATCCATGTCGCTGCCCTGCAGATCGATCTCCGTGGTATTGGTGCTGAGCATGCTGCCGCTCATGGTGCTTCCCCCGGAAACGATATCCAGCTCCATGTCCGTGAAATCCCGGGTCGCCTGATTCCATTTTTCCACGATTTCAGCGGTTTCCAGAACCCGGTCCGGCTTCAGATAGGCCCGCAGGGATGCGGAGGAATCGCTGTTGATGGTCATGCTGTAGGACGCCACATCCTCTTCGGCTTCCGCCAGGGCCTTCACGGATTCCATGGCTTCCGCCTTCGCTTCCAGCGTGCTTCCCGGCCGGAAAGCGGCTGTCACCTCCACGATTCCTTCGTCCGTGGCGGGCATCAGCTCCATGTTCAGCTGCGTGAGCATCCCGATGGAAAGCGCCACCAGAAGAAGCGTCACCCCGACGGTCATCCATTTGCGGTAAAGAATCCTTTTAAGCCCGCGCTGATAGACCGCCGTCACCTTTTTCAGGACGTGGTTGATGGGGGATTCCTTCTTTTCCTCCGGTTTGAACAGGTAATAGAACAGGGGCACCAGCGTCATGGCGGAAATCAGGGAGGACAGCATGGCGAACACGATGGTAAAGCACAGCTGGCTGAAAATCTGCCCCACCAGATCGTCCACCAGCGCCATGGGCAGATACACCACCACCGTGGTGATGGTGGAAGCGATGATGGACATGGTGACCACCTTCGTCCCTTCAAACGCCGCGTCCAGAAAGCTTTCGGCGGTATCTTTGATCCGAAAGCAGCTCTCGATCACCACGATGGAGTTGTCCACGATCATGCCGATGGCGATGACCAGGGATCCCAGCGTGATGATATTCAGGGAATAGTCCATCAGGTGCATCAAAATGATGGTCGCCAACAGGGAAATGGGCATGGAGCTCCCCACGATCAGGCTGGCCTTGAAGTCGCCGAAAAACAGGAAGAGGACCGCCATGGAGATGAGCACGCCCGCGATGAGCGTCTCCGCCACGGACCACAGCGACGCCGTGATGGTGTCGGCGCTATTGTACTCCACCGCCATGGTGATGTCCGGGTTCTTCTGCGCGAAGGCCTCCATCGTCTCCCGGACCCGCTGCGCCACCTGTACCACGCTGGCGCTCTGCTTTTTCTGAACGTCGATGCTGATGTTGTCGATGCCGTTGCTCTGGCTGATGGTGTCCGCCGTCTCCTTCGTCTGGGATACGTCCGCGATGTCGGATAAGGACACCACGCCTCCCGCAGCGGTGATGACGGGAACCTGTTTCAGCCGCTGCACCGTGTTGTATTCCATGGCGGCGCTCACAGCCACGTCCTGGGATCCCTGCTGCACGCTCCCGGCCGGCACGGTGAAATCCACCGCGGCCAGATATCCGGCCACGTTGGAGATGGTCAGCCCGTACTGCTTCATGGCGTCCTCGCGCAGAAGGACGCGGATGTAATCCTCGGCTCCGCCCGAAACCGTGACCTGGGCCACGTCCGAAATGGATTCCAGCTCCGGAACCAGCTCGTCCTCGATCTTTTTGCGCAGATCGAGATTTTCTTCCGTGACGGCCGACAGGGTCATGTCCGCCGTCTGGTTCATATTCAGCTCGATGACAACAGGCGTGGTCGCGTCTTCCGGCATCTGCAGGCTGGCCGTGTCCAGCGCGGTCCGAAGATCCGAGTAGCATTCGTCGATATCCACTCCGTATTCATAGCTGAACAGGACGGTGGACACGTTTTCGGAGGACTGGGAGGTGACGGATTCGATTCCGTTCAAAGTGGATCCCGCATCCTCCACCACGCTGGTCACCAGCTCGTCCACGCTCTCCGGATCCGCTCCCGGATAGGCGGTCATCACGATGAGCATGGGCATGTCCATGTCCGGAATCAGCTGCATCTTGAACCCCGGGATGGAGCTGAGGCCGAATACCGCCAGCGCCAGGACGATCAAAATGGCTGAAACCGGCCTTTTTAAGGCGATTCTGGTCAGATTCATTCTTCTTCCTCCCCGATGACCCGCACTTTGGCCCCGTCTTCCAGCTGAGAAGACCAGGTCTCCACGATCCGGCTGTCCGCATCCAGCCCTTCCGTGATCTCCGCCGTATCCTCGTCCGTCAGGCCGATGGTCACCGGCGTGCGGACGGCCGCACCGTCCACGATTTCGAACACGTAGGCCTGCCCGCTCTCGAAGTGCACGGCGTCATAGGGAACCAGGACGGCGTCGTCCGTCCGGAAGGTATCCACGGAGAGCTTCACCGCGGATCCTCCCGCCAGCTGGTCTCCTCCCGCTTCCGTCACGGCCTTCACCGTAAACAGGCCGCCCGTCTGCGCATCCACGGTCGCCCCGATCTCGGTGATGGACCCCGCGAACGTTTTCCCGTCTTTTTCCAGCGTCACCGGCATCCCGATCTGCAGCGTTTCCCTCACCTGACCGCTGACGGAAAACGTCACGTTCATGGCGTCCTGATTGGAAATCACATAGGCCGCATAGCCGGGCTGCGCCATATCGTAGAGATCCACGGTCCTGCTCACCACCGTGCCGGAAATGGGCGTGGTGGGGGAGTAGTATTCCAGCTGCAGCTGCGCGCTCCTCACCCCCACATCAGCCGCGCCGATCTGGGTCGCCAAGGCGTCCGCCGTGTCCTGATAGGCCTGTCCGTTGGTGATGCCGTAGGAGGTCTGCGCGTCCTTCAGGTTATCTTCGTAAAAGTCGATGGTCTTTCCCGTGGTATCCCGGGCGGATTCCGCGGATTTGATGCTGCTGTCCAGGCTGGCCTGGCTGCTCTCGATCTGGGAGGCCTGATACTCCAAGGCCACGATCTGCACATCGTACTCGGCCAGCGCCGTCTCCGCCCTGCCGGAAACGATGTCCGACGCCGTAAAGCCCATCTCATCCGTTTTCCTTTTCAGTTCGTCGATCTTTTTCTGCTCGTTGTAGGCCGTCCAGGCATCCTCCTCAGTGGCAAATTCGGCCGGATGGGGCGTTTTGCCGTTGTCCGCCAGGTAGACCGGTTCGGCTTCCCTCACCAGCTCCACAGCGAAGTAGGCGCCGAATCCGGCTTCCCCCGGGGAATCGGTTTTCCCGGAACCGTTTTCGGCGGAACCATTTTCCGCAGAACCGTTTTCCATGGAATCATTTTCCATGGAATCGCCGTCAGCGGGATCGCCGCCTTCTCCCTGCTCCGGCCTTTCCTCCGCCGAAGGCTCCGGTGATTCGCCGGATTTATCGCTGCCGGTTCCGCCGGGCTCCCCGGCAGGCTCATCGCCGGCGGAAGCCTGCGCGCTCTCCTTCGGGGCGGACGTCGCTCCGTCCCCGGTCTCTTCCGTGCTTCCGCTCCCCGCTGCATTTTCGGTTTCCGCCGGGCTTTCGGTCTCCGACGCGCTCCCGGTTTTTTCCGGTTCCGTCGATTCCGGCTCCGTCTCAGCCGGAGGTTCTTCCGAATCCGAAATGGCGGATCCGCCGTCTGAATTCACCGGGATATCCGGAAGGGTGAAGTCGGCCGGAGGGGTTGCGGATTCGTCCTCTCCTTCCTCCTCGGGCTCTTCCTCCGAAGCCCGGCTCCAGTCGTAATCGTCCGGCGTTCCCGAATAGGGCCAGGGGTTCTTCCATTCCCCGCTGGCGAGGCCGGTTCTGTCGATATATCGATAATTCCCATTGGAATCCCGGTCTCCGGCCTGTTCGATCACGCTCTTCATTTCCTTCTGGCTGCCCCGCAGGCTGTCCAGGGAATCGTTGATCCCATCCAGGGCGTCTTCCATCTCCGCCTTCGCGTCCTCCGCGTCCTGAACCCCGTTGACCGCGCTGTTGTACTGGTCCTTCGCCGTCTCGATCTGGAACTCGATGGAGCGGATGTTGGACTCCATGGAAATATTGTTCAGCACCTGGGCGGAGCCCAGCTGTGCGCGGGCGGAAACCTCCGCGCTCCGTTTGGTCATTTCCGCGCTCTCCTGCTGCAGGCGTGCCGCCTCGTCCTCGATGTGGAACAGCACATCCCCGGCCTGCACCTCGTCGCCCACTTCCGCATAGATCCCGTCGATGACGCCGGATACCAGCGGGATCACGCTCACCTCCTGCTGTGGCGTCACGGTTCCCACGAACTCGTTGCTCACGGTCAGCGTCCCCACCTGGGGGCTCGCGGCCTTCACCGCGATGGCGGAAGCCTCTTCCTGCACCCCGCTCCCCGCTGCATCGCCGCAGCCGGAAAGCGCCAGCGCCGCCGCAAAAATCAGGGACATCCCCCTGTATCTGTCTTTCGTGCTCATGTTGCAGATTCCTCCCAAATTAGTTAGCATCGCTAAACATTTCAGACCTATCTTACCGTTTTGATTTTGTGCATGTCAATGAAAAAAGTATAAACTCTTTTCTCTTCGAAGAAAATGAACACTTTGGCCTTTTTTGTTCGATTTCAATGACGAGAAGGGGCACGGCTGAAAGCCGCGCCCCTTTTTTATTCCGTCTCTTATTTCGTCAGCTCTTCCTTTTTGGGAAGGGTCATTTTGTCCAGGTGCCAGATCTCGTCCACGTACTCCTGGATGGTGCGGTCGGAGGTGAACTTTCCGGAAGACGCCACGTTCAGGATCGCGCTTCTCGCCCAGTTCTTCTCGTCCCGGTACGCCGCTTCCACGCGCTTCTGCGCTTCCGCGTAGGACTTGAAGTCCGCCAGAATGAAGTACATATCCGCTTTGGATGTGCTCTGGGTGTTGAGCAGGGAGTTGTACAGGGGGCGGAACAGTTCCGGATCGTTGTGGGAATAGGTCCCGTTGATCAGCTGCATGAGCACGCGGCGGATATCCTGATCGTTGTTGAAGATATCCATGGGATTGTAGCCGCCGTAGTTTTCATACTGGATGACCTGATCGGAGCTCAGGCCGAAGATGAAGGCGTTCTCCTGCCCCACTTCTTCCACGATTTCCACGTTGGCGCCGTCCATGGTTCCCAGGGTCAGCGCGCCGTTCAGCATGAACTTCATGTTGCCCGTGCCGGAAGCTTCCTTGCTGGCCGTGGAAATCTGCTCGGATACGTCCGCGGCCGCAAAAATCCACTCCGCGTTGGAAACCCTGTAGTTCTCGATGAAGACCACCTTGATCCTGCCGTTGACCGCGGGATCGTTATTGACCACGTCCGCCACGGAATTGATCAGCTTGATGGTCAGCTTCGCGTTGCGGTAGCCCGCAGCCGCCTTCGCGCCGAAAATGAAGGTCCTGGGATAGAAATCCATCTCCGGATGATCCTTCAGCTCGTTGTACAGGTACATCACGTGGAGGATGTTGAGCAGCTGGCGCTTGTACTCATGCAGCCGCTTCACCTGCACGTCGAAAATGGAGCGGGGATTGATTTCGATGCCGTTGTGCTCCTGAATGTATTTCGCCAGGCGAACCTTGTTCTGATACTTGATGTTCATGAATTCCTGCTGGGACTTCTCGTCGTCCGCGTACACCTTCAGGCGGCTGATCTTGGGAAGGTCCGTGATCCAGTCGTCCCCCACGTGGGCGGTGACCCAGTTCGCCAGCAGCGGGTTGCCGTGCAGCAGAAATCTTCTCTGGGTGATGCCGTTGGTCTTGTTGTTGAACTTCTCCGGCATCATCTCGTAGAAGTCCTTTAGCTCCTGATGCTTCAGGATCTCCGTATGCAGCCTGGCCACGCCGTTGACGGAATAACCGGCCACGATGGCCAGATGCGCCATCTTCACCTGTCCGTCGTAGATGATGGCCATCTTGCGGACCTTCTCCTGATTGTGAGGATACTTCTGCTGGATCTGCTGGATAAATCTCCGGTTGATCTCCTCCACGATCTGATAGATTCTGGGCAGCAGTCTGGAGAACAGCTCGATGGGCCATTTTTCCAGCGCTTCCGCCATGATCGTGTGGTTCGTATAAGCGCAGGTCTTCGTGGTCACTTCCCACGCCTCTTCCCAGGTCAGATAATAGTCGTCCATCAGCACGCGCATCAGTTCCGCGATGGCTACCGTGGGATGGGTATCGTTGAGCTGGAAGGTCACCTTCTCATGGAATTTGCGGATATCCGTATGCTTCTTCATGTACTTCGCCACGGCCGCCTGTACGGACGCGGAAATGAAGAAATACTGCTGCTTTAAGCGCAGCTCCTTGCCTGCGTAGTGGTTGTCGTTGGGGTAAAGGACCTCCACGATGTTTCTGGCCAGGTTCTCCTGCTCCACGGCCTTCTGATAATTTCCCTTGTCGAAGGAATCCAGGTTGAAGCACTCCACGGGCTCCGCATCCCAGATGCGCAGGGTGTTGACGATGCCGTTGCCGTATCCGACGATGGGCATGTCGTAGGGGATGGCCTTCACGGACTGATATCCTTCCTGACGGAATACCGTGCGGCCGTTTTCATCCACATAGGCGCTCACCCAGCCGCCGAACTTCACCTCTTTGGCGTATTCCGGGCGGCGGAGTTCGAAGGGATAGCCGTCCGCCAGCCAGTTGTCCGGCACTTCCACCTGATAGCCGTCCCGGATTTCCTGCTTGAACATGCCGTAGCGGTAGCGAATGCCGCAGCCGTAGGCCGCATAGCCCAGGGTCGCCAGGGAATCCAGGAAGCACGCGGCCAGACGGCCCAGGCCGCCATTGCCCAGCGCCGGATCGGGCTCCTGATCCTCCACTGCGTTGATGTCCAGGCCCAGCTCGTCCAGAGCTTCCTTCACCTCGTCGAACGCCTGCAGGTTGATGAGGTTGTTGCCCAGCGCGCGGCCCATCAGGAATTCCATGGACATGTAATAGACCATTTTGGGATCCTGCTTCTCATATTCCTTCTGCGTCGTCATCCAGTTGTCCACGATCACGTCCTTGATCGCATAGGACACCGCCTGGAAGATCTGCTGCTGGGTCGCTTCTTCCAGCGTCCGTCTGTAAAGAGTCTTGACATTATTGAGAACGCTTCTCTTGAAAAGCTCTTTATCGAATTTGATCGATGCTTTCTTTAACATTCCTTTGCCTCCTTGTTCTTGGATTCGCGCCCCTCTCCTGAAAACGGCGCGCCGCAATGTTTCTATTATACCATGGTTTTCCTCTGCTGCAAGAGCCGATTTGGCCATTTTTCGCTCACTATTTTTTATCATATTGTCTAAAATTCCCAACAGGGCTCAAAGCCCGGCTGCCCGTAATAGAAAATCCCCTTTCCATAGCCGGCGCGATTCCCTTCCTGAAGCCATTTTTTATAGCCTCTCTGCATGCTGGTCTCTTCCGGCAGATCGTCCGGTCTTCCGTCGTACATCCGGTTGAAAATCCGCCACAGATCCCCGTCCTCTTCTCCCGTGGCGTAGACGTCGTACTCGTCCATGAACCGCACCACGCCGGAATCCGGACGCAGGAACGACCGGTGAGGGCTGTAGAGCATCCAGGACCAGCAGGTGAAGGCGCACCTCCCGTCCGGGAAGGCATCGGCAAAAAAGGCCGCCGCCCTCCGGTAGGAGTCGTGGCATTCCTCCATCTTCAGCCTGCCGCAGGAGGGGATGTGCACGTTGATGGCCTTCTTCATCCCTTCCGGCTTCTTCCGGCCCGCGGCTTCGTAATCAGCCGGGAAATCCACCAGCTCGAACTGCAGCCGCCCCAGGGCGAAGCGGGTCAGGTCAAAAAATCCCGGGAACCATCCGGCCACGAAGCTGCCCCAGATCCCGTACATCCTGTGGCACTCCATCAGTTTCCAGCGCAGATCCCGGCAGGAATCCCTCCAGATGGAAAGGTCGATCCCCCTGTCGGCGTACCGCTCCTTCAGCGGCCCGGCGAAACACAGGAATAAAAGCAGTTCGGCCGTATATCTGTGGATCCCGGCTTTTTTCGCCGCCTCGTCCGCTTCCAGGAGAGCCGCCCCGTAATCCAGATGGACGTCCCGTTCATACGCCCCGATCCACTTTTCAAAAGCGTTCCCCGCTTCCGGCGTCCCCATCACCCGTTCATAAGCGTCCAGCATGGCCCGCGTTCCCTCCTGCGGGAATCCCAGTTCTTCACAGATGCGGCCGATTTCCTCTTTTCTGTCCATATCCTCATTTTCGCGCCAGCTGCGGCGCGATTTTCCCCACTTTCCGCAAAAATTTAGTCATAATTTGTCACATACCGTATTTTACCACAAATACAGCCACTTTCAACCGGTTTGAATCGATTTTCGCCCTGCGGCGGTAACCGTTCAGCCATGCAGGCGCATGTGGCAAAATGCCGCGTGGGAGCCTGCTCACGGAG
>OEQQ01000143.1_pt1 | contig 16737 bp, 15 predicted proteins | sample 1539741 | NCBI WGS metagenome assembly OEQQ01 (sample SAMEA3891876, study PRJEB23780) | metagenome | biome: terrestrial biome; feature: animal house; material: Caecal content | place: Italy | collected 2015-05-05
GCCTTGATGCCGGGCATGGAGCCGGTGGTGGGCTGGAGGGTGGGCACGGTGGAGCACAGGAGAATTCCTGCAATGGCTGCCAGGGCAGAGCCGATGGCAAAGGTTACGGAAATGGTCCGGTTCACATGGATGCCCATGAGCTGGGCCGCATCCCGGTCCTCGGAAACCGCCCGCATGGACTTGCCGATTTTGGTTTTCTCCGTAAACAGCACCAGGGCAATCATAATCACAACACAAGTGGCAACCGTTACAAGCACCTCGCCGGTGATGGTCACCTGGCCGTCAAACAGCTTGATGGGAGAGAACTTCACAATACTGGTAAAGTTCTTCGGATCGCTGCCCCAGATTAGCTGGGCGGCATTTTGCAGGAAGTAGCTGGCGCCGATGGCGGTAATGAGTACCGCCAGGCTGGGAGCTCCCCGCAAGGGACGGTAGGCCAGGGCCTCAATCAGCACACCCAGCACCACGCAGCCCACCATAGCCACCAGAATACTCAGGTAGGGGGACCTATTCAGGTAAGTGGTTACGGAAAAGGAGATGTAGGCACCTACCATAATAATATCACCGTGGGCGAAATTCAGCATCTTGGCAATGCCGTAAACCATGGTATAGCCCAAGGCGATGATGGCGTATACGGCGCCGATGCTGATACCGTTGATGGTATACTGTAAAAAATCCATGTTTCTTCCTCACTTTCTTCAACAGCCTATGACAAAGCCCTGGTGGGCTCTCTCATAGACCGGTGAAAGGTTAAAAGCCGGGCGGGGGGAATCCCCGCCCGGCTTCCATTCAAGTCTATGTATTATTCGATACCAACATAAACACCGTTTTCAATCTTCACAGCCTTGGGCTCCTTGGAAACGGCACCGTCTGCGCTCCACTGCATTCCCTCGCCGGTGAGGCCGTCAAAGCTCATGGTCTTCATCTGCTCTACCAGGATGTCGCAGATCTGCTCAGCGGTCATATCCGGGGTAACCTTACCGGCTTCGCAGGCAGCTGCAATCACGTAGGCCACATCGTAAGCATCCGCAGCGAACTGGTTGGGGGCAATACCGAACTCCTCGGTGTAGTTCTTTACGAAGTTCTGGGTCTTTTCGTCGGTTGCGGTGGCATCAAAGGGGGTCAGGAGCATGACGCCCTCGGCCAGAGCCGGGTCAAAGCCTTCCACAGCCAGGATGCCGTCCAGGCCGTCGCAGCCGAAGAACTTGGGGGTGTAGCCAATCTTGTCAGCGTAGGTAAGAACCTGGGTAGCTTCTGCTGCGTAGATGGGCAGGAACACCAAATCACAGCCGGCGGACTGGCACTTGGTCACCTGGGTGGTGAGGTCTGCCTTGTTGTCCTCGGTGAAGGCCTCCACGGCCACCACATTCAGGCCCAGCTCCTCGGCCTTCTCCTGGAACTTTTCATAGATACCGGCGGAGTAGGGGTTGGAGGAATCATAGATGACACCAATGGTGGTGCCCAGATTGTGCTCGGCAATGTACTGGGCAGAGCCTACGCCCTGGTTGGGGTCGGTGAAGCAAATCTGGAAGACATTGTCACCGGCGGCAATGACGGACACATCGGAGGCGGAGGGGGTCATCATAAACACCCGGTCGGCGGCACACTCAGCAGCGGTAGCAGCGGCAGAGCCGGAGGTGGTGGGGCCGGCCATGATCTGCATACCCCAGTCCTTCAGGTTCTTGTATGCGTTGACGGCCTTCTCGGTGTCGCCTTCGTCGTCCTGGGCATTGACCTCGAACTGCAGGCCGCCCTTGGCATTGATTTCCTCAAACGCCAGCTTCAGGCCGTTGGCAACGGCGTTGCCGTACATAGCGTTGCCGCCGGTGAGAGGACCGCTGGTGCCGACCTTGATGACGGTGGAGGCTTCCTCATTCCCCTTTTTGGGGGCGCAGCCGACAAACATGGTTGCTGCCATACATGCGGCCATTACAAATGCAAATACCTTCTTCATAAAAATCTCCCTTTCATTTTCCTTTTATAAAAGGAAGCGGCTGTGCAGATACACAACCGCTTCTTCTATACCATAAAAAGCGGTGCTATGGGGTAATCAGCAGAGCCAGCAGGCTTAGGGACAGCGTGCAAAAAATGGACATTGCCAGAGCAGCAATGTCCATAATCATGCAGGCGCGCACAGAGGTACCCGCTGCGGAAGCGTTCATGCAGCAGTCAGACCAATTGGAAGAAGCATTGTGGAAAGCCATCATTGTCTTGTACCTCCTTGTTAAGATGTTCACATTGTATCCCAGAGGCGTACATTTGTCAACACTTCAAAAGCACCAAATTCTCCCCACAGGAGGACAAATGTTTTGTTCACTTCACACAATGTTCATTTTTGGTCGATGGCCTGTTTACAAGCCTCCAGCACCTGGGTGGCGATGGGGATACAGGTAGAGGCACCGTAGCCACCATCTTCCACGCATACGATAAAGGCAAAGGGATAGTCTTCATCCGTGGTAAAGCCCGACAGCATAGCGTTGGGCTTCCGGTCGCCTCCCACCTCAGCCGTGCCGGTCTTGGCACATACCCGGAGGCTTCCGAAGTTTCCGGGGCCGTACCGGGTTTCCACGTTGTTCCTGAGAAATTCCTGGACGGTTTTGGCGGTTTGGGCGTCCATAATCCGCTCTGTCTGGTGGGTGCTGGCCTGGTAGGTGGTGGTATTACCCACGGTAATGTTCTCCACCAGGTAGGGCTCCACACCTACGCCGCCTCCCGCAATGGCCCCCATATAGGTAAGGAAGGCGCAGGGGTTGATCTGGTCCAAATACTGACCGATGGCGCTCCAGGCCACGTTCACCGGGGTGTTGTCCACCTGGAAATTCCCCGCCGCCGTGGTAATGCCGTCAAAGGTCTGACTTTCCGTAATTCCCATCTCTTCCACATACTTTGCCAGGGTTTCTCCCCCCAGCTGCTCCGAAATCTGGGCGAAGGCGCAGTTACAGGAATTGGCAAAGGCATCCTTCACATTCTGGGTACCGTGGGCTCTTTCGCAGGTGATTTTGTCCACGCCCATTTCGTAGGCGCCGGTGCAGGTGAAGGACTGCTGCTGCAAATCGGGAATCTCCTGCAAAGCCGCAGCCAGGGTCACCACCTTGAAAATGGAGCCGGGAATATACACAGACTGGGTAAAGCGGTTTAGGTACATGCCCTCATATTTTCCGGTGGTATCCGCCTCCAGATCCGGCACGTTGTCCGGGTCATAGGCGGGAGTGGACACGGCGCACAGAATCTGGCCGGTTTTGTAGTTGTATACCGCCACCGTTCCTTTATAGTCTCCCATGGCCTCCAGGGCGGCCTTCTGGGCCTCTGCCAGCAGGGTAAGCCGGGCAACACCGGCGGTCTCTCCATAGGCGTACACGCCGTTTACCAGGGAGTAGCCCGCCATCTCCGCTGCATAGTGGGAAAGGGCCGGGGCTTCCACAAAGCCGTGCCGGTCCCCCAGCCAATGGACTGTGGACGTCCGCAGCAGGGCGTCAGAGCTGTAGGTTCTGTTCTGGCGCATATCCAGAAGCAGGGTCCCGTTGGCATCGGTGACCACGCCGCAGTCAATATTATTGCCGGTATACACATGGGGAGAACCGGGGAACACAATCCAGGCGGAAGCCTGAGTGGTATATTCCCACAGGAAAAAGCCCAATCCCCCTACCAGCACCGCCACCAACAGCAGCACCGCCAGGGCACGGGTCGCAACTCTATTCATCCTCCCTGCCTCCTTTCTTTTGCAGGCGCACCGCAAAGCTGGCATTCTGCCGGGTGTCTCCTGCCTTGATAAAGGCCAAGAGTCCCCAGGCGCCAATCATACTGGAGCCGCCGTTGGACAAAAAGGGGAAGGTCACACCGGTCAGGGGCAGCACATCCACGGTACCCAAGGCGTTTAAAATGGTTTGCAGCAGCAAAATGCTGGCTGCGGTACAGGCGCCGATGGTGTAGAAGCTGCTCCGGCCCACCGCCGCAGAACGCACCACAAACACACCCAGCGCCACGATGCTAAGAATAATCATCACCACCATGAGAAGTCCCCACTCCTCTGTAATGGTGGCAACCACCATATCCGAATCGGCGGCAAAGACATTTTTCATGTAACCCTGTCCGGCGCCCAGGCCGAACAGGCCGCCGGCAGCCATGCACATAAGAGCCCGGGTCTGCTGGTAGCCGGCAGACAGCGGGGATTCCCAGATATGCCGCCAGGAGGAGAACCGCTGCATGGCATGGGGGGCGATTTTCAGGGCCACCACACCGGCAAAGCCCAGAGAGGTACAGGCCAGGGCAATGGTGCCCACGCTGCCGGAGCGCATATAGGCAATTACCAAAAAGGCGCAGAAGAAAATCAGGGCTGTACCAAAGTCATTCATGAGGGCAAGGCAGCCGCAGATAACCACGGAATAGGCGATGAAGCCAATGAGGTTCCGCTTGGCAAGGATTCTGTCCATGGTGGAGGCCCCCACAAACACGAAGCAGACCTTACTCAGCTCCGAGGGCTGAAGGGAAAAGGAGCCGATAATCAGCCAGTTTTTGGCACCGTTGATTTCTTTGCCCAGCACCAAAGTGATGAGCAAAAAGCCAATGCCGCCAACCGCTGCCAGCCACCGGAGCTTCTTCGCCCGCTCCAGATCCCGCAAAGCCCAGCCGATGCCCAAAAAGGCACAGACTCCCATGACGATGGAAAGGAATTGCTTGCTGGCCTCCTCCGGCACCACGGCGGCAATGGCCGCCATGCCCATGGTGGAGATGAAAAAGGCGATGGTCTCCACCTCGAAGGAGGTTCGGCGGATGCAGAAGTAGAACAGAAGCAGCAGCCACTGCACCACCATAATGCCGCCGATGCCCACCAGCACCGACTGCACGTCCTTCTGACGGCTGAGAAGAAAGCCCAGGCAGCACAGCACCTGGAAGATGGTCAGCAGCAGCACATTGATGAGGCTGCTGCCAAAGCTGCCGGCTCTGCCCCGGAGCTGGGCCAGCCGCTCCTCCTGCCGCTGGGTGATGGGCTGCAGGGTCATCTTCACCCCGCCGATTTCAATTACATCCTCCGGCTGCAGAGCCCAGATGGATTTGCGCTTGCCGTTGATGAACAGGCCGCCGGAGGACTCGGTGTCCCGGATGGTCCAGCTGCCGTCATCGTACCGGGTCAGGACGCAGTGGTTCCGGGAGATGGTGGGCACATCCAGCACCACATCGCAGCTTTTGCTTCTGCCGATGACGTTTTCCCAATGGGTGATGGGCAGCTTGGTGCCGTCTGCCATGGTGAGCCATGCCCAGATTTCCGGTGCCCGACGGAAAAACAGCAGAGGCTTTACCGCCCGGAACAAAATGAGAAAGGCCAGAGCCGGGGCCACGTAGCGAAACACCGACAAAAACACATAGTAAAACGTGGACTCCGCCCCTTGCAGGCTTTGTACCAGATCCTGCATACTACACCTCCTGTTCCTCCAGCTGCCGCAGCAGGGCGATTTCCCGGGCATAGCCGGGAAGCTCATTGGGGGTTTCCAATATCATGGGAAGTCCCCTGAGCTTGGGATGGTTTACAATCTTTCGGAAGGTTTCCAGGCCCAGAGAGCCTTCTCCGATTTTTTCATGCCTGTCCTTATGGGAGGCAAAGGGGTTTTTGGAATCGTTCAGGTGGAGGGCTTTCAGTCGATTCAGGCCAATCACCCGGTCAAACTCCTCCAGAACGCCGTCCAGATTCCCCACAATATCGTACCCGCCGTCGTACACATGGCAGGTATCCAGGCATACCCCCAGATCCTGACGGCCTACCCCGTCCAGGATGGCCTTCAGCTCCTGAAAGCTCCCTCCTACCTCGGTGCCCTTGCCGGCCATGGTTTCCAGAAGCACGGTTACAGGGTAGCTTGGCGCCATGGCGGCAGTCAGGGCCTCGCAAATCTGGGCAATGCCCGTATCTGTCCCCTGCCCCACATGGCTGCCGGGATGGAAATTATAGAAGTTTCCGGGAAGGGACGCCATCCGGCGCAAATCCTCCTCCAGCAGGCTCCGGGCGAAGGCTCGGTCCTCTCCCTTGGCGGTGCAAAGGTTCATGGTATAAGCCCCATGGGCAACCAGCTTTCCAAAGGACAGGTCGTTCATTTTTTCCATGGCTTTCCGGCAGTCGGGCAGGTCCTCTGCCCGGGCACGGCTGCCTCTGGGGTTTCTGGTAAAGTAAGCAAAGGTGTTGGCACCCAGTTCCACTGCCGTATCCACCGTAGCGGCAAAGCCTCCGGTGGTTGACAGGTGACATCCGATAAACAGCATATTTTTGTACCTCCAAGTGCCCATAGCATATCACACAATGGGGAAAAAATCAAATTTATGAATTTTCTCTTTCCACCATTGTGACAGATGTGTTATAATCGGAGGGAGGTGAGGAACATGGGAAAGTACGACAACCAAAAGCTGAAAATTCTGTATATCCTGGATTATCTGCAAAAAAATTCCCACGAGAGTAAACCCGTGAGAGCTGCGGAGCTTATCGCAATGCTCCAAAACCGCCACGGGATTCACTGCGACCGGAAAACCGTCTACTCCGATGTGGCGGCATTGCAGGAGTATGGGGTGGACATTGTGTCCATTCCCGGCAGAAACGGCGGCTACTACATCGCCTCCCAGCGGTTTCAGCTGCCGGAGCTGAAGCTGCTGATTGACGCCGTTCAGTCCAGCCGGTTCCTCACAGAGCGCAAGTCCCGGGAGCTGATTGAAAAGCTGTGCAGCCAGTGCAACGAGGAGGACGCCCGGCTTATGAAGCGGAACGTCCTGGTATCCGGGCGGGTGAAGAGCATGAACGAGTCCATCTACTACAACGTGGATGCCATTCAGGAGGCCATCGGCCAGAACCGGCAGATTTCCTTCCGGTACTTTGACTGGGATCTGGGGGGCAAGCGCCGGTATCGGGACAAAGAATACCTGGCAAGCCCTTACGGACTGTGCCAGGACAATGAAAACTATTACCTGCTGGCCCACTCCCAGCGTCACGGCGTCACCTCCTACCGGGTGGACCGGATGACGGACATCCGCATTACAGATGAGCGCCGCAATCCCTGCCCGGAGCTGACGGGGAAAGCCCTTGTGGAACACGCCAAGCAGCTCTTTCAGATGTACTCCGGGGATGCGGTGACGGTAAAACTGCAGTTCCACCGGAGCCTCATCAATGTGGTGATTGACCGCTTCGGCAAGGACACCATGCTGATTCCCCAGGATGAGGAGCACTTCACCTTCACGGTGCAGGTGGCGGTTTCTCCCATGTTTTTAAGCTGGGTCATCGGATTCGGGGACAAGGCCCAGATCCTCTATCCCCAGTCGGTGATTGAGGCCTGCAAAGACCTATGCAGGGCAGCTATGAGCCGCTACTGACCATGCTTTCCGGTTCAATCACCCGGAAGGAGTTGAACACCTCCACCCAGGTATCGCTCTGCAAAGCCGCCGCTTCCGCCTCCGGGGCCATAATGGTCATCACATACAGGTGGTGGCCGTCGTCAATCATCCGAAGCCGCCCCACCTGGCTTCCCCCTTCCCCGGCTGCCGTCCAGATGCAGTCATACTGGGTGCCCTCCATCCGGGCGGTTTCCACTACCTGCAGCTGGTCCGGGGTAAAGCCGGTGGTTTCCTGAATTACTCCCGTCACATCCCCGGATTTCCGGGTGGCTACCGTCAGGGTATAGTCCTCCCACAGGTACAGGGTGTCCCCCTGTTCGTTGGTCAGAATCGGGTCCCCTGCCTGGTCAGGCACCTGCAGCAGCACCTGCTGGGCCTCCTGCTCCAAAACCGGCTGGTACACATCCTCCACGGTTTCCGCCGCCTCCTGCGGGGCACAGCCGCAAAGCAGCAGCCCCAGGGCGGCACAGACAAACAGTTTTTTCAAATCCATCCCTCCAAGAAAGGTATTTTATGAAGCCAGTCCTCATTTATCTGTTATCAGTCAATGCGCTGGGGTTCCTGCTTATGCTTATTGACAAGTACAAAGCCAGAAAAAAACTTTGGCGGATTCCCGAGGCCACCCTGATGTGGGTGGCAGCCCTGGGAGGAAGCCTGGGGTCTCTTCTGGGAATGTATACCGTCCGCCACAAGACAAAGCACCCCAAATTCACCATCGGGGTGCCGGCACTGCTGGCCCTGCAAATCATACTGGGACTTTTGATTTACCGCTTTCTTTACTTCTGACGCAAAATCGCCTCACAGAAAGGTTTTTCCTTCTGTGAGGCGATTTTTATACGGTTTTTCTCTGCTTCCACAGCAGGACCACAGCCAGCAGGCTGCATACCCACAGGCCGAGGATCAAGGACAGGTTTTCCACCTCACCGGTCTGGGGAATCTCCACCGGAGGTCTTTCGTAGCTGTTGACAAACAGTGCAGCATCCGTCTTGTCGGTGGAGCCTTCCGGGGCAATGGCAATGGCCACATCCAGGCCCTCTCCCTGCTCCTGATAGGTTATGGTGACCAGAACCTGGTACTTGGTTTCGTCGTAGGTGCAGTAGGCGTTGTTCCCCGGCACCTGGGTAATGGTGTAGTGGTAAATGCCCACACCATTACAGGCTATGGGAGGAAAGGTCGTGGCCTGGGCACCGGTGACCTGCCACTGGAAGCGCTGTCCCTGGCTTCCGGCAGGCATGGGAGCACCCTCCTCGCCCTCCAGCACCAGGGTATAGACCTCCGGCTCATCCGGCAGAAAACCCTCTGCCCGGATGTCCACCGGCAGGGAAATTTCCCCGGCAGGTGCCTCCTGAGGTGCCGCATACACCGTCTGCCCCAGTGCCAGCAGGCACACCAGCAGAAGAAGCGCAGACCGCAGTGTGACATTTTTCAATCTTTTCATTTTAAGAACCCTCCTGTACATCCGTGTGACGGGGGTGCATTACCGCCAGAACCACGGTTCTGGCATCGCTGAACTCCCCGGAGCAGGTGGTCAGAGCCAGAATCCGGGAATCCCCGTCCAGGCTCCCCCAAATCTCCTCCCGGAGGTACATGGCATTTTCCTTTACATACGAAAATGCACCTTCCAGATCCCCCTGCCAGGCCTCCGGCTCGAAGATATATTCGTCCGAAGCTTCCACCAGAAGGCAGGAGAAGATTTCCAAATCGTACACGCCCTCCGGTGTCATCAAAAGGCCGGTTCTGTTCTCCCGGAAAAATTCCTCGTCCTTATACAAATCCAAATCCCCGAACATCCCGCTGTTTTCCATGTGATGGCCGTACAGCAAGGAATAGGGGTCAGCAAAAGCTGTGTCGTTCCGGGAGTCCAGGAAAATGCTTCCTGCCAGGGAGAAGTTTCCGTATACGTCCCGGTTGATATAGGACAGATTGTCCGTCCCCTGGAGAACCGGGTGGTCAATGTTGGTGTTGTCCAGGGTGACCCAGGCACACACATCCGGGTTGACCGCCTGAAGCTCATGGAATGTGGGGCCGCCCTCCTCCGCATCCGGCTGGGGCTTGAACTGGAGCATCTCATCCCGGACATTTTCCGCAGCCGCATACACCTGGCTGTTGTCCCACAGGGCATAGCCGGCGTAGGCCACCACCACAAAGAAGCAGAGAAGCACCACCAGGCTGAACAGGGCGTTCAGTCCCCGAATCCAGTATCGCATGGGTATCCGCTCCTTTCCTTGGAATCTCCCGGAGGGCTTTGACCCCCTCCGGTGTCAATCTTTCATCAGGCTTCCCGGTTTCTCCGTTTTCTGGCAGTGAAGAGCACCACGCCAACCACAGCCACAGCAATCAGGAGAATGTAGGGCAGGCTGTCCAGCACCACGCCGGTATTAACGGTGGTACCCTTGGTATTGATGACCTTGGCCGCTGCCGTTACATTTTCAGCAATGGTACCAGTCTCACCCTCATAAGTCACAGTGTAGCCGGTTTCCGGGTTGCTGCCGTTGGGATCCGGAGCTTCGTGCTTGGCCTGCTCAACAACGGTGTAGGTAACACCGGCGGGGATATTGTTGAAGGTCACATCCTGCCCATGAATCAGCTTCACAGTTACCATGGCAGTATACACGCCGTCTACCAAGCTCCAGTCCTCGTTGGGAACAATGGTCTGGCCGTCACCGCAGGTAATGGTGCTCAGAACAGGCTGATCAGAGGTGAAGGTCACATCAATGGCAAATTCCTGGGACTGGCTGGCCAGATTGCCGGCGACTTCCTTGGAAACGGTGAGGGAGCCCAGGGAGTAGGTGTTGGTGAAGGTATCATGCTTCAGTTCCCCTTCCCCTTCTCCGGCTGCATTGGTAACACCGATGGTGGCTTTCAGGCCATAGCCGTCCCCGTCCTCGTCGGTGTAGTCATATTCCACCAGAACGGATACGTTCACCGCATCCGTGGTATAGGTGACACCCTGGGTGTTGCCGGCATTTTCGGTAATGGTGTAATGGTACACACCAACCTTAGAGTAGGCAGGCACATTGATTACCAACTTCTGTTTGGTGTTGCCGGTGACTTCCAAGTCATTTACCGTCAGGTTGGTGGGATCGGGATTGCCCACAGCAGGGGTAGAAGTGAAGGAAAGGGTTTCGGCGGGATACAGGGTGGCATCATTGCCGCCTACCACATTGTAGGTCTTGATCAGGGCCTCATAGGTGGTAGCCTTGCTGGTCGTGATAGGCTCAGCGGCCATGGCGGTGATGCCGAAGCTCAGAACCAGCGCCAGGGTAAGCAGCAGAGCAAACAGCTTTTTCATAAGTTACACCTCATTATAATGGATTGGGGTCTGCCGGGGAGGATTCCCCGGCAGGGGTATAAAATCATCTGTCGGTAGTGCGCTTCTTGGCGGTGAAGGCCACAACGCCCACCACAGCCACAGCAATCAGGAGCACATAGGGCAGGCTGTCCAGCACCACACCGGTGTCCACACCGGTTCCCTTGTTGTTGGTGATGGTTACGGTGTCGGTCGCGCTATCAATCTTCTTATTGGCATCGTCGCTGTAAACAATATTCTCTTCGTCATAACCCTCAGAGGTATAATCGGCTTCGGTTACCGTATAGGTTACATCGTAAGGGATGTTGGTAAAGGTTACGGTTTCGTCATGCTTCAGGGCGATGGTAACTTCTGCCTGCTTGCTTCCGTCCTTTTCCGTCCAAGCAGAGGTTTCAATGGTCTTCGCCGTTCCGTCGGTATAGGAGATTACGCTTTTCATTTCCTTGCCTGCGGGAGCGGTGAAGGTCACCGTCACATTAAACTCCTTATCCCGGTCACCCAGGTTGCCGGTGACCACTTTCTTTACGTCCAGAGAACCGGCGGAGTAGGTGTATTCGATATCATTGGATTTTTCTGTATCACCAGGCTGTCCACTTTCTGTGTGGATAGCAGCAATACGCCGCTGTCCGTCCGCTGCCTCAATAACAGTAATGACAAGCCGGATGTCCTCAGTATAGTAGGCAACACCAGCAGTCGTCCCTTCTTGCGGTTGGATGGTATAAGTATAGATACCGACACTGGGGAAATCATCCACAGGAGGCAGTGTAATCGTCACAGGCTTGACCATAGTGCCCCCCTGGCTTGCTTCACCTTTGGTAAAAGAAACACCGCCAACAGTAACATCAGGCATATTCTCCGTCGTTACACCGGCTGCTGCATCGCTAACGGAAGTCTTGGCAATGGTGAAGGAAAAATCTTCCGCAGGAGAGGTGGTTCCAGTATTTGTGGCTGTGTAAGTTACATCGATTGTAACCTGAGTCATATCAGCGGGATCTTCCGCAGCTACTGCCACGCTCAAGGTCAGCACCATGATCAGTGCCAGGGCCAATGATAATAATTTTTTCATCGTAATTCCTCCAATTCTTGTGTTTCCATGAATCACGGAAGTCCCGGCTTCCGTTTGTTTACAGGCCTCTGCGGCGGAGAATGGTGATGACCTTGGCCTTCACATTCTCCAGGGGGACGGCGCCAAAGTCCCGGCTGTCCTCCGATTGGGTGCGGTAGTCTCCCAGGATGAACAGGGCGTCCTCCGGCACCTGATAGGGGTAAGTAAGGGTATCCTTGGGGTAAGTGGGGTAGAGAATCTCCCCGGACTGGACGGTGCCGTTGACCATGAGGGTTCCATCCTCCTGGATGGTTACATAGTCTCCGGGTCTTGCCGCCACCCGGCCTACCCACAAATCGCCGTCCCGCTCATAGAGCACCACATCCCCCTTTTGGTAGGACTGCTGGAGCCGAAAGCCAATAGCCAGGTCTCCGTCCTTCAGAGCGGGGAACATACTGTTGCCATGCACCTGAGTAAGCAGGAGCACCTGGGTTGCCAGGAACCAGGCCAGGAGCACCAGCAGGCAAATGCGAAACAGCAGGGATAGGAAATCTTTTCTGTCCAGCAGCCGGTTCCGGCGGCGGCGAATCACGACCTCAGGTGTCATCTCCTTAGGGGCGATGGTCATCACCTGCTTTCTGCTGCGCCTCCAGCAGGGCATCGTATCGTGCCCGCTCCGCCGCCAGGGCGGTTTCATACATCGCGTTCAGCTCCTCCAGCTTCTTCCACACATCCGCCTCGCTGACGCCGCCAAAGAGGCGTTTGCGGAAACGGACCTTCTGAAGCCAGGGGACAATGGTGGATTGCACATGGCTAAAATAAGGGGAGGTTTCCGGCTGTCGGTTCTCACCGGCTGCCGGTTTTATTTCCTGTGTCTTCATATGCCACCTCCCTACTCACGGCGTCTGCGGCGACCCAGCAGCAGGTTTGCTCCCACGGCCACAATTCCCAGCAGCACCACATAGGGCAGTGCATCCAATACAATGCCGGTGTCAATCACCACATCCTTGTGGTTGGTTACGGTAATCGTCTGCACATCCGCGTCCGTAACCGTATAGCTTCCCGAAAGAGGCGTGTCCTTTACGGTGATAGTGGATTCATAGTCCCCGCAGACTTCCGTTATGGTCAGCAGAGCGCCAACAGGAACCCGGAGGGTAACACTATTACCGTGGGCCAGGGAGAAGGTTGCGGTTAGTTTGTCCACAGACAGCGTGTAATCTGTGCCTGCCTCCATAGGCAAGGAAGACCGAACCTCAAACGCAAATTGCTTAGTGTGATCTCCCAGATTGCCGGTGACCTTTTTTTCGATGGTCACATCCACAATCTTTCTAACGTTGGTCACCCGCACCGTCACGGTGCCGGAGAACAGATTGGTAAGGTCTTTATCTTCCAAATCGGTTTTCAGGGGATCTGGCACCCCAGTTCCTTTGTGGTCATAGCACTGGCGAATCAGAAGTTTGGACCAGCCTGTTTCCGTTGGCAGAGTCAGGTTGTCCAGCGTCCCGTCTTTGCCGTCATACAAGCCGTAATCCAGCATTTTGTTCTCGTTGGCATACTGAAGGTGCAAAACATCTTTTCCCGGCTGCCAAGAGGCTGCTTCCCATTTAAAGGAACCGTCCTCCAAATACTCCTGGAAGGTCACATTGGTTGAAAGTGCCGCCTGGATGCCCTGGAGGGTGGTATCCACATGGTCATCTGTTGCAAATTGAACCACACTCCGCATGACAGAGCCTACGCCCCGCAGCACAGTGATACCATCCTTATCAGTGCCCGCATCGGCATATACGCCGGTATTGTCCACCACGATGTGCACCGGGGTGCTGTTGGCTACATAGCCATAGGGCGGTTCTGTTTCTACCAGATAGTACTCTCCCAGCTCCAAAACCTTACCGGCTGTGGGGAAAATGCCGCCGCCCTCCAGTTCCAGAATATCTTTAATAGATTGGGTTGTCAGACTGTCATAAGGCTTTGCGCCGGATTTGACTGTCACTGTTCCGTCCGGGGCTATGGTGACACTCTCTTCTGTATACAGGCAGAACGTTGCACCGTCGATAGGATTGCCTACCTCATCCACCTTCTGCACCAGCAGTCGGTTTTTGATGTTGGATACATACAGGCTCATAGCAAATGCCCGATTCAAAGGGTTTGTGGGGTTCTTATCTGCAATCCGCCAGGTATTTTTTTCTGTTGCGGCATCCAGGGTATCCGCCTCAGTATAATAATAGGCGATGGTGTATTTTGCGGCTTCTTCATCATCGCAGATGTAATAATAGGTTTTGATGTCCCCGGGCAGATTGTCAATCTCCACCTGATAGGCACCGCTGCTGCCAAGCTGGAAAATGTAGGGGTTTTGTTTTGCCGCTTCCAGTACACTTGTCCAGGAGCTGTTCTTGTGCACCGTCCACCCATTGAGAGGGTCACCGGATACCGGCAGCCAGGTGCCGTCACTCTGTTTCTGGAATACCACCGCAAACATCAGGGGATTTTTCTCTGCTTCGGCACCCACAAGCTGAATTGTTTGCTCCACTTCATCTCCAGATGCCAATTCCAAAAGGTTAATGGCGTTACCGGTGGTCGCAGTCACCTTGGGCATTGCATAGGCTCCCTTGTCCCAGGTACTGCGGGACAAGAGCAGCACCTCATTTTCTTTGGCGTTTACCGCTTTGTCGAAGTACAGGCAAATCTCTCCCATGGAACGATATCCCGGGGGTGTTTTGGTTTCCACGAGAATCAGGTTATTCCCATCAGCATCGGAGTGGTTTTTGTATATGTTGTAAAGCTCCGTGATGGTAATGGGGAACTCGTTACCGGATTCCTTTTTGCGTACAAACACAAATTCACCTCTGCTGTCGGTGGTTCCTGTGGCAATGGGATTGCTTCTGTCTACATCGTCTGCCGCGTAGAGGGCAAATTCAGCCCCCGGTACCGGGTTGCCCAGCTGGTCAACCTTGATAAGATCGCTTTCGGGGATGGTAACCAGGTTATACTTGAGTTTCATATTGGAGTCCGTATTGCCCCGCTCCAGATAGAAGAAATCCAGGGTATGATAAGTATCGTTCGGGAGGGTATTGCTGTTATACCCAAGCAACTGCCCAAGCCTTTGTGCTTGAAGTACACCGTTAATTTGGATTTTGCCGGTAACGAAGTTTATATCTACCGATGCAGAGTCGTGTATGCCGCCCAGATCCGCCACCAGTTTGCCGTCTATAAATATCCAGATATCGTCATCACCGGAAAAATGATAAGTTACCTCCGTTTTTTCGCTTGAATCGGTATGACCCTTATTTTGCTGAATAAAGCGAGTGGACATATGTATTCCAAAATAGTGGTTGATGGATGCATCGGTAGATAAAGATTTATTCATCAGATGGTATGGTTTTCCGTTTATAGTTTCCACCACTCCTTCTTCTGTTGCCTTGTTAAAGGGGAAGAACTGTCCCACCGGCGAACTTCCGCCAGGTATAACCCCCGGGTACTTATATAAGGTGAAGGAATTGGTTTCTGCATAGAACACCGCATAGTTTTTGGTGCTGTCATAATAATAGTAGCCGGCCTCATCCACCTGCAGCAGGCCGCGCACATCTGTATATGCAGCTTTGCCGTCATGGGGGTTCGTATCAAATAAATACGCCAGGGATTCTGTCCCGTTCCGACCGATTAATTTCGATGCATTACCTATTTGGTCGCCCAAATTCAATACAGGAAAACCATCTTCCCCCAAAGTATCCGCCACGATGCCCGCCCGGGGTGGTTGTCCTATTCCGGTCCAAACATTCCAGTTTCCCAGCTGTGAGTCGTTATCCATGCCTCTACCGAACAGCAGCGCATGATTGTCGTTGATTCCCTGGTTGATAAATCCTTCATTATTCTCCATATCGTTGGCGTCATCCTCATCCGTCCGATCGGTAATCCAGTAGTCAAACAAATCGATGGTCGTACCGTTGGGGGAAAGGCCGTTGATAATATGCTCCGGATAGGGCGGATCACCGGAAGGCAATTCCGTATAATAGGTCTCCACTCCTCCTACCTGGAGCGTAGCAGCCAGAGCCTCTGCCTCGTCTGTAAGGGCATAGGCTTCCGGCAAGGCAGCAGTCAGGCTGTAGTCGCCGTCAGGTATGGACTCTTCCGGAAGGGCTGTCAGATCCCAGGCGATTTCCAGGGTCACTTCCTGGCCGCTGTGGGTCATCGCCGTAATTGCGCCAGGCAGCAGCTCCGCCACCGCCTCCCGGGTGAGGGGGATGTCCTCACCGGCGCCGGGCAATCCCATTCCCCAGCCATCTTCCAGCCGGTTCAGCAGCTGCTGGTCGTCTACCCATTCCCAGGAGACCACGCAGTAAGGACACCCATTGACTGCATAGGTGCAGGGGCTTGCCTCTACGCCTTCTGCGTAGCCGCAGGTTTCATCGTGGGTATGGGTGCAGGGACTGCCTTCTGCGGCAGGCAGGTAAGCACATTCCTGGGCATGGTCTGCAATTCCATCCCCGTCCCTATCTGTGCATTCCTTATCGCAGGGAATCCCCTCCGCGGCTTCTACATAGCCGCAGCTCCCGTCATGTATATGGGTACAGAGCTGTCCCTCCACAGCTTCCCCATAGCCACACTCGGCAGTGTGTGCCGGGTGATGGACACATAAACCGTCATATACCGGTTCCGCAGACACCGGGGCATACGGCGGACACAGGGAAAGCAGTATCGTCAAAGTCAGTATGACAGACAGAACTCTTTTACGCACTTTGTTTAGCATAAACCAACCATCCCTCCTGGAAAACAGCCTGTTATTCAGGCCCTTATGCCGTGCTTCCATGCACGGTACTTTTTGCCGTGTACAACAGCAAATCCGTAAAAAGTAGGCTATTGCGCCCTTCCAAAATCTATCTCATTCAGATGTCGGAGCAACTGTTCCACTGTTGGGGGGACCCCACAAACAGTATCCGACATTGTTAAGACCGTGAATACCCGGGATTGAACTGCTCCCCGTCAAGTAGACAATGAAATAAAATAAAAATTTTCTGCACTT
>OEQQ01000144.1_pt1 | contig 16691 bp, 21 predicted proteins | sample 1539741 | NCBI WGS metagenome assembly OEQQ01 (sample SAMEA3891876, study PRJEB23780) | metagenome | biome: terrestrial biome; feature: animal house; material: Caecal content | place: Italy | collected 2015-05-05
GCAATTCTCAAGGTACACGCCCGGAAAATCAAGGCCGCCGAGGATGTGGACCTGCACACCATCGCCCGGATGGCCGCCGGTGCCTCCGGCGCAGAACTGGCAAACATCATCAACGAAGCCGCCCTGCGGGCGGTGCGCAACGGACGTACCGTTGTAAACCAGGCCGACCTGGAGGAGAGTATTGAAGTGGTCATTGCAGGCTATCAGAAAAAAAGCGCCGTGCTTTCAGACCAGGAAAAGAAAATTGTTGCCTATCACGAGATTGGTCATGCTCTGGTGGCAGCCCTCCAGAGCCACAGCGCTCCGGTGCAGAAAATCACCATCATCCCCCGTACCTCCGGTGCTCTGGGCTACACCATGCAAGTGGATACCGGGGACAAGTACCTTCTGACCCGGGAGGAGATTGAAAACAAGATTGCCACCTACACCGGCGGACGGGCTGCAGAGGAGGTCACCTTCGGCACCTACACCACCGGCGCCTCCAACGACATTGAGCAGGCCACCAAGCTGGCCCGGGCTATGATTACCCGCTATGGCATGACCCAGGATTTTGACATGGTGGCCCTGGAGACCGTCACCAATCAGTATCTGGGTGGAGACAGCGCTCTTGCCTGCTCTCCCCAGACCCAGCGGGAGATTGACCAGAAGGTTGTGGAGTTGGTAAAGCAGCAGCATGAAAAGGCCAAAAAGATTCTCACCGAAAACAAGGACAAGCTGGATGCCCTGGCCCAGTATCTTTACAGCAAGGAGACCATCACCGGCGAGGAATTTATGGAAATCCTGACAGGAGGAATGAAGCAATGAAAAGGCATTCTGGTTTTGGCTGGCTGGAGCTGGTCATTGGCATATTGCTGATTGGACTGGGTATTCTGACTTTCGCAAAGCCGGAACTGGTGCTTACCAGCCTGGTTTTCCTTTATGGCATATCCGCCGTAGTGATGGGGATTGGGGATATTATCCTTTACATCCAAATGGAGCGGTATACAGGCTTCGGCCCCATGCTCTCCCTGGTATCCGGGATTCTCAGCGTTATGGCCGGTGTCATGCTGGTGGTCTACCCCCGTACCGGCGTGCTGGTACTGACGGTACTGTTCCCCATTTGGTTCATCGCCCATTGCATCTCCCGGCTGGCCCATCTGAACCGTATCCGCTTTGTCGCAGGCAACGGAATTTTCTATTTCTCCCTGGTCATTCACGTCATCGGATTGATTCTGGGCTGCCTCATGCTCCTCAATCCCCTGATTACCCTGACCGCCGTCCGCTATATTGCCGGGGCTTATCTGATTCTCCTGGGTATTGACAGTGTGGTTATGGCATTCAGCCGCATGGGCAGAAATTTCTGATATGTATGATAAATCGGCAGCTGGCCTTCTTTGGGTCAGCTGCCGATTTTGTATGGCATTATTTTACCTGTATCTGGCACATCTTCATAGTGGTAAGGGCTGCATCATGGCTCTGGGGGGTGACTCCGGCGCAGCAGGTGCTGTCTACCAGAATGTCCTGCTGGGGAAAGTTTGCTTTCAGAAGCAGGGCGTTGGAAACCACGCAGATGTCCGTACACAGTCCAATGAGCTCCAGGTCAAAAGACTCCTCTCCGGCAGATTTTCGGAGCAATTCCGGCAGCACCAGAGAACCGAAGGTGGGTTTTTCCACCGGGGTGTAGCCCTTTTCCTCCAGGGCTGCCGCCACCTGGGGGTTCAGCTCCCAGCCGGGGGTGCCTTTGATACAGTGGGGCACCGGCAGGGCCTGTCCCTCTTTTGTGGAGAGGTAATCCGCCCCGTGGGTGTCCAAGGTGGCAAAAATCTCTCCGGAGAAGCTGCGGATTTTCCCCGCCACCGCCGGGACAATGGCCTGGGCTTCCGGGGTTCCCAAAGCCCCGTCCACAAAGTCCTTTTGCATGTCCACCACAATCAAAAAGTGTTTCATAGCCATTCCTCCTTACAGAACGCACATACTCTCCCCCGGCTTATAGTAGCCGGACTGAGCCATGGAAACATAGTCATCATCGGAAAATACCAGATGGTCAATGAGGGTAATTTCCACCGTGTCCAGGGCCACCGCCAGGCGCTTGGTGGTCTGGATGTCGTCCGCCGAGGGCAGGGCCAGTCCGCTGGGGTGATTATGGGCCAGTACCACCATGGTGGCGTTGGCGGAAAGGGCGGTTTCCACAATCCTGCGGATGGGAACTCCGGCGGAATTCACGCTGCCCTCCCCCACCTGCTTACAGGCAAGCACCTTGCACTTGGCGTCCAGACACAGCAAAAACACCGCCTCATGCTTTCGCCCGAAAAACCGGGGCTGCAGATAAGCGCCGCATTGCTCAAGGGTGCGAAGAATTGTGGCGCTTTCCGTTCGGCTGATTTGATACCGCCGTCCTGCGGCGCTTAGGAGCTTCAGAAACAGTGCGGAGCTGCTGCCCATACCCGGCACCTTTTCCAGATCCGCCGGGTTGGCATCCAGCACCTGGGCCAGGGTTCCGAACTTTTCCAGAAGGGCATGGGCAATCTCGTTGGTGTCCTTCCGGGGCACGCTGTAAAACAGAAGCAGCTCCAGCACCTGCACCTCTGTAAAACCGTCCAGCCCTTCCGAGCGGAACCGCTCCTTCAGGCGCTCCCGGTGTCCGTCATGCACAGCCATTGCCTCACCTCATTTTCTCTCTTGCTATTTATCTGTTTTTTCGCTAAAATAAAAATGGTGCGAATCCTGACGAAATTCTCCCGGAGAATTTCCGGCGAAACTGCACATGATATGCCACGAGGAGGGACATCATGGAACAGTCAAAAGATTTGATAAAATTACTCAATCTCATGGAACACCCGGCGTTTTTTGTGGAAAACGGGGTGATTCGATTGGTAAATACCAGGGCAAAGTCTCTTTTTCTGGAAGAGAACCAGAACATCCAGCCCCTGCTCTACACCGGGCAGGCGGAATATCCAGCCACGCCCCGGGGGGTTCTATCCCTGAAGCTGAAAATTCTGGACAGGGTGTGGGAAGCCAGCGTCACGCCTATGGAATCCGGAGATGTTTTTACCCTCAGGGAAGCTGCGGTCTCCCCGGAGCTGCAGGCTATGGCTCTTGTGGCCCAGCACCTGCGCAGCTCCATCGCTCCCATGCTCACCGCCGCTGAGGCTCTTCTGCCCTCCGGCATGATTCAGGAAAATCCGGAGGCAAAACACCAGGCCGCCCAGATCAGCCGGGGACTTCACCAGCTTCTGCGGAACATCGGGAACATGGCAGATGCCGCAAAATACCAATCCCAGGAGGTTTTCCCCAAGGAAACCCTGGACATTGACGGGTTTATCCGGGAAATCATGGGAAAAACCCGGCATTTTCTGGAAGCTGCCCATATCCGGCTGGCGCATGAGGGACTTTCCGCTCCCCTTTACTGCCAGGTCCATCGGGAGCTGCTGGAACGGGGCATTTACAACCTGATTTCCAACAGCGCCAAGTTTACTCCCGCTGGAGGAACCATCACTGCCAGCCTCACCCGGCAGGGCACCCGGCTGTACTTCACTGTGGAGAACCCCGCCTACCAGGAGGCCATGCCCAATCCGGCTCAGGCCTTTTCCGGCTATCTGCGCCAGCCCGCCATCGGGGACGGCAGGCAGGGAATCGGGCTGGGGATGGTGCTGGTTCGGGCTGCCGCTTCCGCCCATGGAGGTGCGCTGCTGCTGGACTACACCCCCCAAGGGAATCTCCGGGCAACTCTTGCCATGGAGATTGACCAGAGCCCCAGCCGGATTCGGTCCCCCCAGCTGCGGGTGGACTATTCCGGGGAACGGGACCACGGGCTCATTGAGCTGTCCGACATTCTGCCCCCCAGCTGTTATTGAGTTCTTCCTCCGGGAGCCGTCAGGCTCCCGGATTTTTTACAGGTATTTCTTCAGATACTGGCCGGTATAGCTCTCAGGAACCTGGGCAACCTCCTCCGGTGTGCCGGAGGCCACCAGGAAGCCGCCCTGATCGCCCCCTTCCGGGCCCAGGTCAATGATATAGTCCGCCGTCTTGATAACATCCAGGTTGTGCTCGATTACCAGCACCGTATTGCCCGCATCCACCAGCTTTTGCAGAACATCAATCAGCCGGTGCACATCCGCAGCGTGAAGGCCGGTGGTAGGCTCGTCCAGCACATAGATGGTGCGGCCTGTGAAGGCCCGGGAGAGCTCTGTGGCCAGCTTCACCCGCTGGGCTTCGCCGCCGGACAAAGAGGTACTGGACTGGCCCAGCTTCACATATCCCAGACCCACGTCTACCATGGTCTGGGCTTTTTTGCTGATTTTGGGGATGTTCTGGAAGAACTCCACCGCTTCTTCGGCGGTCATGTCCAGCACCTGGGCAATGTTCTTACCCTTGTACTGCACCTCCAGGGTCTCTCGGTTATACCGCTGGCCATGGCACACCTCACAGGGCACGTACACATCCGCCAGGAAGTGCATTTCGATTTTCACCAGGCCGTCGCCGTTACAGGCCTCGCACCGGCCGCCCTTTACATTGAAGGAGAAGCGGCCCGGGCCGTAGCCCCGCATTTTGGCATCGGCTGTGGAAGCAAACAAATCCCGGATGTCATTGAACAGTCCCGTATAGGTAGCGGGGTTGGATCGGGGGGTTCTGCCGATAGGGCTCTGGTCAATGTTGATGACCTTGTCCAGGTGCTCCAGCCCTTCAATGCCTTTGCAGGCGCCGGGGCGGGTTCTGGCGTGGTTCAGCTTGGCAGCCAGGGTTTTGTTCAGCACCTGGCAAATCAGGCTGGACTTACCGGAGCCGGAAACGCCGGTGACGCAGGTCAGGGTTCCCAGGGGGATTTCCACATCCAGATTCTTCAGGTTGTTCTCCGTGGCTCCCAGAATTTTCAGGGTTTTGCCGTTCCCGGCTCTCCGGTGGGAGGGTACGGGGATTTTCTTGACCCCGGACAGGTACTGTCCCGTCACAGACCGGGGTTCCCGGCAAATGTCCTCCAAAGAGCCCGCCGCCACAATCTCACCACCGTGGCTTCCGGCGCCGGGGCCTACATCCACAATAAAGTCCGCCTCCCGCATGGTATCCTCGTCATGCTCCACCACAATGAGGGTATTGCCCAAGTCCCGGAGCTTTTTCAGGGTCATAAGCAGCTTGTCATTGTCCCGCTGGTGAAGGCCGATGGAAGGCTCGTCCAGAATATACAAGACGCCTGTCAGAGAAGATCCAATCTGGGTAGCCAATCGGATACGCTGGCTCTCGCCGCCGGACAGGGTTCCGGCGGACCGGGACAGGGTCAGGTATTGCAGACCCACATCCATCAAAAAGCGCAGGCGGGATTTGATCTCCCGGACAATCTGCTGGGCAACAATCGCCATGTTCCCTTCCAGCTTGAGATTCTCCATGAATTCCAGCTCATCCCGGACGCTCATGGCACAAAAATCCATAATGCCCATGCCACCCACGGTCACAGCCAGGGCAATGTCCGACAATCGCTTGCCTTTACACACCGGGCAGGGAGCGGTGGACATACATTCCTCCAGCTCTTTCCGGGCTGCGTCGGACTGGGTTTCCCGGAAGCGGCGGCTGATGTTGTTCAGGATGCCCTCGAAGGGCTGCTCCAGCACACCCATGCCGTTGCCCCGGTTGTAGGTCATGCGGATTTTTTCTCCCTTGGTGCCGTAAAGAATCACATCCAGCGCCTCTTTGGAAAGCTCCTTCACAGGAACGGACAGGGAAAAGTGATATTTCTGAGCCAGGGCTTCAAAATACATCCGGAATACCGAGTCGGTTCTGGCGCTGTTCCAGCCGGAGGCCTGAATGGCACCCTGGAGGATGGATTTGTCCTTATCGGGAATCACCAGCTCCGGGTCGGCAATCAGCCGGAAGCCCAGGCCGGAACAGGAGGGGCAGGCACCTGCCGGGTTGTTGAAAGAGAACATCCGGGGTTCCAGCTCCGGCATACTGATGCCGCAGTCCTCACAGGCGTAGTTCTGGGAAAAGCTCAGCTCCTCATCCTTGTCCGGCAGGTGGATTACCACCAGTCCGCCGGAATGGGCGCAGGCGGTTTCGATGGAGTCCGTCAGCCGGCGGCGCTGCCCCTCCCGGATTACCAGCCGGTCCACCACCAGCTCAATATTATGCTTCTTGTTCTTTTCACAGGGGATGGTCTCATTCAAATCATATTGAATTCCATCCACCCGGACACGGACAAAGCCGCTCTTTCTGGCATCCTCAAAGACCTTGGAATGTTCGCCCTTCTTTCCCCGGATTACGGGGGAATAGATAATGAAGCGGGTCCCCTCCCCCAGAGCCTCAATCCGGTCCACAATCTGGTCCACTGTCTGCCGCTTGATTTCCTTGCCGCACTTGGGGCAATGGGGCGTACCGGCTCTGGCCCAGAGGAGCCGGAGATAGTCGTAAATCTCCGTCACCGTGCCCACGGTGGAACGGGGGTTTTTGGAGGTGGTTTTCTGGTCGATGGAGATGGCCGGGGACAGTCCGTCAATGGAATCCACGTCCGGCTTGTCCATCTGTCCCAAAAACTGACGGGCGTAAGCGCTCAGGCTCTCCACATAACGCCGCTGGCCCTCTGCGTAAATGGTATCAAAAGCCAGACTGGATTTTCCCGAACCGGAAAGCCCGGTAAACACCACCATTTTGTCTCTGGGGATGGTCAAATCCACATTTTTCAGGTTATTCTCTCTGGCTCCTCGAATTACAATTCTGTCCTTCATAGGCTGCTCCTGTTTTCATATACTCTGCCCTATAGTATACCACAGCCCCCATGGTTCCACAAGAACAATTTACGCCAATGGACGACTGTGCCCTGATTCCGAAAGTTCACATTGACTTTTTTCGATTTATATGCTAAGCTATGGTCACTTTGAAAGATTTCGATTTGAAAGGAGCATACAGGATGGATCAGTACCTGTCAGATGCCCGGATTTTCAAGGCCTTTTGCGATGAAAACCGGCTGCAAATTCTGGAGCTTCTCCGCACCGGAGAAAAATGTGCCTGCGCCCTGCTGGAGCAGCTGCACATCAGCCAGTCCACCCTCTCCTACCATATGCGTATTCTGTGCGACTCTGGGATCGTGTCCAGCCGCACCGAGGGAAAGTGGACCCACTACCGGATTTGCCCGGAAGGCAGCAAACGGGCTCAGGAGCGTTTGCTGGCTCTCACCCGGCAATCCCCCTGCCCTTCTGGCGGCTGTCAGTGCGGGAAGTAAAAGCCACCCCAAAGTGAGTTGCGGTTAAGGGATTGGCACAAAAACTAATTTTTAACCGACTTTCTTTCGGGCGGCACAACGAGTAAAGACCACACAAAGGGTAAAACCTTGAGTGTGGTCTTTTTCTGTGCGGTTAATAAATTACGGTTACCGTAATCTCTTGCTCGATTTCCAAAAAGGATTTTCCATTAAAACATTTTTCTGAAAGAACTGCATCGATAACGGACTGCGGAATATCACCATCAGCCTCGATTTCGTGTTTGGCGATACATTTTGCTGCGTCCGGTGTGCAATCCCAAATTACAAGGTAAGCCTTGTTGCCATTAACCTCTGGCTGTAACACGTAAGTAGTTCCACCATACTCAAATTCTGCTTCATGACAGTGAGAGATTAACTCATATAATTCATTCATTGTAATTCCTTGCATTATTTAACCCCCTTAAATAGTGATTTGTATTTTTCATAGAGTGTGTCTCCGGGATGGAGAATATCTGGATGCCTACCGCGCACTCCATCCGTGTAGTAATGTACATGGAGAGATTTTTTACCATCATGAACTCCATAATCTATATCGAATTGTGGCACACGATTTTCTCCAAAAACTCGAAGTTGATCAAAATCACCATTCTTTCTATATAACAAATAGGATGTACCCGGTGTATTTGACCTTTCTGGCAAATTCATGCTTGCCTTTGAGTCTTTAGGTGCTAAAACCTTAATCCCATCAACATAATCAACAGTATGCCATCTTGCGGGTGTGCTAAACCCACCGCTTTCAAGAAAAGAACCTCTGCTACCCATTACACAGCACGCTCCTTCCATCTTTGCGAAAAGGACGGATAATAATGTACATTATCATAAATATCCAATTCATCAACGTGTCTGCCGCACACGATCAGATTGGTCGGTGATTTCTGTTTTTGCAATTCTTCGGCACCACGTAGCAGCATACGCTTGCCATATGGACTTGACATACATCCATTGGTGGTAATTGCGATAGAACTGTTTTCCGGTAGACCGTCAAAGCACCATTCAAAATCACTCTCAACACACCAAGATGCAACGGGGATAATCTTAAATCCCTGCTGTTGGAGATAATATGCCATAACTCGATTGCGAGTGCAATTCCAAAGACTCTGTGCTGGCAGCATTTCCGGCAACATAGAATAATCAGTAGTAATAATTCCTGCAAAACGCTTGAGATTCTCAAAGCTCATTTCAGGATGATTCCAAAAATTCTCAAACAAAGCGTCATCGATAAAGAAATCAACCCAATATTCCTCCGGCTTAGTAATGCCCTTACGCTCATTGAAACATATTACTTTTGAAGGAATTGCCTGTGTAGGAGCAAGTTGTGGTAATCTGTATTTGCCCACCAATGTTGCTCCGTGCCAGTAATACAGTTTAAAGATGTCGTATTTTCTAACATTTGTTTTTAACATAATACCTGCTTTCTCCGCTAAAATGCGGTCATTATTTCAGTGCATAGCACAGCAAACTGAGCTGTGCCAATTGACAAAAAGGCAGAATTATGCTAAAATATCCGAACTGGTATGAATATGTTTAGCATATTCCGCACGAGAACACATTTGTTTGCTGCGCCAACAGCTTACAGATGTGTTTTTGTTTTTACCCTCAATAGAACCACCTCCCATCATGATACACTCTGAAATAGGTTCAAGAGCGTTAGTTCGTACTTGGTATACTCCGATGAGCCATATTGCAGCCATTTCTGATAATAGGAGTAAGCATAGTAAGCAGCCTCAAAACTAACTTCAAAAATATCAGCAATATCCATTGGGTTATCCAGTTTCAACTTGTGTACAAGCACAGGGGGAACAAGTGCGTATTTTGCAAAGAATTTCACTTCCTTTTCTGCCAGTTCGCTATCCTCGCTGTGATCTAAAACGATATGACCTATTTCATGCATGATTGTATTGTTGATACGGCCATATTCTTTTTTATCGTTATAATAGATGTACCATTCTCCGATATTCTTCTCTACCGAAAATCCGTCCTCACTCTTTTTCAAAAGCAGCCAACGTTTACTCTCTGGTATCGCCGAATAAGGGATGACCTTAATGCCCATCTTAGTTGCAAGTTCAAAACCATTAACGGGTACACAGGAAACATCGTATTTTACGAACAAATCAACAACAATCTGCTTGATTTCCTCATATCTTGCGTGTGATAAAGAAATTCCCAATATTACTCCTCCCCGAACAATGCGTTAATCAGTTCTCTTTTTTCCTGCTCAGTCATTGAAGATGCGTTTCTTGCAATCAAACGGCGAATTCTGGGATGGTCGAATTCTTCACATTCAATACCAAGCAAGAAATCAGATGTGGTATGGAGAGCAGTTGCGATATTTGCCAGCACATCCGGCTTTGGTTCTCTGTCACCAGAAACATATCTGGACATTACTGCCTCCGTTACTCCTATACGTCCCGCCAATTCTTTTTGTGTCATTCCACGTCTTTGCAAAGTTTCGGTTATACGTGAACCTAATTCCTTTCCCATAGTGGCACTCCTTTCTGCGCTATCGATTTCAATAGCCAGTATCATTATATCTGATGCTTGCCATTTTGTCAAGTGATATTGCCGAATTAAAAAATAGACCACACCGAGGGGAATCCCCAGTGTGGTCTTGTGCGCTGATAGAAATTAGAATACTGTGGCTATGTCCTGCCAATGCTCATCTGCCATATCGATAGCAAATTCGGTATTGTTGATGTACAGGCTGTTATCCTTATCTCGCACAAATCCCCAATGCAAACCATGCTGCGCTGCATAGGCTTTGAGTGCATTGAATTTGTTTTCTATCTGGCGGTCTATGTTTTTGTCTTGGCCCTTACTTTCACCGCCCTTGGTCTCAATAACCCAGACGGTGCCGTCTTTTTTCATTACGATGTAGTCGGCATAGAACAGCCACTGTTTCTGTATGCCGTCCACATACACGATGGAGAAATACTGCTGACCCGTGTCTCCGTTTTTGTAGACCCACTCAATATCATCACGTTTTTCGCAATACTGCTCAAATAGCATTTCGCAGGTGCTGCGGACAAGGCTTATGGCAAAGCCGGAGGTATACTCATGGTAGGCGTTGGAGAGGTGTTCCACCTCGCTCTTAACGCCCGGATCGTACTTTAAGAAATCCTGTTCCGGGATATGGAATGTGCTGATTTTCGGATTTAACATCAAACTCATCTGCTGCGCCATCTGCGCCGTAACATCACGAAATTCTTCCTTCAGCTTGTGCTGATTGTTGATAACAAAGGCATAGAATTCTGCCGTTTCCAGAGCAATCAGCTTCTTGGACGGATTGCCGCCCTTACGGAACAGACGCTCCCGAATGGTCTTCACCTTGTTCTGTGCCATGCCGATGGACGATTTTACAACTGCATCGGTGAGTTCACATTGCCCAATGCAGCCACAAACGAAAAAACGGCATAGCCGCTGCAAAAACGACTATGCCGAATTATTCAAGGATTATAAATCCCTAAGACCACCCACTAAAAATGGTGGTTTTTCTTCTCCTTTATATATCGAAAATTTTAGAAGTGTTTTTGTAAGGGAGTTGTGTCAATGGAAATCATACAAGAAGCCTGGCTGTTTTTTCAGAACCAGATTCTGGGAATGCAATGGCTGAACGCCTTGATTGGGAAGGGGCTTTCTGCTCTGGGGCTGGATGTAACTGGGATTCTGGGAGGCAGTCTGCAATTCTTTCTATATGATGTGATTAAGATTTTTGTTCTCCTTTCCCTGCTGATTTTTGGTATCTCCTACATTCAGAGCTATTTTCCCACGGAGCGCACCAAGAAAATCCTGGGACGGTTTCACGGCATCGGGGCCAACTTTCTGGCGGCGCTGCTGGGTACGGTAACACCCTTTTGCTCCTGCTCTTCCATTCCAATTTTTATGGGCTTTACCAGTGCAGGACTTCCCATCGGCGTTACCTTCTCCTTTCTGATCTCCTCCCCCATGGTGGATTTGGGATCTTTGGTGCTGCTTATGAGTATTTTCGGTGCCCGGGTTGCTGTTGTCTATGTGGTTCTGGGCCTGGTCATTGCTGTCATCGGCGGCACCTTGCTAGAAAAACTGAAAATGGAGCGGTATGGTATGTGGAGGATTTCATCAAAAACGCCTCCCACGTGGAAACCCAGGAAGGTCAGCTCACCCGGAAGGATCGGGTGGCTTATGCCAGGGAGCAGCTGCTGAACACTGTGAAAAAGGTGGCTCCCTACATTTTCCTGGGGGTTGCCATCGGGGCTGTGATTCACAATATGATTCCTCAGGATTGGGTGGAGAGCATCCTGGGCAGCAACAATCCCCTGGCGGTGATTCTGGCTACGGTTGTGGGTGTTCCCATGTATGCGGATATTTTCGGCACCATCCCGGTGGCGGAGAGTCTGCTGTTCAAGGGGGCAGGTCTTGGAACCGTGCTGTCCTTTATGATGGCAGTCACCACCCTGAGTCTGCCGTCCATGATTATGCTGAAGCGTGCAGTAAAGCCCCGGTTGCTGGGGGTGTTCATTGCCATCTGCGCCGTAGGCATCATCGTTGTAGGGTATCTGTTTAACATCTTTCAGGGCTTTTTGCTCTGACAATCAACGTATGGAGGTTACATTATGGGACTGTTTGGATTTGGTAAAAAGAAGGAAGAAAACAATTCCGGCTGTGGCTGCTCCTGCAGTTGCTCTCAGGGCCACGTTGTTCTGATTCTGGGAGGGGGCTGCAAAAACTGCCACACTCTGGAGGAAAACACCCGGGCAGCGCTTCAGCAGCTGGGGGTGTCTGCCAGCATCGGTCATGTGACGGACTTTGCCCAGATTGCCCAGTATGGGGTCATGCGTACCCCTGCTCTGGTAGTGGACGGGAAGGTTCTCTCCTCCGGGCGGGTGCTCTCCCCTGAGGAGGCGGCAAAGCTGCTGAATGACTCTCTTTCCTGATTTTTGGGAGGAAGGTATGAGCAAAAACTGGTATCCGGTGATTGATTACGAAAAGTGCGCAGGCTGTATGGTTTGCAACGATATGTGCCGCCACGGGGTCTATAAGCCCACCGGCCCGGAGGGAAAGCCGGAGGTGGTCTATGGCAACGGGTGTATCGAAGGGTGTCACGGCTGTGAACGCCAGTGCCCCCAGGGGGCCATCTCCTATTTTGGGGATGACGGAACCCGGGATATCGACTACAACTACGAAACCTACAAGCCGGAGCTGAAATGCACCGGAAAGCCCAAGTTGGCATTTCTCTGCGTCCACAACTCCTTCCGCAGTCAGATTGCCGAGGCTTTGGGAAAGCTTCTGGCTGGGGATGTATTTGAAAGTTACTCCGCCGGAACCGCTCTGAAAGACCATATAAATCCCGATGCGGTGCGGATGATGAAGGCGCTTTACCAGATTGATATGGAGCAAACCCAGCACAACAAACTGCTGAAGGATATCCCGGAGCCGGACGTGGTGGTTTTCATGGGGTGCAATGTAAGCTGCCCCTATGTCCCCTGTCAGTATGCGGAAAACTGGGGGCTGGATGACCCCTCCGGCAAGGACGACGAAGCCTTCCGGTTCACAATCCGGGAAATCCATCGCCATATTCTGGAGCTGAAGGAAAAGCTCCGGTAAATCTTCCTTCCACCTGGGTCTTGCCAACCTGCAAAACCTTTGGTACAATGGGCATAGTACAAATACATCAAAAGGAGTATTTTGCTATGAACCCAGCCAATGTTGATGCCATTCATGCCTTTCTGGACGCTGTGGCAGCCTGCAAGGGGGAGGTATTTCTCAAGTCCCTGGAAGGGGATGTTTTCAATCTCAAGTCCTCCCTGTCCCAGTACATTGCCATCGGAAAACTATTGGAGGAATCGGGCAACGCCGTTGTGCTCTCCGCAGAGGACCCCCAGGAAGAAAAGCAGCTGCAAGCGCTGCTGGAAAAATTAAGCGGCTAAAATTGTATGATTCTTTTGTATTCCAGCCTTCCACCGGCAAATGCAATCATGGGAAGTTTGGGGCCGAAAAATTGCTGTAAAAAGCGTGTAAGAGGAAAATCTTCTTACACGCTTTTTGTCATTTATAAAGTTTCTGTTCAGCCCGGCAAGCGGCGGATATCTGCTGCTCTGGAATTATTTTTTCATCAGCGGTGCTCCGCTGTGCCATGCCTGACCGACCTTTTCCCCTATGGCAAAATAGCCGTTTTGCATTTGGTCAAATGCAAAGGCATGAATCTTGCTGACATCAATCTTGCCGGCATCATCGAGTACCTTTTCATCCGCCATTACATTGACAATTCTGCCCAGCACCCGCAGTCCATAGGGCTGCGATTGCATTTCCACCACTTCACATTCCAGGGTAATCGGATACTCTGTGATGACAGGTGCGTCCACCCTTGTGCTTTTAACTGCGTGAAGCCCGGTACGTTCAAACTTATCTGCAACCTTATTGGCTGTGGCAATACCAAAGAAATCAGACTCTTTGAGGGTATCCGTTCCCGGTATTGCAAGAGTAAACGCTTTTCTTTTTTTCAGGTTTGCTACGGTTTTATGCTCGGATTCCAGGTTTAGGGCAACCATATCCTCCGCGCAGATTCCGCCCCATGCCATCATCATAACATCAACACTTCCATCTTCATTGTAAGAGCCAATCATGTAGGTCGGCATGGGAAACAGATAGGGTTTTACTCCAAAATCTTTTGTCATAAGGTTTTCTCCTTTCGCCTATTGAAATTGACTTATTCCTGCCTGGATATTATAATGATAGCAAGAACGGTTTAAAAATCAAGTACGCACATTCAGGTGCAATACTTACCAAAAGGAGAGTGCAACATGTCCAAACGCTGTATCGCCAATGAATGTATCGGCACCACCGGTTTCAGCTACACCTTATCGTTGATCAATGGGAAATATAAAATGACCATCCTTTATACCCTTATGGAATTCGGCGTGGTACGGTTTAACGAGATGAAAAAGTATATTCAGGAAATCTCCTACAAAACACTTAGCTCCGCGCTGAAGGAATTGGAAAGAGATCAGTTGATTCACCGGGAGGAATACCCGCAAATTCCCCCCAAGGTTGAATACAGCCTGACAGAAAGAGGAAAATCCCTCATTCCAATTCTGGACGGAATGTGTGAATGGGGGGACAAAAATCGGCTTTAAGTCATTATGAAAGCCTGAATCAGCAAAGCAGCTGCATGGCCTGTGCCGGCACCTGCTTTTTTGGCTTTTCATGCCGTCCGGCAATATGCCTGCCTTTTCCACGCCACACGCTACGCCTGCCACCAAAAAAGAGACGTGTTTTCATAGGAAATTTGACATTGATTTTACACACCATGACTTTTTGATTTTACATTGGCGAATTACAATGTCCGTGTAATCAATGAGGGTTACAAGAAGAAAAAAGATGTGCAAATGGAAAGGAAAATCATCTATGAAAAAGTTAATCTGTGGCGTTATGGCCCTGCTGCTGGTGGGCTCCGTGTTCGCCGGCTGCCAGAAGAAAGTCTCCGGTAAGGTTGCCACCGACGGCTCCACTTCTATGGAAGATGTCATCGGCGGCCTGGCTGAGTCCTTCATGAACAACAACAACGGCATCACCGTCACCTACAACCCCACCGGTTCCAGCTCCGGCGTGCAGGCCGTACAGGAAGGCCGCTGCGACATTGGCCTGGCCAGCCGGGATCTGAAGGATGAGGAAAAGGAAAGCGGCCTGACCGGCACTACCCTGGCTCTGGACGGCATCGCCGTGATTGTCAACCCCGAGAACCCTGTGGCTGACCTGGATCTGGAGACCATCGCCAGGATCTACACCGGCGAGATCACCAACTGGAAGGATGTGGGCGGCAATGACGCCGAGATCGTTGTGATTGGCCGTGAGGCTGGTTCCGGTACCCGGGACGGCTTTGAGTCCATCACCGGCACTGAGGAAGCCTGCGCTTATCGTCAGGAGCTGACCTCCACCGGTGACGTAATCGCCACCGTTGCCGGCAACCCCGATGCCATCGGCTACACCTCCCTGTCCGCTGTAGAGGACAACGTGAAGGCCCTGAGCGTTGGCGGCGTGGCTCCCAGCGAGGCAACCGTGAAGGACGGCAGCTATGTGATTCAGCGTCCCTTCGTTCTGGTGACCAAGACCGACGCCAAGCTGTCTGAGGCTGCTCAGATGTTCTTCGATTACATCACCTCCGCTGAGGCTGCTGAGGTTATCGCAGCCGCCGGTGTGGTAGCAGTCAACTAAACCCGAAGGCACATACAAAAGGCGGCGGCTGAATCAGCCGCCGTTTTTTCAAAGAAAGGTAAGGCAAATGAACAAGAAAAAGCAAGCTGCGGAGCACATCATTCACGGAATCTTCCTGGTACTGGGTCTGATTACTGTGCTGTGTGTGCTTCTGATCACCGTGTATCTGGTGATTTCCGGTATCCCTGCCATTCGGGAAATCGGCCTCATTCCCTTCCTGTTCGGAACGGAATGGGAATCCACCGCCTCAGAGGCAAAGTTTGGTATTCTGCCCTTTATTCTCACCAGCGTTTACGGCACAGCCGGTGCCATTGTGCTGGGTGTTCCCATCGGCTTCTTCGCCGCTGTTTACCTGTCCAAGGTGGCTTCCTCCAAGGTGCGTCACACTCTGGAAAACGCCGTCAGCCTGCTGGCAGGTATCCCCTCCGTGGTATACGGCCTGGTGGGTATGATGGTGCTGGTTCCCGGCATCCGCACAATTTTTGACGTGCCGGACGGCGCCAGCCTGCTGGCTGCCATCATCGTCCTGGCTATTATGATTCTTCCCTCCATTATCAAAGTTTCCATCACAGCCCTGGATGCTGTACCCAAGGAATATGAGGACGCTTCTCTGGCTCTGGGTGCTACCCCTGTCGAAACTTACTTCCGGGTTTCTGCCCCGGCTGCCAAGAGCGGCATCGCCGCCGCTGTGGTGCTGGGCGTAGGCCGTGCCATTGGCGAGGCCATGGCAGTTATGATGGTATCCGGCAATGCTGCCAATATGCCTTCCCTCTTCCAGAGTGTCCGTTTCCTCACCACCGCTGTGGCCAGCGAAATGTCCTACTCCAGCGGTTTGCAGCGGCAGGCTCTGTTCTCCATTGCCCTGGTACTGTTCCTGTTTATCATGCTGATTAACGCTACCCTGAACTTCTTTTTGAAGCGGAGCAAGGAGGATTGAGTCATGTCTACAAAAAGATCTGCCTATATTGGCATCATGCGGTTTCTGATGTGGCTTTGCACCGGCATCACCGCTGCGCTGGTTATTTTCCTCCTGGTCTATGTGCTGATGCAGGGTTTCCCCAACATCAGCTGGGAGCTGCTTTCCACCTCCCCCAGCTATCTGTCTGACCGGATTGGTATTCTGCCGGATATTCTCAATACGGTTTACATCGTGCTGGCGACCCTCATCATCATTATCCCCCTGGGTGTGGGCGCTGCCGTGTATCTGACGGAATACGCAGCCAACAAGAAGCTGGTGGCAGTGATTGAATACGCTGCCGAGACCCTTTCCGGTATCCCC
>OEQQ01000145.1_pt1 | contig 16614 bp, 16 predicted proteins | sample 1539741 | NCBI WGS metagenome assembly OEQQ01 (sample SAMEA3891876, study PRJEB23780) | metagenome | biome: terrestrial biome; feature: animal house; material: Caecal content | place: Italy | collected 2015-05-05
AAAAATCTACGGCGGATCACACTTCGACAAAAAGGGATGTGCCATTCCTCAGAAGATGTCGCTTGCGCGACCCGGCGGTATTCTTTATTTCAGGGATAATATTCAAAAAAGGTTGGGATTACATGAGCGAACAGAAGAAGCAGTCAGAGAAGAAAAACGAATGGAAGTCCTTTTTTCGTTTTCTGAAAGAGAATAAGATGGTCACCGTCATGCTCGGCGTTATCGCGGTCGTGATCATTGCGGCGGCCATTCTGATCGGCATCATCGCAGGGAAGTCCACCAGTCCGGCTTCCTCGAAAGCCACGCAGGAGATGCAGGAGGAGGCCACGGCGGAGGCTGTGGAGAGCGCGCAGACGGCGGCGGTCCCCCTGGAGGAGGACGCCTATCCGGAGATCAACGCCCTCATTTCGGATTATTATCAGGCGGTTGCGGAAGGGGATACGGAGAAGATCCGGTCTCTGGTGGATTCGATCGATGAAGAGAATTTGATCTATCTGCAGAAGATGAGCAGCTATATCGAATCGTATAACGGGCTGAAGTGTTATACGAAGGCGGGGCCGGTGGACAATTCCTATGTGGTTTACGCTTCCTATGAAGTGAAGTTCCAGGACATGGATACCACGGTGCCCGGCGTGAGCCCCTATCTGATTTATACGCGGGATGACGGCAGCTATTACATCCACGAAGGCGAAGTGGACGAGAACGTGAACGTCTATCTGGAAGAGATTTCCGCTCAGGACGACGTGGTTGATCTGATGAACCGGGTTCAGGTTGCCTTCAACGAGGCGGTGGTGGAGAACGAAGAGCTCAATAACTACCTGGCCCGGATGAAGGAGGATCTGACCGTGGAAGTGGGAGAAGCCCTTGCGGAGGCGGAAACGGAATCCGTTCAGGAGACAACGGAGGCGGGAGCGGAAGTGATCGACGCCCAGGAGGTGAGAGCCACCGATGTGGTGAACGTTCGGGCGTCGGACAGCGAACAGGCGGAGAAGATCGGCAAGGTTCAGATCGGAGACGTGCTGCCGCTTCTGGAGAGCAGGGAGAACGGCTGGTCCAAAGTGGAATACGAAGGGCAGGAAGCCTATATCAAGTCCGAGTTCCTGGAGGCCGTTACGGCGGAAGGGGAGGAAGGGACTCCTGAGGAGCCGGCGGATCCGTCCGAAGAAGAGAGCCCTGCTCAGGAGCAGAGCGCATCCCAGGGCGTCAGCTCGGATATCCCTACTTCCGGGACCGTGATGGTGGCTGAAACCGTGAACGTGCGCAAATCCGCCAGCGAAACATCCGATAAGATCGGCGTCTGCTATCAGGGCGGAAAGCTGGAGATCCTGATGCAGCAGGCGGATGGCTGGACGAAGGTTCGTTTTGAAGGGCAGACCGGCTATGTGAAGACGGATGTTTTGAAAGTGATGGAATAAAAGCCGTATGGACGGTTGAAAATTGGAAAGACTAAGGCCGGAGGGTTCCAGAAAAGGAAGTCCTCCGGCCTTTTTGCATCGAACCTCCCCCTTTTTGGTGCAAAAAGGCCAAAAGGCTGTGAACAGGAGGAGAGAGATGAAAAAAGACGATATGGAGCTGCTGCGGGAAATCCAGAAGAATACGGAAATGGGGCTGCACGCGCTGGAGGTGATGGAAGGTAAGGTCTACGACGACAGGCTTTCCCTGCAGCTGATCCGGGAATCCTTTAAGTACGGGGAGCTGCACGACAGGGCAAAGGCGCAGCTTCTGGCGGCCAAACAGATGCCGGAACCGGAAAACCGGATCGCCAGGCTGATGTTGTCCGCATCCATCAACGGCAGCACGCTTTTGAACACGACCACAAGCCATGTGGCGGAACTGATGATCCGGGGCAGCAACATGGGGCTTTCCAGCCTGTGGAAGGCGATGAATCACTGCGGCCAGGCGGGGGAACAGTCCATGGAGCTGGCGAGAGAGCTGATGGATTTCGAAGAAAATAATATAAAAGAGTTAAGAAAATATCTTTAAAATAGTAAATTTCTCAGAGCATTGTAATAAAGTGCTTGCGCATCCCGGTCAATGAGTATATAATAACTCCGGAAAGATCTATTGAATCACTTGAAGGAGGATAAACATATGTCTTATGTCGATGAGGTAATTGCTCAGGTTGTGGAGAAGAATCCCGCGCAGCCTGAATTCCATCAGGCTGTCAAAGAAGTGCTGGAATCTCTGCGGGTTGTCGTGGAAGCGAACGAAGAGAAGTTCCGCAAAGACGCTCTTCTGGAGAGATTGACCAATCCCGAGAGACAGATCGTCTTCAGAGTTCCGTGGGTGGATGATAAGGGACAGGTGCAGGTCAATACGGGCTTCAGAGTGCAGTTCAACAGCGCCATCGGACCCTACAAGGGCGGCCTGCGTTTCCATCCTTCCGTAAATCTGGGAATCATCAAGTTCCTGGGCTTTGAGCAGGTGTTCAAAAACTCCCTCACCGGCCTGCCCATCGGCGGCGGCAAGGGCGGTTCCGATTTCGATCCCAAAGGAAAATCCGACCGGGAGATCATGGCGTTTTGCCAGAGCTTCATGACGGAGCTGTATCGCCACATCGGGGCGGATACGGACGTGCCTGCCGGGGATATCGGCGTAGGCGGCCGTGAGATCGGCTATCTGTTCGGCCAGTACAAGAGGATCCGCAACCAGTATGAAGGCGTTCTGACCGGCAAAGGGCTGACGTACGGCGGTTCCCTGGTGAGAACGGAGGCTACCGGCTACGGCCTGCTCTATATGACCAAAGAAATGCTGAAAGCCAACGGCATCGACATCGCCGGCAAGACCGTCGCGGTTTCCGGCGCCGGAAATGTTGCCATCTATGCGATCGAGAAAGCTTACCAGATGGGCGCGAAGCCGGTGACGGCATCGGATTCCACCGGCTGGATCTACGATCCGGACGGCATCGATCTGGCGGTTCTGAAGGATCTGAAAGAGGTGAAGAGAGCCAGGATTTCCGAATACATCAACTACAGGCCCAATGCGGAATACCATTCCGGCAAGGGCGTATGGAGCGTCAAGGCGGACATCGCGCTGCCCTGCGCGACCCAGAACGAGCTGCAGCTTTCCGATGCGGAAGGCCTTGTGGCCAACGGCTGCCTGGCGGTGTGCGAAGGCGCGAACATGCCTACCACTCTGGAAGCGACCGAGTATCTGCAGAAAAACGGCGTTCTCTTCGTTCCCGGCAAAGCGGCCAACGCGGGCGGTGTAGCTACCAGCGCGCTGGAGATGAGCCAGAACAGCGAACGCCTGAGCTGGAGCTTCGAAGAGGTGGATGCGAAACTGCAGGGCATCATGGCGAACATCTTCCACAACCTGGACGATGCGGCGAAGAAATACGGCTTCGCAGGCAACTATGTGATCGGAGCGAACATCGCGGGCTTTGAAAAAGTCGCGGAAGCGATGAACGCTCAGGGAATCGTATAAGGAGTGAAAATATTCCCCGGAAACGCTGCGTTTCCGGGGAATTGGTTTTTTGCCGTTTACCGTTTTTTCAGCTTCCAGTACTGCAGGGCGGAGACCGCAAAAATCGAGAGATAAAGGCCGATCAGCATGCCGAACAAAATAGTAAAAAGGACGCTGTCCCGGGAGAGGCTGATGACGAACTGCGGAATCAGGATGCAGGAAAACAGCGCCGCCAGGGGGAAAAGCTTTCCTCTATATACGCGCCCCAGCATCTGCAATCTGGAATCGTCGTCGCAAAAAATTTCTTCCGATCCGGCGGTTTGCGACGCGGGCTTCCGAAAATAGCTGTAACCCATATAGTCCTGTAGATATTCCCAGCCGCAATCGCGGAACATCCCGACATATTCGTCCCTGTGCGCGATCCCTTCCTGGTTGTAGTCCAGCTGATAGACGACGTCCTCCGGAATACATTTTTCAAAATGATAGAGACAAATGCCCGATATTTTTGCCAGTTTCCAGCCGGATCGGTGCATGCTCCGGAGGAATTCCTGCTCCTTTTCGTATTCGAACATGGTAAAAAATTTGAATATCCGTTTCGTTTCCATTTACATTTCCTCCCGCGCGATCCGGTATAACCGTTCGATGCGCTTCAATTCGATCTGCAATACCTCCGATCCCAGATCGGTGATCTGATAAATTTTCCGTTTCTCTTCTTCGCGAACAAAACGAATCAGGCCGTCCTTTTCCATTTTCGACAGGCTGCCGTACATGGTGCCGGGAGCAAGCCGTATCGCGCCATCCGTCAGGCTTTCAACTCTCTGGACGATTCCATAACCGTGATTGGGCTCTTTTAAACACAGTAAAATATAAAATGCCGTTTCGGTCATGGGGACGTAAACTTTTTTGATATGCTGGTTCAAAATGTGCCTCCTTTGTCGTCACCACGATATATCGCAGTACTATAATATCGCACTTCGATATATATGTCAAGCCATACCTCAAAATCATGCTGTAAAGGTGCTGCGAAGTTCAGACGGAAAGCCCGGGCGGAGATTGAAAGCATTCATGCGGTATGATATACTGGGCAATAGTAAAGCGCTTTTTTGAAAATATTACAGTATGAAACCATGGCATCGGATCAAATCCGGCGGCCGTCCCGCCGGCGAAAGGAGAAAAAATATGGGAAAACTGGAAGGAAAAGTTGCGATTATCACGGGGGCGTCCAAAGGGATCGGGGAAGGAATTGCCAGAACCTTTGTCCGTTATGGGGCGAAGGCGGTGCTGGCGGCCCGCGGCAGCAAGGTGATGGAGCTGGCAAAAGAGCTGCAGAGCCAGGGATATGAGGCACTGGGCGTACAGACCGACGTTTCCGACGAAGCCAGCGTGAAACAGCTGGTGCAGGCGGCCGTAGACGCTTACGGGACGGTGGATATCCTGGTGAACAATGCGGGGATCTGTACGCTGGAAGAATTTGACTCCCCGGACAACGTCATCCGGGATCGCCACATCGATATCAATATCAAGGGAGTCTGGAACGTTACGAAAGCCGTACTGCCTTATATGAAGGCGAAGAAGGACGGAAGGATCGTGGTGATGAGTTCGGTGACCGGCTATATGGTGGCGGATCCCGGAGAAGCGGCCTATGCCATGACGAAAGCGGCGCTGATCGGCTTCACCCGCGCCATGGCGAGGGAAGTGGCGGACGATAACATCCGCGTCAACGCCATTTGTCCGGGGTATGTGCTGACCCCTCTGGTAGAGGGGATGGCGGCGCAGTCCGATCCCGAGTGCCCTCAGCGGGCGATTCAGGCCATCGCGGACGCGGTGCCCTTAAAGCGCCTGGCCAGACCGGAGGAAGTGGGAGAGCTGGCGGCGTTTCTGGCCAGCGACGAATCCAGCTATATTACGGGGACCCAGATCGTCATCGACGGCGGGAGCACGCTGCCCGAGACCTCGTCCATGGGGCAGTGAGGCAAATGGACGGCAAAAGAAAGCTGATCCGGCCTGACCGGAAATATTTGCAGAGCTATGAAGAGGCCCGGGAAGAATATCGCCTGGCTTTTCAACCCGGAGAGTTTCCTTTCTTGGATTTGTCGGCAGAAGAATTCATCGAAAAGGCGCCGGCCTTTGAAAAAGGAAAGGAACTTCCGCATGGATGGGTTCCCGCTACTTATCTCTGGCTGGTGAATGAAACGGAATTTTTGGCGGAAGTGAGCATCCGGCATGAGCTGACAGAAGCGCTGCTGCGATTCGGAGGAAACGTGGGATACTGGGTGCGCATATCCGCATGGAAACAGGGCATCGGCACGGAGCTGCTCCGGAGAGCCCTGCGATATATCCGGGGGAATTTGCCCATGGACCGGGTTTTGATTACGTGCAATGATGATCATTTTGTATCCGCGAGGATCATAGAGAAAAACGGCGGCATCCTGCAGGACAGGATCGAAAACCCGGACGGGGAGAGAGCGAAGATCACGAGACGATACTGGATTCCTGTAGGAAATTGCACAGAGGGAAGAGCGGACGGCGAAACGGACGATTTTTGACCGGCAACAACTCCTTTGATTTTTCATATTTTAATATGAGAAACCAAAGGAGTTTATTATGTCGTTCAATCCATTTTTGGAAAAACCGGTTCCCATCGAGGAGACTTTTCTCAACTGGAACAAACTGTATCCCATCCCATATTGCAAGGAAACCGTAGATCCTTACACGAAGTGCCGTATTATCCTGATGAACGGTACGGAATTCGAGGCGCAGTGGTTTTCGCGGAATTTTTCCAGGCACTGCTGCGACAACGATCTGCGCAGGGAGCTGGCGCTGGTGCGGCGCGTGGAACAGCAGCAGCAAAAGAGGATCAGCTGCCTGAAGCCGAAGGACGAAACCATCCTGGAGCATACCATCAGCTATGAACAGCTGGCGGTGGACCTGACCAGCGTTCTGGCCAAACAGGAGACGGACTGCAACGTGATCAACGCGCTGAATTTCGCTCTTCTGGAGGATTTCGATCATCTTTACCGCTACTCCAACCTGCTGCATCTGGAGTACGGGGTCTATCCGGAAAAGTTGGTGGGAGGCTATACGGAAATCACGCCCGGACGGCCTACGATCAGCGAACACCGGTTCCCGAAGGACAGCATTTTCTGCTCCATCCGAAACGGCACGGCATCGCTGCAGACGAAGCTGAACGTGAACATCATCACGGCGGCGGAACAGCAGACCATGAACTATTATATGAACGTGGCGAATCTGTATCAGACTTCCGATATCGGACGCAGGATGTATCAGGAAATCGGGATGATCGAGGAAGAACATGTCAGCCAGTACGAAAGCCTCATCGATCCCAACGCGACCTGGCTGGAGAGCCTGCTGCTGCATGAATATACGGAATGTTATCTGTACTATTCCTGCATGATGGCGGAGTGCGACGCTTCCGTGAGAAGGATCTGGGAAGATTGCCTGACGCAGGAAATTTCCCATCTGCATAAGGCGAAGGAGCTGCTGTGGAAATATGAAGGAAAAGAATATCAACAGGTGGTTGGGGAAGGAACGTTCCCGGAAATTCTGAGACTGAGACCGAACATTCAGTATGTGAGGAAGGTGCTGGAGACCACCGCCGGAAACACGCAGAAAAAGGAGTGCGTGGTTCCTCTTGGCGCGCTGGGGAAGGACGATCCGTTTTACCGGTATCAATGTCAGGTGAATACGCCTGTGGACAGCGTTCCCACCCACGAGATTATCGACCGGCACATCCGCTGCTGCGGCTGCGATTATCGCTATGAAACGGGGCCGAATCCCATCCCGTCGCTGCGCAACAGAACCTGCGACAACACGGTTCTTGGGAGGGTGGCAGAGCAGACGCCCGCTTCCGCCAGCGTCTGCGGGACGACGGAAAACGCCTGTCGCTGCAATTTAACCTGCGTCCGCGACTGAACTCATTTGAAAATATGAATGATTTCCCTGTCGTTTAAATATTTCAGGAGAGAAAGTGCGATGGGAAAGCCGAACAGGCCGATGACGCCGAACAGCTGCAGGCCGGTGAGCATGCTGGCCAGGGTGACCACGGGGTGCAGGCCCACCTGATGGCCCACGATTTTGGGCTCGATGATGTTGCGGATGACCGTGATGACCAGATAGAGCAGCAGCAGGCCCACGCCGAGCTTCCAGTTCCCCAGGAGAAAACAGATGATGGCCCAGGGGATCATGATCCCGCCGGTTCCCAGAACGGGCAGGATGTCGAAGATCGCGATGCAGACGGCGATCAGGACAGCGTTGGGCACCCGGAGCACGGAAAGGCCGATGGCCAGCTCGGAAAAAGTGATGAACAGAATCAGACCGTAGGAGGCGATGCATTTCAGCAGGGTGCCGAACACATAGTTCCGGCTTTCCCCCAGGGAATGCTTCGCCTTTTCCGGCAGCTGGCGCAGGACGAAACCGGTTACCACGGGATAATCGATGGTGAGGAAAAAGGTCACGATGATGGTGATCACCAGATTCAAAAACGCGCCGGGGATGGAAGCCGCCAGGCCGGAGATGGTGCTGATGGCTTTCATGGACAGGCTGGAGACGAAACTGCCCAGGGAGTTTAACAGGGAATTCGTCACCTCCTCCAGAGAGGATACGGCGGAGGGCTCCAGCCTGGACAGATAGTCCTCAAGATTGGAAAAAACCGACTGCAGGGTCGGCTCCAGCAGGTTGGCATACAGGCCGGGGAGGGCCAGGAAACTCTGCTTGATGAATAAAAAGAGACGGAATCCCAGAAAAGTGCAGACGGCGCCGGCCGCCAGGAAGAACAGCGTGGTCAGAACGATGGCGGGAAGAAGCCGCCTGACGGGCAGCTTTTTTTGCAGGAAACGGATCGGGCCGTCCAGGAGGGCGGCGATCAGAAAGGCAAGAAGGAAGGGCATCAAAAAGGCCAGGGCGAATTTCAGGCCGATGAATGTCAGAATCAGGACGATGGCCCAGAAGCCGAAACGGATTAAAAATTTTTTCTGATTTTCAAGATTCATATGCGATCTCATTTCTGTGATGGAATTGGAGGAAACGGCCGCGTCTGCCGGCGTTTCGCTTCTTTTTTCAGTATACCGAATCCGGCGGGGGCAGTCAAGCGAAGGTCGCTTTCGGGAGCCGAAAAACAGGAGCTTGTGCAAAGTCCCTTTTTCCATTATAGTATACTACAGGAGGAAGAAACCCGGATATGAAATGTATGGTATTGGCAGGCGGCAGAGGGGACAGGCTCTGGCCGCTGTCCAGGAAGAATTATCCAAAACAGTTTATTTCCGTTCATGGCAGTCATTCCGTCTTTCAGGAAACCATCGCGCGCAATATGTCCTTCTGCGATGAGTTTATTATTGTGACGAATCGGGAATATCAGTTTATCGTAGAGAATCAGATGAAGGCCTTCCAGGGCCTCACCTGGCGTCTGGTGCTGGAGGAGGAAGCCAGAAAGACGACGGCGGCCATCCTGCTGGCCTGTCTGGAATTTCCGCTCTCGGAGCTTTTGTTCATCGTCCCGTCGGATCATGTGATCCGGGGGGAGAGCTATAAGGACGATATCAACCGGGCGACTGCCCTGGCCAGAAACGGGGGGCTGGTGGTGTTCGGGATGCCCGTGGACAGGCCGGACGTCAGGTTCGGATATCTGGAATATCGGGGCGAGGACGTGAAGCGGTTCGTGGAGAAGCCGGACCTTTTGCAGGCGCAGGCCTATCAGAGGTCGGGAGAGCATCTGATCAACAGCGGGATGTTTTTGTTCACCAACGGGGATCTGCTTCAGGAGGTCAGGCAGCAGTCGCCGGAGGTATTTGAAGCGTGCGAACGGGCCTTCGAGGACCGGCTGGTGGAAAAGGGAAAGCATATTTTCTACCGGAAGGAGACCATGGAACAGATTCCCGCCCAGTCCATCGAGAAAACGGTATTCGAAGGAACCAGAAAGGGAAAGGTGATCCGCGCTTCCTTTTCCTGGAAGGATCTGGGAAGCCTGGAAGACCTGGGGGAAAGCGGCCTGATGGCGCAGGAGGATCTGCGGGGACAGGCCTTCCATTCCTGCGAGAATACCACGATCATCAACCGGGGGAGCCGGAGCATCGTGGTGGCCAACCGCTTAAAGGATGTGATCATCGTCAATACGGACGATGCGGTCTATGTGGGAAAGACGGGAGCATCCGAGGAGCTCAAGGAGCTGCGCAGGGAGAATCCGGAGCTGAAGAGCTATTTCGACATGGGGCAGGTGATCTATAAGCCCTGGGGCACCTATGAGATCCTCTCCGCGGACAGAAGGTGCGTGGTCAGGCGCGTGATCCTCAACGAAGGCCGCACCATCTACGCCCACAAGCACGCCAGAAGGACCGAACACTGGATCATCGTCAGCGGGAGGGCCCGAATCGGCCTGGCGGGGCAGGAGCGGATCTATTCCAGCAACGACAGCATCGAGATCGCGGAGAACACGGTGCATCAGATTTCCAACGTGGGGGAGGAACCGCTGATCTTCCTGGAAATTTCCACCGGGGAAGAGGTCATGGAGAGGGACCTGATTTCCGTGGAGAGCAGGGACCTGACCGAGGCGGAGCTGGGCTACGAAACGGAGCCCTTCGTCCGGCTGCTGCCGGCCTTTAAGGATTACCTCTGGGGCGGGCGGAAGCTTCGGGAAAAATACGGCAAGAAGTGCGACTATGACTGCGTGGCCGAGAGCTGGGAGATGTCCGCCCACGAAGCCGGGCAGAGCATCGTTGCGTCGGGGAGGTATAAGGGCATGCTGTTCGCGGACTATCTGACCCGCATCGGCAGGGAGAACTGCGGGTGGAAATGCCAGTCCGTGGAGCGCTTTCCCATTCTGGTCAAGCTCATCGACGCCCGGGAGAACCTTTCCGTCCAGGTGCATCCGGACGACGCGTACGCCCTGGCAGAAGAGAACGAGTACGGAAAGAACGAGATGTGGTACGTTCTGGAGCACGAGGAAGGGGCGGGAATTTACTGCGGTTTTCGTCGGGATGTTTCCAGGCAGGAGGTGGAGGACGCGCTGGAGGACGGAACGATTTTGTCCCTCCTCAACTGGATTCCCGTGGAGGACGGCGACGCCTACTTCATCCCAGCCGGAACGGTGCACGCCATCGGGAAGGGCGTGGTGCTGTGCGAGGTCCAGCAGAGCTCCAACTGCACCTACCGCCTTTACGACTACGACCGGAAGGACCGCTACGGCAACAGGCGGACGCTGCACGTTGGACGGGCGCTGGAAGTGATGGACTACAGGCGCTATGAGATGCCGCATTATCAGGATGAGTCGGTGGAAAAGGAAGCCTATACCTTCCGGATCCTGAGCCGCTGCAAGTATTTTGAATGCGCCAGCATCCGGCTGCACGGGGAGATGGAGCTGCCGGCCTATCCGGATTCCTTCTGTTCCCTGCTGTGCGTCAGGGGGAGCGGACGGCTTCAAAACAGCAGAGAGCAGTGCGCCTTTTCCGTCGGGGACAGTTTCTTTTTGCCCTGCACGAAGGAACGGTTGAAGGTGGAAGGTGACTGCGAGATCATCGTGACCCATATCTGAATCGAAGCGGCGAATATGAAACGAATGATACGAGATCAATGGAGGAAAAAAATGAGCAATCCTGTTTATGAAAAGCTGATGAAGTGTTATGAGAGTTTCCGGGAAAAAATCGACTTCAAACCCCAGATAGCCATCGTGCTGGGGTCCGGGCTGGGGGATTATGCCGACGATATCCGGGTGGAGGCCGAACTGGACTACAGCGAAATCGAAGGTTTTCCGGTTTCCACGGTGCCGGGACATGCGGGAAAGTTCATCTTCGGTTACGTCAACGACGTTCCGGTGGTGTGCATGAAGGGAAGGGTGCACTATTACGAGGGCTATCCCATCTCCGACGTGGTGCTTCCTGCGCGCCTGATGAAGCTGATGGGGGCGAAGATCCTGTTTTTGACCAACGCATCCGGCGGAATCAACCCTTCCTTCACGGCGGGGGACTTTATGATGCTGACGGATCACGTCTCCCTGTGGGCCCCGAATCCGCTGATCGGCGCCAATATCGACGAGCTGGGGGTCCGTTTCCCGGACATGACCCACGTTTACGACGCGGATCTTCAGGAATCCCTGCGGGAAACCGCGAACCGGTGCGGCATCTCCTTAAAGGAAGGGATTTACGCGCAGCTCACCGGGCCTTCTTTCGAATCCCCGGCAGAAATACAGCTTCTGCATAAGCTGGGCGTGGACGCTGTGGGCATGTCCACCGTGGTGGAGGCAATCGCGGCCAACCATATGGGAATGAAGATCTGCGGCGTGTCCTTCGTGAGCAATCTGGCGGCGGGCATGACGGATCAGCCGCTGACCCACGAAGAGGTGCAGGAGGCGGCCAGCGCGGCGGCGCCCAGATTCCGTCAGCTCATCACGGAAGCGGTGACGGATTTTGGAAAGAGGATGGATTTGAGAGCGGAAGGCTGAAAAAGAAACGGATTGATTATGGAAGAAAAAGAGTATCAAAAGCTGATCCGGGAGGCCTTAAAGGCGAGGGAATTTTCCTGCGCGCCCTATTCCAATTACCGGGTGGGGGCGGCGCTTTTGACGGGTTCAGGGGAAATTTTTACCGGATGCAACATCGAAAACGCCGCTTTTACGCCCACGGTGTGCGCGGAACGAACCGCCTTTTTTAAGGCCGTGAGCGAAGGCAGGAGGGAGTTTCTGGCCATCGCCGTCACCGGAAGCCCTGCGGGGGAAATGACGCAGATGTCCTGGCCCTGCGGCGTCTGCAGGCAGGTGATGATGGAATTCTGCGATCCGGAGACGTTTCTGGTGATTGTGGCGGTTTCGGAGGAAAACTATCGGGTCAGGCGGCTCAAAGAGCTGCTGCCGGAGGGCTTTGGCCCTTTCAATCTGAATGGAGGACAAGATGAAAATTCGTTTTTATAATGCGAGAATTCTGACGATGAATGGAAACTGCGATCTGACGGAAGGGGAACTGTGGACGCAGGACGAGCGGATCGCCTACGTCGGGCCCGCCAGGGACTGCGAAGGGATGGAATGGGACCGTGAAATCGACTGCCGGGGCAACGTCCTGATGCCCGGATTTAAAAACGCCCACACCCATTCCGGCATGACCGCCATGCGGTCCTTCGCCGACGACATGCCGCTGCAGGAATGGCTCAATACGAAGATTTTCCCGCTGGAAGCGAAGATGACGGAGCAGGACAACTACGATCTGACCTGTCTTGCCATTCTGGAATATCTGACCGGCGGCGTGACCTCGATTTTCGACATGTATCTTTCCCCGAAGGATATCGCCAGAGCCTGCATCGATCTGGGAATGCGCTGCGTGCTGGTCAGCGGCCTGAACAAGTTCGGCCCCTCCGTGGAAGAGATGGAGAGAAGATATCTGTCCTTAAACGGAATGAATCCCCTGATTTCCTACAAAATGGGCGTGCATGCGGAATACACCTGCGACAGGGCCCTGCTGGAAGAGGTTTCCGCGCTGGTGCACAAATACCGGACGCCTTTTTACGCGCATATGTCCGAGACGAAGCTGGAAACCGACGAGTGCATCGGGCGGTACAACATGACGCCCCCGCAGTTTTTCGATTCCCTGGGGCTGTTCGACTTCGGCGGCGGCATTTATCACGGGGTATATCTGACCGAAGAGGATATGGACCTGTTCGCGAAGAAGGGGATCGGCGTGGTGACCAATCCCGGTTCCAACACGAAGCTGGCCAGCGGGATCGCTCCGGTAGGGCGTTTCCTGGAAAAGGGGCTCTGCGTGGGCATCGGGACGGACGGCCCTTCCAGCAACAACTGTCTGGATATGTTCCGGGAGATGTTCCTCGTCACCGGCCTGGCGAAGCTTTTGCAGAAGGACGCGTCCGCGGTGGACGCCGGCGAAGTGCTCAAAATGGCCACGGTGAACGGGGCGCAAATCATGGGACTTCCCGACGCGGATATGCTGGCGGAGGGCAAGCTGGCGGACGTGATCATGATCGATCTGCACCAGCCCAACATGCAGCCTTTGAATAACATCGCGAAGAACATCGTCTACAGCGGCAGCAAGCAGAACGTGAAGATGACCATGATCAACGGTCGGATCCTCTACGAAGACGGCGTATTTTTGAATGGGGTGGACGCGGAAGCGATCTATGCAAAAGCCAATGAAATCATCGCGAGGCTGGCGGAAGCGTAAAGGAAGGAAATCCACAGATGAGAAAGACGCGCGTTTTTATGCTCGCCCTGCTCTGCCTGACGGCGCTTGGGGCCGGAGGCTGCCGGGCGCGCAACGTCACTTCCGGCATGGCGGAAGGGGAAGCTTACGATGCGGTGATCACCGTCCACGGGCGGACGGAGGCGGCCCGGGAGGAAGAAGCCGGGCTGGGCGATCTGATCGCGCTGTTGGGAAAGACGGATGAAGAGGCTGCGGGCCTTCTGGGGGGAGGAGAAGAAAACCGGACGGCGGACGAAAGTCATCTCGTGGGGCGCATTTACCGGACCGCGCTTTTCGGAACGGCCTGCAGCGTTTATACGAGCTATGGGGAAAATGGGGCGGTGGGAATGGCGGTCATCCGTTTCGAGACGGACGATGCGCAGGGCTGCAAACAGGAGATGGAGCGGCTACTGGGCGCCGGCACGCCGATGCCCGAAGAAGAGCTGCCGGAAGGCGGACAGGGCTGGAGCTGGTCGGTGGAAGGTATCGTCCTTACGCTCTGCGGGGCCGGCGATTCCGTGAGCCTGGACATTTCAGGCGGGACGGGTCCCGAAAGCTGAAGCGGATTTTGAAGAAAATTGTAAACTTATAATTTACAAAGGTTGACAATCGGGAACCCGCTGTTATACTTGAGAGGAAAAATACTCAAAGGAGACAGCGGTTATGGCACATGCAGAAGAAAAGAGAAAGATCAGCACGAAGGAGATGGCGCTGGTGGGAATGATGGCGGCGGTTTTGTGCGTCGTATCCCCGTTTTCCATTCCGATTCCGGTCAGTCCGGTTCCTCTGACGCTGGCGACGTTCGTTTTGTATCTCTCCCTTTATACTCTGGGAACGAAAAAGGCGCTTTTGAGCTGCCTGATCTATCTTTTGATCGGATTTGCGGGCCTTCCGGTATTTTCCGGATTTTCCGGAGGAATCGGAAAGCTCGTTGGCCCCACGGGAGGATATATGGTGGGGTATCTGTTCCTCCTGGGTGTGGGCGGCTTTTTGCTGAACAAATCCGGCGGGAACATTTTGCTGCAAATCGGTTCCCTGATCGCAGGAACATTGATCTGTTACGCGTTTGGCACCATTTGGCTGTGCGTGCAGATGCAGCTGGATTTCGCGGGCGGACTGGCGGCGGGAGTGATCCCCTACCTTCCGGGAGATGCGGTTAAAATCCTGGCGGCGGCAGCGCTGGGACAGGCGATAGCCAGAGCGATAAGGCGGGCGGCGTAAGCGGCCCGCCTTTCGTTGTTTATGGGTCGGATAGACCCAGTTGAGTACGTTGGAGTTGTCATAGTGTGCTTTGTGGACGGACGGTTAGAAGCCTTGTAAATCAAGGCTTTTTTCCTGTCTAACTGTCCGCAGCAGACCTCCTTTTGCTGTTCACTTTCTGCCGCCTGTGAACTCTGGCGGCGCAGTCCGGGAAAGAAACCATCTGCGGGCAGGTGCAGGTATCCCCATCGTCAAGGACAATGCAGTTGCCGTCCTCCCCGAAAGGATTTCCGGCATTGGCACGCTCCCTCCCATTATTATTTTCTTGTCTGCCTTATTGGGAGCATACCAAAGTGTCCGGAAGTTGGCTCCTTGCGGTGCTTCCCCAGCCGGGGTATTCCCTATCGGACGGTCATTCTGTTTTCAAGATGCTGTCCATCGATGAACTAAGATAAGTCTATACCTAAATGACCGCCTGTCCCGTATATTCATAAGGCAGGAAATCAGCGTGAAAAATAAGATATTTCCACGCTCTCGGAATTGTGGTAGAATTAAGCCAATAGAACGACAAATATAAAGTTGTGAGGTACGGATATGTATGAAATTAGCGAAACGTTCCATGAGCAATATGCGGATATGTATGATAAGATTGTAAGAATTTATTTTACAGATGGTTCTGTGCGTATTGGCTTATTTATCGATGAATTTTATGAAGATAATTCTATTTTGGTCAGTTGCGATGTGATTAAAATTGCGGATATTGAGAGAATGGAATTGTTTTCCTAACAACCATGAGGTCATAGGGGAGTAAAGTGCTTAAAATGAAAAAATATCAATGCCCTTGTTGTGGATATTTTACCTATAATGTTCCAGCGAACGAAGATTGCGGGTATATCTGCCCTGTTTGTTTTTGGGAGAATGACCCGTTCATTACTTCTGATAGCGAATCAAGTGACTCTAATCATGGAATGACACTAAAAGAGGCAAAATCCAATTTCCTACAATTTGGTGCTTGTGAAAAAGAAATGCTATGTCATGTTCGTCCACCAGAAAATGATGAAAAGAAAATGTCATAGCGACAATTTTAGTTTATAGAGCAGATAGGAGGGAGAAGAATATGGAGCTGTCTATCCAGGAACGATTGAAAGACCTGTATGTAGAGCGTGGGCTGACGCTGGAACAGCCTGGGGAGCAGACCCATCTCTCCGAGTCTGCGCTGGGTAGTTATGAAGCGGACGAATTTAAGGGCATCAGCCATTATGACTTTATCAGACTGGCAAAGTTTTACGGCGTGACCGCTGACTATCTGCTGGGATTGACCGACCCGCAGTTAAGACAGTTAGTCACCGCCCACATTGACGGGGACAGCTTTTGGCGCCATGTAATACAATGCTACAATGAGGGAAAAGGGGGAGATAGCCGTGATTGAGGAAAAAAGGAACCGGGGAAAAAAACCGAAGCGCCTGAACGCGAGTATGATGAGGCTTCTGATCGCGGGATGGCTGATCCCGCTGGTGCTGCTGATCACCTCCGTTTTCTGCCTGGTCTCGCAGCGCATGGACAGGCTGACGCGGGAAAACATTCAGGAATCGGCGGACACTGCCGCGGAAATCTGCGAGATGCGTCTGATTTCTTCCATTCAGGCGTCCAGAAACGCTTCCTATATTCCTGAAATCAAGGAAAGCTGGATGAGGTATCTGGAGGACGGAAACGAGCAGGAACTGTACAACGGCGTTTACAGCTTCATTTCGCAGATGTACAAGTACGACGAAAATTTTCTGAGCACCATGGTCTATTTTCGGGAGAATCCGGAGAAGGT
>OEQQ01000146.1_pt1 | contig 16606 bp, 16 predicted proteins | sample 1539741 | NCBI WGS metagenome assembly OEQQ01 (sample SAMEA3891876, study PRJEB23780) | metagenome | biome: terrestrial biome; feature: animal house; material: Caecal content | place: Italy | collected 2015-05-05
GTATCTGGGGCGAATGGCGGCCTTCGCGCTCGTCTCGGAGATCCCCTTCGACCTGGCCCTGTTCGGGCGTCCGGACTGGAGGAGCCAGAACGTCTTTCTCACCCTGTCCGTCAGCCTTCTGATGCTCTCCTTCCTGGAACGGGCCATGGATGCCCGGGACAGAGAGCGCGGGGCGGGGGAGAGGGCGGTTTGGCAGACAGCGGCGGCCGCAGGGATCGTGGCCGCTGCCATGGTCCTCGCGGATCTGCTCCGGGTGGATTACGGCGGCAGCGGACCTCTGCTGGCCGCCCTGTTTTACTGCTATTCGCGCCGGAGAAGGCCGAACCTGACGGTTTCCTTTTTGCTCTTTTGTTTGTCCATGGGGCCAATCACCGCCCTGATCGAAGCGTTCGGGATCGTCGCTGTCCCGCTCATCGCGCGGTATAACGGGATGCGGAGACGAAAAGGAAGGGGACGCCTTTTCTATCTGTTTTATCCGGCGCATCTGTTGATTTTGTATCTGATCGCGGCCGTCTGATCCGCGCGCCGAAAAATTTGCTTGCCTGATCGGGCCGGGTGTGCTAAAATATCCACCGATGGCGCACAGATGTATGCGTCAAGAATACAAAAGGGGACGAAATCATGGCGGAGTCAACCAAATACTACGTGGTGACCAAAAAAGCGGTGCCGGATGTACTCCTGAAGGTTGTGGAAGCCAAACGGCTTCTGGAATCCGAGAAAGTGCCGACGATTCAGGACGCGGTGGACGCGGTGGGAATCAGCAGGAGTTCTTTCTATAAATACAAGGACGATATCTTCCCGTTTCACGACAATTCCCAGGGAAGGACGATCACCCTCTCCCTGCAGATCGAAGACGAACCGGGGCTTCTGTCGGATGTGCTCAAGGTGATCGCGCAGTTCGGCGCGAACATCCTGACCATCCATCAGAGCGTTCCCATCAACGGGATCGCATCCCTGAGCGTGAGCGTGCAGGTGCTGCAGACCACGAAGGACATTTCGGGGATGCTGGAGGAGATGGAGCGGCAAAACGGAGTGCACAGCGTGAAGATACTGGCGAAAGAATAGAGGAAATCATGGTAAAAATAGCGGTTTTGGGATATGGTACGGTCGGGAGCGGCGTGGTGGAAGTCATCGAACGCAACCGCGAACTGATTGAAAAGCGGGCCGGGAAACGGCTGGAAGTGAAGTACATTCTGGATATCCGGGATTTCCCGGGAGATCCGTATGAGGACCGGGTGGTCCACGATGTGGACCGGATTCTGGAGGATCCGGAGGTGGAGGTGATCTGCGAGACCATGGGCGGCGTCGAACCCGCCTATACGTTTTCACGCAGGGCGCTGGAGGCGGGAAAGAGCGTCTGCACCTCCAACAAGGAGCTGGTGGCCGCCCGCGGCGCGGAGCTCATCGCCCTGTCGAAGGAGCATCGCTGCAACTACCTGTTCGAGGCCAGCGTGGGGGGAGGCATCCCCATCATCCGCCCGTTGAACTGCGCCCTGACCGCCGAGCGCGTGGTGGAAATTACCGGAATCTTAAACGGGACCACCAACTATATATTAACCAGGATGGAAAAGGACGGGGCGGACTTCGGCACGGTGCTGGGAGAAGCTCAGAAAAAGGGATATGCGGAGCGCAATCCGGAGGCGGATGTGGAAGGCTACGACGCCTGCCGCAAGATCGCGATCCTGACGTCGCTGATCGCGGGACATACCGTGGATTTTCGCGAGATCCATACGGAAGGGATCACCGGAATTACGCCGGAAGATTTCGAATACGCCAGGGCCATGGATCGGACGATCAAGCTGTTGGCCGAGAGCAGGGAAGAGGAGGACGGCTATCTGGCTTCCGTCGTGCCCTGCATGCTGAAAAAGGAAATGCCCCTGGCCTCGGTGAGCGGGGTGTTCAACGCCATTTCGGTCCGCGGCAACACGCTGGGAGAATCCATGTTCTACGGAAAAGGGGCGGGGAAACTGCCCACGGCCAGCGCGGTGGTCTCCGATGTGGTGGACTGCGCCAGGCATCCGGGGGAACATATGACCTGCATCTGGGAGGAGGAACCCGTGCATTTAAAGCCCTTCGAAGAAAGGGTCAGCCGCTTTTTCGTGCGCGCGGCCAGAGCGGGAGAAGCGGAAGCGGACGCCGTTTTCGGGCCCGCGGAGAAAATCCGTCTGGAGAGCCTGCCGGAGGAATACGGGTTTTTGACGGAACCCATGACGGAACGGGAATTTTCCCGGAGACAGAGGAAAGTTTCCGGTTTTATCGGCCGGATCCGGATCAAAGTCTAAAAGAGGACATCCGGCCATAGCGATGAAGGAGGAGACGTTCCGATGAAATACGTGATTGTTCTGGGGGATGGCATGGCCGACGAACCGCTGCAGGAACTGGGATGGAAGACACCGCTCTCCTGCGCGGAGACCCCGGCCCTGGACGCCCTGTCCAAAAAATCCCGGATCGGGATGGTACGGACTGTGCCGGAAGGGATGGCGCCGGGATCGGACACGGCCAACCTTTCCGTTTTGGGCTATGACCCGAAACGCTATTATACGGGCAGATCCCCGCTGGAAGCGCTGTCCATCGGCGTTCCCATGAAGGATGAGGACGTGGCGCTGCGCTGCAACTTCGTCACGATTTCCGAGGATGAGCTGCCCTTTGAGGAAAAGATCATCGTGGATCACAGCTCGGGAGAAATTTCCACCGAAGACTGCGCCGTCCTGCTGGACGCGGTGAAGCGCGGGCTGGAAAGGGGCCCCTGGCACTTTTACGCGGGCACCAGCTACCGGCACTGCCTGATCTGGGAAAACGGGCGGGTGGTGGATCTGACCGCCCCCCACGATGTGCTGGGGCAGGTGATCGGCCCCCACCTTCCGAAGGAGGAAGCGCTGCGGGAGATGATGATACAGAGCTACGGCATCCTGCGGGATCATCCCCTCAACCGGGCGCGCAGGGAGAGGGGGCTGCATCCCGCCAACTGCTGCTGGTTCTGGGGAGCGGGCACCAGGCCTGCCCTCACCTCTTTCTTGCAAAAATTCGGGAAAAGAGGTATGATGATCTCTGCCGTGGACCTGCTCAAGGGGATCGCGGTGGGCGCCGGAATGGATGTGGCAAAGGTCGAAGGGGCCAACGGCGGGCTGGATACCAATTACGAGGGGAAAATGCAGGCCGCTTTTGACGCGCTGACTTCGGGCGGCTATGATTTTGCCTATATCCATGTGGAGGCGCCGGACGAAATGGGGCATCAGGGGAGCGTGGAAAAGAAGATTCGCGCCATCGAATATCTGGATCAGAGGATCATCGGCCCTCTGGCAGAGAAGCTGACACGGGAGGGAGTGGACTTCAGGATGCTGGTCCTTCCAGATCACCCCACGCCCATCCGCCTGCGCACCCATACTTCCAGGGAAGTGCCCTGGCTTTTGTACGACAGCACGATGCAGGAACAGCATGAGTGGAATTATAATGAAGCGGAAGCGATTTTGAGCGGCAACTATGTGGCGCGCGGTCATGAGCTGATGCGGTATTTTCTGCAGGAAACAAGTGAGATTGGAGAGACAGTGAAATGAAAAAAGTTGTAAAATTCGGCGGAAGTTCTCTGGCCAGCGCGAAGCAGTTTCAAAAAGTGAGAGACATCATCTCCTCCGAAACGTCCAGGCGGTTCGTGATTCCCAGCGCGCCCGGCAAGCGCAGCCGCAACGATACGAAGGTGACGGATATGCTCTACGCCTGTTACGGCCTTGCCGAAGAGGAAAAGGATTTTTCCCATGAGCTGCGCCTGATCCGGGAACGGTACGAGGAGATCATCGACGGGCTGTCTCTGGATCTGTCCCTGGACGATGAATTCGCCGCGATCCGGCAGAATTTCCTGAATCATGCGGGCAGGGATTACGCGGCGTCCCGCGGGGAATATCTGAACGGGATCGTCATGGCCCATTATCTGAACTTCGAGTTCATCGATGCGGCGGAAGTGGTGTTCTTCAAGGAAAACGGGGAGTTCGACGCGTCTCGGACTAACGACGTGATGGAAGAGCGCCTGAAAAACCTTCCCAACGCCGTGATCCCCGGATTTTACGGCTCCAATCCCGACGGCTCCATCCGCACCTTTTCCAGAGGGGGATCCGACATCACGGGCTCCATCGTGGCGAAGGCGGCCCACGCGGACGTATACGAGAACTGGACGGACGTGTCCGGCTTTCTCATCGCGGACCCCAACATCATCCCCAACCCGGAAAAGATCGAGACGATTACCTACAGGGAGCTTCGTGAGCTCTCCTATATGGGCGCGTCGGTGCTGCACGAGGAATCCATCTTCCCGGTGAGGAGCGAGGGGATCCCGATCAACATCCGCAACACCAACGAACCGGACGACAGCGGCACCTGGATCGTGGAGAGCACCTGCCAGAAATCCAGATTCGTCATCACCGGCATCGCCGGGAAAAAGGGCTTCTGCTCCGTCAACATCGAAAAGGACATGATGAACTCCGAGATCGGATTCGGCCGCAGGGTGCTGCAGGTATTTGAGGACAACGGGATTTCCTTCGAGCACGTTCCGTCGGGCATCGACACGATGACGGTATACGCCCATCAGGACGAATTCATGGATAAGGAGCAGAATGTGGTGTCCGCGCTGCATCGGGCCGTGAAGCCCGATATGGTGGAGATCGAAGGGGATATCGCCCTGATCGCGGTGGTGGGCCGGGGCATGAGATCCACCAGGGGGACGGCCGGGCGCATTTTCTCCGCGCTGGCCCACGCCAACATCAACGTCCGGATGATCGACCAGGGCTCCAGCGAGCTCAATATCATCATCGGCGTCCGGGACGACGACTTCGAAAAGGCCATCAGGGCCATCTACAACATGTTCGTCCTGGTACAGCTGTGAGGAATCGAACGAAGAATGAATGAAGGATGAACGAAGAAAGGCAGAACTATTACGGGAGCCTCTGTGCAAAGATGTATGAAATCCTGCACGAAAAGCGCCGGAGGGAAAGCTGGTCTTCGCCGTGGATACGGTGACCGGTCGATGTCCGGACGACAGCGCTTACAGGGTGTCCGTTTCACCCCGCCGTCTACGAGCTGTACGACGGCGAAAAGCTGATGCAGAGCGAGCCCATGGATTTCCGGACGCACCTCTGCGAATTCAGAGAGGGGTATCTGAAGAAGATCGCTGTTAACAGCGAATACGAAATGTTTGACTGCATCCATCATAAGCCGGTCAAATAGAGCGAAGGCATGTTGCCGTAAGTTATCGTTTTCAATCGGACAAACACTACTTTATGGAGGTGCTGCATGGATACAGAAAAAGCTTATTTGAGCAATGATAAGGACATGATCAGGTTCCAGTATGGGCGGCGGATCGTCCGCTTTCGCGGGCCGTACTCGCTGGAGTATTTCACCTCCGTGAAGGAATGGGACAACGGCTATATGGTCGTCATGGCAAAATATCAGCACAATCAGGAACCAGAGGAGGAATATATTGATCTGGTTCCAATTTTGAGGAATCTGTATATTGACGCTTCGCAGTTTTTGAAGCCCATCAAGGAAGTGAGGCTGGCATATGGACAAAATTAAAGAAATTGCAGACCGTGCGGACATGATTGTGAGCGGCTATGCGTTTACCCGCGAAAGATATAGCAAAAACGAATTCTACGAGGGAAACTGAGCGCCGCATTTTCTGACAGGCTTTCACTGGTGGCGGGAGGAGAAAAACAGAACCGTCACCGCGTGTCGTGCAGGGGATGCTGACGCACGCACTGTTATGAAGAGCATCTGGTATCACAGCGGCAGTTCAGAGCAACCTTTGAAACCAGGTCATAAACGATAAATTTTTGCGGGGACAGGCGCCCTGATGCCGGAGAGCGGCATCAGGGCGCCTGTCTTTGGCAGTTCGGGCAGAAAACGCTGCTCCTTCCTCCGATGACGGTTCGAAGCAGCGTTTCCCCGCAGACGGGACAGGGCTTTCCTTCCCTTCCGTAAACCTGCAGGTACGGAGCGTTTCGGTATTCCTGTCCTCTGGTTTCCAGATATTCCTCCGGCGTCATGGCATTTCTGTCGATGAAACGGGATAGCTGTTCGGGAATGGCCGTGCAGAGCCGCTCCCACTCTTTACCGGCCAGGCTGCCGGCGGGGCGGCCGGGATAAATCCTGGCCGCGAACAGAATTTCGTCCGAATAGAGATTGCCGATCCCCGCGACGACGTTTTGATCCATCAGGCATTCCTTGATCGCCTTTTTTCGGTTTCCGAGACGGCCGCGCAGATATTCCGCGCGAAAGGCGGGATCGAAGGGTTCCATTCCCAGCTGGGGCGCCCCGCTGTACAGGTCGGTCTCGCCCTCCCCGAGAAGCCAGAAGCGGCCGAAGCGGCGCGTATCGGAAAAGCGCAGTTCCATGCCGTTTTCCAGGCGGAAGACGAGATTCGTGTGTTTCTCCTCCGGATAGTCTGCAGGCGTCAGCGGCAGGCAGCCCGTCATCCGGAAATGGAGGATCATCCGGTCGCCTCCCGAGAGCGGGGCGATCAGAAACTTGCCGCGCCGTTCCAGGCGAAGAAAGGTCCGGCCGGTCAGCCTCTGGCAGAAATCGCCGGCGGAGGGATGGGCGATGATCTCCGGGCGCCTGACGAGGACGGATCCGATCGTAATCCCGCGGATCTGCGGTTCGAGCACCCGTTTTACGGCTTCCACTTCGGGCAGTTCAGGCATGTCGTTTCCCCTCCTTTCCGGCAGATTTCCGGATCTGTTCGTGATAAAAATAGTTCACCACCACCGGAGGCGCATCGAAAGGCCGCCGCATGCTGTCGTCGTTGGTGACGTAGTCCAGCCCGATTTCGGAGGTAAAGTCTTTCAGCCTGGCGTCCAGCAGCTCCCAGTAGCTGCGGTCTTTCCGGCTGTAAATCTCCAGGTACAGGGGAAGCAGCCGGGGATATTTTTTCCGGATGTACTCCAGGATGACGGGCTGATAGCTGCCCCTCAGATTGAGATTTTCCAGCCAGATCAGGTTGCAGTGATCTTTCGCCCTCCGGATAATCGCTTCTACATCCGTAATGCCCGGAAAAATCGGGGAAATGAAACAGGTGGTGCGGACTCCGGCGCGGTGGAAGGTTTCCATGGCGGCCAGCCTCCGTTCGATAGAGACGGCGGAATCCATATCCCGCCGGAAATCCTCGTCCAGCGTGTTGATGGACCAGGAAACCCGGGCCTGCGGAAACGTCCTGATCAGATCCAGATCGCGCAGGACCAGGTCGCTTTTGGTGGCGATGCTGAGAAGCGCGCCGCTTCCCTTCAGCTGCATGAGCAGCTCCCGGGTCCGCCCGTAAACCTCCTCCTGGGGAAGGTAGGGATCGGTGACGGAGCCGATGAACAGCTCTTTTCCCGCATATTTCCACGGATTTTTGATCGTCGGCCAGAGCTTCACGTCCAGAAAGGAGCCCCAGTTTTCCTCATGTCCGGTGAAGCGCTTCATAAAGGAAGCATAGCAGTACTTACAGCCGTGGGTACAGCCCACGTAAGGATTGACGGAATATTCGCAGACCGGAAGATTGGATTTTGACAGAACACTCTTCACTTCCACGGTCTTAATCGTCGTTTCGGTCATTTTTTCCTCCATTCCGAAGCGCTTTTGCGCTGAGGAACGCGCGCCAAATCTCAAATTTGGCGCTGCGCAAGGATACTTCGTATCCTGGGATTTGTGACGCTTCGGCACAAATCCTGATTGAAAAATAAGCCATCAGGCTTATTTTCAATCTTTGCTCCTTTTCAGAAAACTTCTCTGCGCGCCCTGGATCACCGTATCCTCCGGCCTCACGCAGCCCAGAAGGAGGGGGGAGGACGGGGCGTGTTTTCGGGCGTTTTCCAGGGCTTTTTGCGGGTTTTGATTGGCGTAGCAGTATTTGCAGCCGTTCAGGCAGGTATCGTACGCGCCGATATCCCGGCTTTCGATACAATGGCAACCCTGCCGCATGCCCCTGTGCTTCAGCGTTCTGAATTCCACGCCGTTCGCCCGCCCCAGGATATCCAGGGTCATGCATCCGGAGGAATGAATGCCGTATCGGGAAAAATCCCCGTCGGTGCCACAGGTCTGGAGATAAATGCCGTATCGTCCGGCGATCCGGCCCAGCCCTTCCGCCAAAGCGGCCCTGTCCTCTTCGGTCAGGGGGATCAGCTCCGGCAGATTGACTTCCAGCTTTCGGTACATTTCCACGAAGCTGAAAATGCAGCGGTCGATGTGGGGAGCCAGCTTCTGCGCCATCCGTTCAAAGGTTTCCAGATGGCGGGAAACGGTGTACTCCGGAGTCAGCAAAACGGGGTCATATCTCCAGGCCACCCGCTGCCTGCCCACCTGTCCGGCCAGCTCTGCCAGCGTCTCCATGCTCTCTTCAATGGAGGGGACGCCCGGTTCGATGTCCCGGCCGTAAGCCGTAATGGTATAGTGGAAATAGCTGTGAAAGCGATCCGTAATTTCGTGCAGGCGCGGCAGGATGGGACGATAGTTTTTGGAGCAGAAAACCACGCAGTCCACCAGGTCCGGGTCCAGCTCATAGCGGGTCACTTTGTTTGGAAAGAGCGGATTGCGCGAAAGGACGTAACCCTGTTCGAAGCGGCGCAGCAGCCATTCCGTATAATACTGCACGGTGTCCGTGCGGCCTCCCGTATTGATAATCATTCAAACCTCCTGTATGTTTCGGAATTTATCCTTCATGAAGCGGGAAAAAAGGGCGGTCAGGCGGACCAGCTCCGCGATTTCCGCGTCGGACAGCCCGCCCATGGCTTCGATCTCCGCGCGGGCTGCGGGCGGGATGATCTTCTTCGCATATTCCGTCCCCGCAGGGGTGAAACGGACGATCTTATTCCGGCGGTCCGCCTCGGATTCCGTCAGGGAGACGTAACCCTGTTTCAAAAACTTTTTGATGATCGCGCTGACGGTCTGCTTTGTGGCGGAAAGCCGTTCGCAGATCTCCGACTGCAGGCAGCCCTCCGGGGAGAACCAGATGATATCCAGCACGAACAGCTCGTTGGCCGTCAACCGGTGTTTTCTGGCGAACATCTCATAGGCGGCGTACTGCACGTCCCGCAGATGGCAGTATTCATTCACATAACTTCTCACTTTCTGATAATCCATGAAACCCTCCGCATCACGACAAATGGTCTAATATTTGACTTTATCGTAACACAGCCGCCGTATTTTTGCAATCTCCTTTTGTATAAACAGGGACGAAAAGAGTCGTTTTGGGGGAGAAAACTTAAAATAATCTTAATGATTTCACAGGGCAAATATGATATACTGACCTATATTGCGGAAAGGAATCGAAAATTATGGCCGAAGCGAGAGAACCGGTGATCCAGGTGAAGGACCTGTACAAGATCTACCGGGTGGGCGATACCAGGGTTCGTGCCTTAAACGGAGTGGATTTCACCATTTATAAAGGGGAGTTCTGTTCCATCGTGGGAACCTCCGGATCGGGAAAATCAACGCTGTTGAACATGCTGGCCGGCCTGGAAAAGCCCACCAAAGGGGAGATCGTGATCGCCGGAGAACATATCGAAAACAAGACGGAAAATCAGCTCGTCAAATCCCGCAGGGAGCACATCGGATTCATTTTTCAGTCCTTCAACCTCATGCCGACCATGACGGCGGTGGAGAACGTGGCGCTGCCGCTGACTTTTCAGGGCATGAGCAAAGACGTGCGGCTGAAAAAGGCCGCGGCGCTTCTGGATCTGGTTGGATTGAAGAAGTATAAAAGCCACAGGCCGACCCAGATGTCCGGCGGGCAGCAGCAGCGGGTGGGCGTGGCGAGAGCGCTGGTGGTGAGCCCGCAGATCGTCTTCGCGGACGAGCCGACCGGGAATCTGGATTCCAATACATCCAAAGAAGTGATGGAGCTGATGCAGAAGGTGGTCCGGGAGCAAAAGCAGACGCTGGTGATGGTCACCCATGACAATCACCTGGCCGGTTTTGCGGATCGCATTTTTCATATTATCGACGGGAAGATCGTACAGATCGAAGAAAACGCGGAGCACAAAGACGCGGCGGATATCCACGGATGACCGCCGAAAATACGACATATGAAGGGGAAAGACGATGAACAGAATTGGAAGACGCATACTGGTAACGGGACTGGCGCTCTGCCTGGCGGCGCCTGTGCTGCCGGGGACGCTGGCGGTCCGGGCTGAGGAATCTTCGTCGGCAGAGACGGAACAGGAGACGGTAGCGAGTGACAGCGATGTACAAGCAGCAAAAGAGAGCCTAATGAAACTTTTGGAAAAGTATTCAGGCGATGCTGTAAAAGAAAGAATTGAGAATGCGGTCTGGAAAATAAACAATGAATCTATGACTAAGACCGATTTGGATAAGCTTGTAAAGGATACGACGGAGTATGTCCAGATTTTAGGCGCTCAGACTGCGCCGTCCACCCCTCCTTCCACCGGCAGCAGCTCAAACTCCGGCAACAGCGGGAATTCAGGCTCTTCCGACAGCGATGAGGACGACTATATCGACGACGATATGCGGGAAGACGCCTATGTGGAGCTGATCAACTACAAGGACTCCCTGATCACTCGGGAGAATCCGGAGCAGTACATCCTGGACGAGCTGGACGACATTTTCTACAGCGCGAACCGCTACATCGCCAACTCCGAAACGCTGACGGAAGAACAGCTGTGGGCCTATGTGGGAACGATTAAGGGACAGATGGACGCGGCCGTGGAAAAGAGCGGCTCCGTCACTACCACCACGGAATTTCTGACGCTAGCGGACAACTGGCAGACTCCTGTGGTGTCTTACGGACAGCAGGTCAGCATCGTCCTGCCCCTGATCAACCTGGGGGAGGAATGGCTGACGGACCTTCTGGTGGAGCCGGAAGTATCCAATGACGTTAACGAGTGGCCCTTTGCGCCGGACAGCACCGGGTACACCCAGAATTTCAACGAGATTCCGGGATGCGCCACGAGGTTATACGAGGAAGCCGTATTCAACCGCAGGGAACTGACCTGGACCTTCACCGCCAGGGAAGACGTGCTGACCGGATACTATCCGCTGAAATTTAAGGTCTGGTATTCCAAGGACGGCATCCGCTGCGAGGAACCGGCGGAGGTTTCCGTCTATGTTTACTGTCAGGGCAAGCCCGGCAGCGGCCGCATCGGCATGAGCGAGCAGACCAACGTTTCCCAGCCCAGGATCGTGGTGACGGGCTTTGAAACGGATCCTGCGGAAGTTTACGCGGGAGATACCTTCCTGCTCAACATCCACGTGAAGAACACCTCTCCGGATACGGCGGTGAACAACGTGCTCTTCGATCTGGAAGCCGTGGAGGGCGGGACCGAGAGCAGCAGCGGCACCGTGACCAACAGCTATGCGGCGTTTTTGCCCACCTCAGGATCCAGCTCCATCTACATCGACAGGATGCCGGCCGGCAGCACCAGCGATCTGAAAATCGAGATGCAGGCCAAAGCGGATCTGTCCCAGAAGCCCTATGTGGTGACGGTGAAAATGAAATACGATACGGATCTGAAAGCGGATCTGACGGATGAGGCGAAGGTTTCCGTCCCGGTGAAACAGGAATCCAAATACGATTCCAGCACGCCGGAAATCAATCCTTCCAGTATCATGGTGGGCGAGCAGTCCAACGTTATGTTCCAGATTTACAATACCGGGAAGACGACCCTGTATAACGTGCAGGTGAAGTTTGAAGCGGACAGCGTGGAGGGCGGAGATACCTTTATCGGGAACCTGCAGCCCGGAGCCACCGGAAACGTGGACGCCATGGTGAGCGGCGTGGCTGCTACCATGGACGACGGCACGGTGAAAGCGGTGATCACCTACGAGGATGAAGCGGGGAACCAGACCAGAGAAGAAAAGGATATCACGATTTTCGTCTCCGAAATGGTGGTGGACGACGGCATGATGATGGATCCCTTCCCGGTGGAAGAAGAGAAAACCGGACCCGGGGCGGGCGTGGTGATCGGCATCGTCCTGGGAGCAATCGCGGTTGCAGCCGTGGCGGTGGTAGCGGCGCTCAAAATCCGGAAAAAGAAAAAGGCCGCGAAGCTTCTGGCAGAGGATCTGATGGACCTGAATAAGGACGAATCGTTATGAGAATTCTGGACTTGCTGCGGATGAGTTCCAGCAGCCTGTGGAAAAGAAAATTCCGGACCGTGCTCACCGTGCTGGGCGTGGTGATCGGCACGGCTTCCATCGTGGTGATGATCTCCCTGGGGCTGGGCCTGAACCGGGCGACCATGGAGCAGATCGAGCAGTCCGGCGGCCTGACCACCATACAGGTCAGCGAGGGGCGTGGCGGGACCATCTCCTATTCCAACGGCGGGATGGCGATCATGTCCTCCGGATCCTCTTCCTCTGACGATCAGGTCAACCGTCTGGACGATGCCGCGGTGGAAATGCTGAAGGGGCTGGAATACGTGGAGAGCGTGGTGCCGATCCTGCGGGTCAGCGCCATCGGAAAATATGGGCCTTACGAGTGCTATCTGAATATCTACGGAATGCCGGCGGAAGGGCTGGAGCAGCTGAACGTCAAGGTGGGAGAAGGCCAGCTGCCCATGGATTCCTCGGAGCTTCAGTTCTTCTACGGCAATCAGGTGGCGGCGGATTTTTATAATCCCAAAACCTACGATTATCCTTACTACAGCACGGGGGAGTACGCGGTCGATTTCATGGAAGATACGGTCTTCATCATTTTTGATCAGCAGGCCTATTACTCCAGCCAGTATCAGTCCCAGAACCCCGGGCAGGACAGCGGCACGTCGGTGCAGCCGCCCAAAAAGTACATTATTCCCACGGCGGGCGTGGAAAAGCCCAACGATGAAAACAGCTGGAGCTCTTACGGCTATCGGGTGCTGTGCAATCTGGACGCCTTAAAGACCACCTTAAAAAGGGTATTCCGAAACAAGGCGATTCCCGGGCAGCCCACCACGTCCAGCGGAAAGCCCTACAAGGATCTCTATTACAATGAGGTGGACGTGTACGTGGACGATATCGATCACGTGAAGGAAGTGCAGGAGCTGATCAAGAGCATGGGATATGAGGCGTACAGCAATGTGGAATGGGTGGAGTCTACCCAGCAGCAGTACGCCAACATTCAGGCCATGCTGGGAGGCATCGGCGCGGTTTCCCTCCTGGTGGCGGCCATCGGGATCACCAACACGATGATGATGTCCATTTATGAGCGCACGAAAGAGATCGGCGTCATGAAGGTACTGGGATGCGATATGCGGAATATCCAGGCCATGTTTTTGATCGAAGCGGCCTACATCGGCTTTATCGGCGGGGTGGTGGGACTGGGCCTGAGCTTTGGAATTTCCGCGATTATCAATAAGGCCGTGGCGGCCAGCGGGAATATGACGAACCTTTCCTATATCCCGGTCTGGCTCGCCGGAGCGTCGGTGATCTTCGCGGTGATCATCGGCATGGTGGCGGGATTTTTCCCTTCCCGGCGGGCGATGAAGCTGAGCCCTCTGGCTGCGATCCGGAACGAATAGAAATTTCGGGAGGAGAAGAGGATGAAAAGAGCGGGACTGCTTTGCGCGGGCGTCCTTCTGGCAGCGGGCATTGCCGGAGGATGCGGCGGCATTTCTCAGGATATTTCCAAAGATATTTCCCGGAATGGTTCCGGAGCGGAAACCATGGCGTCCGCAGAACAGACGCCGGAAGACGTTTCGGAAGGGGAGATCAAAACGGAATCGGAAGAGACGGAAGAGTCAGAAGAGACGTCCGCTTCGCCGGCCGCGGAGGCGGAAGGGGAGCGCGGGAGTTCGGAGGTTGTGGAAATGCGGGAGGAACAGCCCGTTCCCGACGAATTGAGCCTTTGGAGCAGCCTTCCCTTCTCCGGAAACGACGGGGAATGGGAGCTTCAGATTTTCGTGAGCCGGGAAGCGATGGCTGCGGGCGCATTCGCGCCGGACGACAGCTGCCGCTTCTTCATCAGGGCGGTTTCTCCGGAAGGGGAATACTGCTTCTTCGATGATCGGGTGCAGTTGGGGACGCCCGCTGCGGACGTGTGGACGGATGAGCAGAACCGCCTGCACGTCGTGGTGCGGGACTTTCGGACCGCGCGGTATCGGATCACGGACTATCTGTTCGATGAACAAAGAAAGGCGTTTTACGGCGTTGTCGAACTGGATTACGACGGAATCAATTACTGGGGAAGCCTGGATGTTCAGGAACCGCAGCCTTAAGATGAAAAGAGCCATGGCGTAAAGGAACAAACCCTTCGCGCCATGGCTCTTTTTCTCCGTCAGCGTCACAGGAAGAATTCGATCTTTCTGGGTTCCAGGCAGGTGGATTCCAGCCAGGCCCTGGTATCGTCGGCCTGGAAAGAACGGGCTCTCGTGGGACAGACATAGCTGCAGCGCATGCAGTTGATGCAGCGCTTCGCGTCGATGGAGAGGGTTTGCGGATCGATGGCCCCGGCGGGGCAGGATGCGGCGCACAGCCCGCATCCGGTGCAAAGGGATCCGTCCAGGAATTTGGGGATATCCTTTTTGGGCTTTGCTGCCGGATTCGGATCTCCGGGAACGTCTGCGATTTCGAACCGGTCATATTCAAATTTGCCCTTCAGCGCGCTGGCGAATCCGGTAATTGCGCTTAAATCAGCCACGTTGGGCCTCCCTGCGCCCACCTTTTCCGAAAAGACGTGGGGGATGATGCAGGCGATGGCCCCCACCGGAAGAAAGCCCTGGCGGATCATCAGCGCTTTCAGCTGCGCCAGCGCGTCGTCATAATGCCGGTTCCCGTACCCGGCCAGAAGAACGCAGGGGGTCTGATTGCCGTGCAGGTTCTCAAACAGCCCCGGTACGGGGGGAAGCTGGCCTCCGTAAACGGGCGCGCCCGCGATGACCAGATCGCTGTCGGAAAAATAGTGCTGAGTTTCCCGGGCGGAAGGAAGGGTGAGGTCGAGCTTGCGTATTTTATCCGTGGCGATATTCAGACTCAACTGCTCGGCCAGAATGCTGGCCGCGTGCGCGGTCCCGTATGTAGGGCTGAAAATCGCCTTGTAGATGGTATAAGATCTGAAATTGTGCATGAAAATCTCCGTTCCGGAGCGCCTGTATGGAGGGGATCAACGCTGTCCGCGGCGCTCCGGCACAAACAGCGGCAGAAACGGTGAAACGATGGAAACACAGGGCGCCAGCAAGCGCCCGCACGTCCGGCCCCTTCGATCAGAAGCCCAGTTCTTCACCCACCAGAAAGACCCTGATTCGTCCGGCATGGCGGGAACGCCGTGTCACCACGATCTGATTGCAGAAGCATTCCGGAGAAAGGCAGTCCGCGCAGGTCCCCGTGAGGGCGCAGGGCGTGTTCATGTTCAGACGGATCGCGTTGGCGGGACAGGCCTGAGTGCGCACCCGTTTGACGGCGCAGTCGAGATCCCTGACCACCTTATTCATTCCCACGAGGAGCATGACGTGCCGGGGACCCTGGATCAGGCACGCCACCCGGTTCCCGTTTCCGTCGATATTCACCAGCTGACCGTCCAGCGTCATGGCGTTGGTGCTGCAAAAATAGAAATCGCTCATCACGGTTTTCGCGTAAATTTCCCTTCGCTCCTGTTCCGTTTGAGCGGTCGCCCGGTCGATCAGCGTATAATTCCCCTTCCGGATCGCATCCATCATGCCGGATTCCGTAAGGCTGGCGCTGCCGCCCCAGGACAGGACGCTCCCCTCCGGCATCATGGAAAGAACCGCCTTCACCATGGACGCGCAGTCCTCGAAATAGTACCCTTCCATGCCGCGCTTTTCCAGGTTTTTGATGATCCCGGGAGCGGCCTTCGCGAAAGCCTGCTGTTTGTAATTCATAAAGACACCTCCCTGCAAAGTTGTTGATAAAAACAGTATAGCACAGAATGGAAAGAATGGAAGCAAAGACAAATTATCAGAAAATTCAAACTAATTTAGATAAAATAACTTAAAATATAAAATGTCTATTGTGTAAAACAGAAAAATAGAATATATAAAAAGAAAAGTCGGAAAATGTATTGACAGGAGTACAATCCTCTTTTATAATAAAGCCATAAACAAGAGAGAAGAGAAAACAAAAAATAAGAAGAGAAAAGGAGGTAATTCCGCCGAAAGCATAATCGAAACCACCCTTTGAAAACCGGTTATCCTGACAGATATCAGGGAAGAGACGGAATCGAAGGTGCAAGGAGCCGGAGATAGAAGTTGAAACCGATCTGAAAGCCGCCGGAAAGGATAAGGGTACAAGCCAAAACTTCATAGAGAGTCTTTAAAGGGAATGAGAAATTCCATCACTTTAAAGAATTATCCAAAAAACGTGACAAAAGTTATCGAGTACACAGAATGAAGTAACGAAAGAAGAAAGATGTTTTAGGACGACAGGGAAACACGATGGAACGGAAAAGTCGTTGTAGGATGTCAGGAAACCGTTACAGTACGTAAGTACAGATCGAAAGGTTGGAAAGATACAGAAAACGGAGGTTTAGACCATTGGATAGCGTAGCATAGAAGCGGGTATTGATCAAAAAGATGATTGATACCCGCTTCCGTTTGTGTTAGTCTATTGATAACTTATTGGAAATGAAATCAGGAAATGGAGCGGTTTTTCCTCATGGCGGGAAGAGATTCGAACAGGGAATACAGAAGAAAAAGAA
>OEQQ01000148.1_pt1 | contig 16492 bp, 18 predicted proteins | sample 1539741 | NCBI WGS metagenome assembly OEQQ01 (sample SAMEA3891876, study PRJEB23780) | metagenome | biome: terrestrial biome; feature: animal house; material: Caecal content | place: Italy | collected 2015-05-05
ATTATGTAGTTATCGGCAATATTTTTGATAACCCAGAATTATTAGAAGACAGCGACCTAACGGATTGAGGGATCACAAATAAAAGAGCCCTGCCCCCGGCTATTCAGGAAACAGAACTCTTGTTCGAAGTGTCAAAAACATCTTACCATGACGCAGCGCGCACGTCAAGGTAAATCAAAAAAACAGCGGTGCACCATCCGACCAAAGATACCTGCACCGCTACCGCCTAAAGGTATCATATCACAACGATGCCCTTTAGGCAAGAGAGTTTAAGGAGGGCATTATGGGAGCAGCAATCAGTAACAAAGAGATCGTGATCCAAAATATCATCGCAGCGATGGGCCCGCTGATGGAGGCCGTACAGCTGCAGGCGCTTGAAAATGTGGTCCGTCAAAATCTGCACGGTTTGACTCTGGAGGAGGAATGCACCGCGCTGTCCACCTGGCTGGACGATAACGCGCACGTGATCAACGTCTTTCTGGCCAGCAAAAAGCTGGAGGGGTGCAAGCGGGTGACGCTGATCCAGTACAAGACCACGGCATACCAGTTCTTTTCGCAGATCCGGAAAAACTATCGGGACATAACGAAGGACGATATCAAGGTCTATTTGGCGTGGAGGATGCAGCGGGTCAAGCCGAACACGTTGCTCAACACGAAGCGAAATCTGTCCAGCTTTTTTGGATGGCTACACGAAGAGGGGTACATAAGCACCAACCCAGTCAAAAAGGGCGGAATGAGAATCGACGAAGTGTGCCAGATCCGTCTCACTCCGGAAGAGGAAGTGAGGGTCCGCGACGTTGAAAAAAGCATGAAGGAGCAGGCCATAGTGGATTTCCTTCTCTCTACCGGGGTGAGGGTAGGAGAATTGGCCGCCATGAATATCTCCGACGTGGACTTTGCCCGGCGGTCCGTGACCTTCCGGGGCGAGAAGGGGAACTGCAGCTTTCGGACAGTTCTACTGGATGCCGCAGCCAAAAAGCACCTGGAGGACTACCTGCGGACCAGGACGGACGATAATCCGGCGTTGTTTGTGACGGACCGGCTGTACGACGGCCAGCCAAAGCGCATGAGCAATCACGGGATCGAGACGGTGACAAAAGCGGTGGGTCGGCGCGCCGGATTGGACAAGACCCTTACAGTACACGTCTTTCGGAGGACCTTCGCGACGCGTCTGGCGGACAAGCAGTGCCCGCGGGAGGTGATCCAGCTCCTGATGGGCCATAAAAAAGCGGAGACCACGGACCGCTACATGGGCAAGTCTGAGGAGAGGATTATTGCGGCTGCTTCCAAATTTTTCAACGCGGCATAGCCGCAGAGGAGGTAAATATTCATGGACCAGAAAAATCTGGAGGAAATCAGAACAGAGAACGCCAGAAAAAAAGAGTATCTTCGTGGTTATCGCAATCACGTTCGGATGGTGAACCGGATCGAAGCGGAGCTGGAAGAGATTCGGGAAATCAAGACCAGTATTTCCGCCAGCTGCGATGGAATGCCCCGGGGGTCGTCCGGACAAAAGGATCTGTCGGGATATATGGCCACGTTTGATATGCTGGAAAGGGAGCTTTTGGAGGAACGTTATCAGAGGATTTTGGCCTGGCAAGATATTTCGCGGTATATTAAGCGGTTACGGAATCGCTACGAGAACGACGTCCTGTTCTACCGGTATATAAAAGGCATGGAATTTTGGGAGATCGCGGAAAAGATGGGATTTTCCGAACGCCAGATTTTTCGTTTCCATGGGCGGGGGCTGGCTCACCTGGAGCTAGGCCCAAAAAAAGATGTCAGTGAATGTCAGTCCAATCTGTGATAGTATGGTATCATCGACGAAAGGACAGAGGGAAGGAGCCCAGGCAGGCGGCCTTCCCTTTTGACGTATAAAAACGGGATAGGAAGGTGAGGTGATTGAACAATGAGAACCTGAAACCTGTACGAACCACGGCCGAAGCGAGAGAACGGGGAAGAAACGGGGGCAAAGCCAGCGGGGCAGCCAGGCGACGGAAAGCCCAGATGCGAAAAACCATGGAATGGCTGTTGACCATGCGGGCGGAAGTGCCGGGGCTGACGGAAGTGTTGTTGGCGGACGGCGGGGAAAGCACCTACGAAGAGATTATTTCCATGGCAATGATCTCGAAGGCAATGCAGGGAGATGTGGCGGCCTACAACGCGATCAAAGCGACTGTGGGACAGACGGATAAAACGGAAGAGGATCTGGAAGAGCAGAAAATTCGCACGGATCGGGCGAAGCGTGCACGGGATCAGGAAGTGGGAAATGTGGATTCCGGTGAAGAAAACATCCAATCCTTCCTCCGGGCGATAAATCCGACAAAAGAAGATCTGGAAGACCTGTTCGGAGAGGGGGAAGACGATGCCGAAGAAACAGAAGAGACCGGCGAAGTTTGACTTCAAACCGTTTTCGGATCAGCAGAAACGCCTGATACACTGGTGGAGACCGGCGGCGCGGTCGTCGGAAAACAACTATGTGATCGCAGATGGATCTATCCGATCAGGGAAAACGATCGCCTGCATCATCGGATTCCTGACCTGGTCGCAGGAGATGTTTTCCGGCCAATCCTTCATTCTGGCAGGAAAAACAATGGGCGCCCTGAAAAAAAACGTTGTCCGGCCCATGCTCCAGATGCTGGAAGCATGGGGATGGCCTTATACTTACATCCGTTCCGGGACAGATGCCAGAATTGAGATCGGCAACAATGCCTATTACCTGTACGGCGCCAATACCGAAGCGGCGCAGGATGCACTGCAGGGGCTAACCGCTGCGGGAGCGTACCTGGATGAAGCCGCGCTTTTTCCAAAATCCTTTGTGGATCAGGCGGTGGCCCGGTGTTCCGTAGATGGCTGGAAATTTTGGATGAATTGCAATCCGGAAAGCCCCCATCACTTTATCCGAGAAGAATATCTGGATCCGGAGGAAATGGCGCGAAAGAAGGTCTATCACCTGCATTTCACGATGGATGACAACTATTCCCTGTCTCCAAAGCGCAAGGCAGAATATAAAGCCGCATGGCCGCATGGAAGCGTGTTTTACAAGCGTTTTATTCTGGGCCTGTGGGTGGCAGCTGAAGGTCTGATTTATCAGCAGTTTGCCGATCACGTAAAAGATTATCTGATCAGCGACGACTGGCTGAAAGAGAATGAAATAACCTATGCGGTTATTGGGGTCGATTTCGGGGGTACGAAGTCGGCCCATTCTTTTACCCTGACGGGTTTCACAAAAGGATTCAAACAGGTGGTAGTTCTGGACGAATACTACTGCAAAAAACGGCTAAATCCGGCACAGCTGCAGGAAGACTTCCTGGACTTTGTACGGCGGGCACAGAACCGTTTTAAAGTCTATGAAGCCTATTGTGACAGCGCGGAGCAGACGTTGATCTCCGGGCTGGAAGCGGCCTGTATTCAGGCCGGCGTAGGCATTGATATCTGCAATGCGATCAAAGGGCCGATCAATGACAGGATCGCGTTTTACAACAGCCTGATCGCCCAGCGACGGTGGTTTGTAATGGCACATTGCGAACATATTATCGGAGCGTTTGAGCAGGCCGTTTATGACGACAAAAAGCCCCATCAGGATGTCCGGCTGGACGATGGCATGATGAATGTGGATAGTCTGGATAGCACAGAATACAGCACGGAAAGCGTGCAAAATGACATCCTGTACATCGCGGCGTAAGGAAGGAGGTGTGGAAAAATGAATGGGATTTTATGTCAGTACCTGACGGAGCACAAGTACAGCATTCCGTCAGACGAAACTTACAGCCATATCGATGAATGGCTGGACTGGTATCAGGGGGATGTGCCGAACTTCCACACGTATAAGGTGTACAACGGTATGACCATGACCAGCCATAGACGATATCGGCTGAATATGGCCAAAACAGTTTGTGAAGACTGGGCCAACCTACTCTTGAACGAAAAAGTCTCGATCAAAGCTGGGACGTATGAGAAGCGCCTGAATGAAATTTTGCAGAAAAATAACTTTCGGGTGCAGGGCAATCAGTTGATTGAGCTTTCCTTCGCGCTGGGATCCGGAGCCATTGTAGAATATCTGGACGAAAGCGGACAGGTGCTGCTGGATTTCATTCGAGCAGACATGATCTATCCGCTGTCCTGGGATAACGGGGACATAACGGAATGCGCTTTTGGCAGTATGAAAGTGGTTGCCGGGAAAGAATTGATCTATTTACAGGTCCACAGGAGAGGGATAGCAGATCCGCCGGGAGAGGAAAAACCCGAAGATCCTGATCTGTACTACATCGAAAATCATTACATAGATGCAGAAAGCGGAAAAGAACAGGAGCTTCCGGAAGGGGTGGTCCCACTGATCCCAACGGGAAGCGCGGTCCCCATGTTCCAGGTCCTGACGCCGAACGTCTGCAACAATATTGATCTGGACAGCCCGCTGGGAGTATCCGTATATGCAAATGGGATCAGCCAGTTAAAGGGCTGCGACCTGGTGTATGACAGCTATATGAATGAGTATGTGCTGGGTCGGAAGCGGATCATGGTACCCATCAGCATGGCCAAAAAGCAAATGGAAAAGGATGGAGTAACCGCTCCTTCTTTTGATCCCAATGACACAGTCTACTATCTGATGCCCGGGGACAGCCGGGAGGCCAGCAAGCCGGAACAGGTGGACATGTCTATTCGGGCCCAGGAGCACGAGTTGGGAATCCAGCGCAGTCTGGATCTACTGTCCTTAAAATGCGGGATGGGAACCGGGAGATACAAGTTTGATTCCGGCGGCGTAAAAACGGCCACGGAGGTGATCAGCGACAAGTCGGATCTATACCAGAACCGGCAGAAGCATGTGATCGTGGTGAATGCGGCGCTGGTGGCGATGGCAAAAGCGATTGCCTTTCTCGATCGCCGGCTGACTGATCTGACGGTGGAAGTAAGCTTTGATGATTCGATCATCGAGGATACCAATACCACCATCGACCGGAATATCAAGCTGGTGCAGGCAGGGCTGCGATCCAAACTAACAGCAATCATGGAAATCAATAAATGCGATGAGAACGAAGCTAAAAAGGAGCTGGAACGAATCGCTCAGGAGGGGCAGATACAGGCGAGCGCGATTGACTGGGGAGGTGCAGAAAATGAATCGGAACCGGAACATGATCAAGAGGATCCGGAAGAAAAGGAAGATCCGGAGGAAGTCGATGATCAGAAGGACACTGGAGGCACTAATCCGTCTGATAAGGCGGTGAGAAAATGACGATTCTGGAAAATCAGCAGGCTACGGAGCCCATCGATCTGCTGTATCAGGATCTGGAAGAGGTGCTGATGCGCAATATCATCCGGCACTTGCGGGATTATGAGCAGCCCATCGATTCCGACGAATGGCTAATGAAAAAACTGGCGGAAATCGGGAAACTGAATCAGGAGAATCTGCAGTTGATTGCCCGGTATTCCGGGATCAGCCAAACCGCGGCCCTCCGGATGCTGGAAGCGGTGTCGGAAAGCGTCTTGGCGGAGGTGGAGCCGTGTTTTCGCCATGTAGTTCGGGATGGCCTGGCGGATCTGGCCGTGACCGCCGAAAAGAGCCGGAATATGCGCCGGGTTATGAAAGGTTTGCAAAAACAGGCGAAAGAAACCCTGAATCTGTGCAATACCACGATGCTGTATAAGGCGAGGGATGCGTACCGGGAACTGGTTCAGGTGACAGCCGAAAAGGCCCAGGAATACATCGATCTGATGAATCAGGGCGCGGCAGAGGTCGTCACCGGAGCACAGTCACGCCAGCAGGTCTTACGTCAGACGATCCGGAGGTTTAACGACAAGGGGATCCCCGCTTTTGTGGACCGGGCAGGACGTAACTGGACCCCGGAGGCTTACGTCAACATGGCCATGCGCACCACCGCCAGAAACGTGGCCGATCAGGTCCAGGAAGCGCGTTGTCGTGATTATGGGATCACCCTGGTGCAGATCGATTCCCATTCAGGGGCCCGGCCCAAATGCGCAAAGGACCAGGGAAAAATATTCGATCTCAACAACGGTGAAGGGGAAACGACGGATCTTCGCGGCAAAAAAATCCATTACTATCCGTGGAACTCCTCCAGCTATGGGGAGCCGGACGGGATTTTGGGAATCAACTGCGGCCATCATCGCTGGCCGTTCATCCCCGGCGTGAATGCGCGGCGGTATTTTCCGACAGAGGATATGGAGGAAAACGACCGGCTGTATCGGCAGACCCAGAATCAGCGGGCCCTGGAGCGGGATGTAAGACGACAAAAACGGGAGTGTATGCTTTTTGATGAGCTGGGAGATGATGAAGCTTTTATGCAGGCGTCCGAAAAACTGAAGGAAAAAGAGCAGATACTGTCCTCATACGTCGAAAAGCACGAAGATCTGCATCGGCGGAAAGACCGGGAGCAGGTGGTGGGATTTGACAAGCGGATCGCGGCAAAGGCGGTTTCAGCCGGGAAAAATAAAGGAGGTGAGTAGGATGTGATCACAGTCATTCGATCGGATCATGGCCTTACGGTAGACGGCCACGCGGGTTTCGCGGAAACTGGGAATGATATCATTTGTGCTGCGGTGTCAGCCCTTGCGCAGGGGCTGATCCATGCGCTGTCAGACCTGACCGAGGATGAGATCTTGTACAATGTCAGGGATGGCCATATCGAAATTTTTTTCAGGAATCTATCAGAACAGGGCAAGCTGCTGACCGATTCCTTTTTTCTTTCCGTGGAAGATATCCAACAGACCTATGGAAAGAAATTTGTAACGGTTTATCCGGCGCCAGACGGGCGTAAAACGGAATGCTGAAATTTTTATGAAAGGCGGTAGAGCATAATGAAATTGATGAACTTAAAAAAGAGATTCTGGACGATGGATCTGCAGCTTTTTGCGGACGACAGCGAAGCCGGGGGCAACGGCGGGAGCGATGACGATCCCGGCGATGACAGAGCCGATGAAGGAGACGATGATCCCGATGAGAAGAAATTTTCTCAGCGGGATATGGACGAAGCAGTTCAGAAGCGTCTTGCACGGGAAAAGCGCAAGTGGATGCGGGAGCAGCAGAAAAACCGGGAGAAAGAAGCGGCGAAAGGCGGCAGCACCGGCACTGAAAAAGCCGGGAAAGAAGCGGAAGAGGATCCGGAAAAGCGGGACGCAATCAGCAAGGCTTCCAGGCTGGAAGTCAAGGTGGCCTGCTACGAAGCCGGCGTGGCGAAGGATTCGGTGGACGATGTGGCTGCCCTGGCACACGCCTACATGGAAAGCGATGATTCCCTGGATCTGGAGGAAGCCATCGAGAAGGTGGTCAAGAAATATCCGCAGTTTAAGACACAAAAGGAAGAGGATCCGGAAGATAAGGATCCCAACAGGGGAAAGGCCTGGGGAGAACGGCAAGGCCGCGCCCGGACATCGGTTTCCGGAGTGGAAGCAGCCTTCCGAAAGAAAAACCCCGGCCTGAAAATTGATTGAAGGAGGACTTTATGAGATTCAAAACCATTTTTTTACAGCTGTTTGCACACGAGCATCAGGAACGTTGGTCGAAGCTGGTGCTGGCAAAACTGCGTCAGGAACTGGTGTTAAAAGACGGCGTTGTGTTTAACAACGATTACGAGGGCAGTCCCGCCGCCGGCGTTGTAAAGATCCCGCAGAGAGACCAGGAAGTGGTGGTAAGCGACTACGATAAGGCGAACGGAATCCAGGGAACCCACGGGTCCACGGCTTATGTCAATATGACGATCACCAAAGACAAGGCGGTCAATGAAATCATCGACGGGTACGACGCCAGCGCGGTGCCGGATAACCTGGTAGCGGATCGTCTGGATTCCGCGTCCTACAGCATGGCGAAGCAGATCGACACGGATGGCGGGACTACACTGCTGGCGGCGGCCACCGTAGACAACGAAACGCAGCTGACGAAGGATAACATCTACAGCGCGATTGTGGATCTTCGAACGCGGATGAACAAAGCGAACATCCCCAATGACGGAAAGCGCTACCTGCTGGCCCTGCCGGATGCCATGGCCCTGATCTTAAAATCTCCGGAATTTATTTCGGCGTCCAGCCTGGGCGATGAGGTAAAGCAGACCGGCGCCATCGGCAAAATCGCGGGCTTCCTGGTGATCGAATGGAACGATAACACGGCAAACCTTCAGATGCTGGCAGGGCATCCCAGATTCGCCACCCGTGCGATGGATTTCGCGGTAGCGATCCATTTGCAGGATCTGTCCGGCTCCGGGAATTACATTGGCGCGTCTGCGGTGCAGGGCCGCAAGGTATACGACCATAAGGTCCTTCGGTCCGTCGCGATCCGCGCGGTCTATTCTCCCGGGTCCCTGATCCTTCAGGCAGCGCAGGGTGCGACGGCGGGCAACACGATTTTGACCGTCGCCTCCGGAAACTCCGGCACTACCTACGCTTACAAGAAGAATCCCCCTGTCAGGGCGGCGTACAATACCACCAATACGGCATATGCGGGCACCACTCTGACCAGCGGGACCACAGAAATTCCGGCAAAAGAAGGGGATATCATCGAGGTGGTCAATCTAGTGTCCAACAAGGTCCAGAATGTAGGATACTACACCGTAAAGGCGGGAGACATCAAGGCTTCCGAGTAAGGAGGTAGGTATGAGCTACTTAGAGCGGGATTACTACGATAGCGTCTTTAGCGGGGAGCCGGTGCCGGATGCCGACTTCCCCGGCCTGCTGGCCCGGGCGGAAGAAATCGTGGAAGAGTTGTGCATGTATCGGATCTGTCCGGAAAACATGGACAAATACGGCACGGATACGCAGGAGCGGATCAAAAAAGCCATATGTGCGCAGATCGAATATCTGGATGCCAACGGCGGCAGCGATCTGGATAACGGGGTCTCTTTGCAAAGTGCGACGTTGGGGAAATTCAGCTATTCCGCAGGCGGCGGAGCGGTGGGTGGAGGGAGCGCAGAGCAGTCCATCTACGCCCCGCGGGCGGTGCGGATCCTGGCCCCTACCGGGCTTTTGTACCGGGGAGGTGGATGCGCATGAGACCTATTCCGAAACGCCTTTTAATCCATTCCGTGATCCACGTTCCTCCAGAAAGCAAGGATCCGTGGGGAAAAGTTACTCCGGGGCAGGAAACCGGGCTGCGTTTCGTCCGGATGGAGCCGTCCAGCAGGATCGTCCGGGATAAAAACAACGCGGAGATCCAGCTGGCGGCCACCCTGTTTTTTGACTGCAAAAACAGCGCTCCAAAGGTTGAGTTTTGCGAGGATGATATCATTGTTTTTAACGGCCAAAAGCACAGGATCGCGTTGATCGAGCCGCTGTACGACGGGGAGAAACTGCATCATTACGAGGTGGGGTTGATCCGCAATGCCTAAAATCAGCACAAGGGTAACGTTTAACAAGTCCGCGGCGATGGCGCAGATCAGGGCGGCCAACGATCAGGCGTTGACTGCATTGGGATTCCAGGCGTTACAGGACGCCAACCGGTTCGTCCCAGTGGACCAGGGCGGCCTGAAGGACAGCAGCCTGACCAACAGCGACAAGGATGCGCATGACATGAAATTTGTGCTGCGCTGGGAAACGCCATACGCCAGATATTTATGGCACGGTAAAGTGATGCGCGGAACGGCCAAAAACCGGACCTATGGCCCGGACGAGTTGGATTTTACGAGTAAATTGGCTCAAAAGGAGTGGGCGAAACACGCAAAGGAGGTGTACGGGGAAGAATGGAAGGCGTTGTATCAGGCAGCGCTGAAAGCGGCGCTGCGCAGCCGCTGACAGAGTTTCAGGATCGGATGGTTGCGTGGCTGAAAGCCCAGCTGGACGTGGAAATTTCGCTGGATGAGCTGCCGCCGGGTGGCGGTCTGTATGCGGAAACAGGAGCGTCCCAGACGGTATCCAGTTACTATGATAAGACGGCCCTGTGGACCATCCCGGTACTGTTTTTGTCCAAAAATGCGGATCAGAAGGCCGGCATGGAAGCGCTGTCGAAAATCTGCGATTTTTTACACAGGGAAAAGATCTATCCTTCGGGAGAATCTTACAGCTGGAAAGACGCTCAGACCGTTACACAGCCAAACAAAATCGGGCGGGATGAAGATGGGAAATATCTTCATTCCTGCATTGTAAACTGCAAAATATTTTTTTAAAGGAGGATGCGATGGAAAACTATAGCCTGCAGCTTTTTGCGGAGCCGGAGCTGCCGAAAAATACGATTACTCCGGAAATTAACTATGAGACGGTGGCCCTGATCAACACTACGCCGGAGGCAGAACAGCCTACATGGGCCAGTATGGCCGCCATCATGAAAAACATGACCCAGGCGCTGAACGAAGTGCTGTATCAGGCCAGCTATTATGAGGATCAGGGGTGGGGCAGCACGGAAGTGACCGGCGCTCAGCTGACCCTGACCGTGACCGGCGACGTGAAACCCGGGGATGCCGCGTCGGAATACCTGACCAGCGAAAAGGTTCAGTTCGGTCTGGCCAACGCCAGAAAAACGCACTTAAAGCTCGTTCGCGGGACGAAGGTCGTGATCTGGCCGGTGACGCTGGCCAATATCACAGTGGGATATGGGGACAGCAATCAGCCCAACAGCCTTTCCCTGACGATCCACGGCAACGGCCGACCTTCCGTCGGAATAACGGAAGCGGCGGGATAAGGAGGCAATCATGGCATATCAGGCGCATCGAAAGAAAATCTTTCGGGAAACTTTTGAACTGGTGGATGAAAATGGCGCGATAGTCCACAGCTTTCCGGTGTCTTTGGATCCGGACAGCGTTGTAAAAAACCTTTCGGCCAAACACGTAGATCTCATCCGGGCGTTGAAGGATGTGCAGTCTGCGGATCCTGAAACTGACCCGGGAGCTGCTCTTGCAGTCCTGGGAAAATCCACAATCGAGATGATGGAAGCAGTTTTTGGGAAACAGGATGCAGCAACGATCCTGGCATTCTACGATAGTCGATACATGGAAATGTGTCAGGAGGTGCTGCCCTTTATCACGAATTTTGTGATCCCTGAAGTTCGCAAGATCGCCAAAGAAAACAAGCAGCAGGTTCTGGCCCGGTATGGCCGGAAAAAAAGAATTTTTGGGAAGTGATATCGATGGGATTCCTGACAGACTATGAAGAAAATCTCCTGGTATTTCAGGGAAAAGAATACCGGCTTGATCTGGCCTATGACACTGTTTTAAATGTACAGCGGATGTTCCGGGAACAACTTTTGAATGGCGAGGAAATGCTGGTGGAAGCGCTTCGGATGTTTGGGATCCCGGAGCGGGAAATCCGTGCATTTCCCTGGAATGCCCGGGAAGAATTGCTCAATCAGATCTTCCGGGAAAAGATCCAGGGACGTCCCCGTCCTAAGGTGGGCGTACAGAAACGCCTGTTTGATTTTGAGGATGACGGAGAATATATCTATGCTTCCTTTTTGGCGGACTACGGGATCGACCTGATCGATCAGCGCGGAAAGCTGCCATGGCCGCGTTTTTTGGCCCTGTTTGAAGGCTTAACCAATAAAACGAAGATCAGGGAGGTCATGCGGATCCGCGATATGGACCTGCCGAAGCCGAATGGAAAAAATCAGAAAGAAATCCAGGAATTGATGCAGCTGAAAGCTTATTACGCTGTGGGGTACCGGGAAGAGAATGCAAAGGACGAGCTGAACAAGCTGTTTTGTACGTTGGAAAAGATGGCAACAAAGTGAAATTGCTCCATGAAAAGGGAGCTTTTTTTTATGCAAAAATCCAGCCGCCAGAAGGGCAGGTGGTGACATGGCTGACGGCGAAGTGTTATATGAGATCCGAGGGGACGACAGCAAGCTGGAAGGGGATCTGGACAGCGCGCAGAAAAAGGTGGAACAGTGCACCGAAAAGTCTGCCCAGGAAGTTGAGAAAATCGAAAAAGAAAAGAATGAATCTATTAAGAAAGAACAGGAAGGCGTAACTCAGCATCACAAAAAAGAAAAAGGGAAGCAGGAAAACGAAGAAAAGAAATCTGCGAAGTCCTTTAAAGAACTGGCCAAAAACATCAGTGAAGATTTTAAAGGCCAGATGACAAAAATCAGCACCAACGTGTCCAATACAATGGACAAAGTACGGCATCCGATCAAAACTGTTTCCGCTTTTGCAGGGGATAAAGCAAAAGATATCAAAAAATCTTTTACAGAATCCTTTGAAAAAACGAAGGAAAACGCCATCGGGGCGATGGAAAAGGTCTCTCATGCGATCCTGCACCCGGTAGAAACGGCCAAAACCGCGGGAAAAGGAATTACGGAACATCTGAGCGCAGCTTTTAAGGGGATCGGATCTATTGCGGCGAAAGCCGGAGGAGCTATGGCCGCAGCAGTTGGTGCGGGAATGGCAGCTGCAGCAGGAACTGCCGCTACGGCCGGCGCGATAGCAGTCAACGGGGCAGTTGATATGGATAAAGCCATGAATCAATTTGCTGCCTCGACAGGGCTGGGTGCAGAAAGTCTGGAACGATACCAGTCTGTACTCGAAGGAGTATACGCCAACAATTACGGGGAATCTTTTGAGGATATTGCCAACACAATGGCTCTGATTCGAAAGGAAGCCGGAAAGCCTGTTGATTTCTGGGAGGACGACGCATTACAGGGCCTTGTGGAATCCGTCTACGCCTTACAGGATATTTCCGAAGGGGCGCTGGACTCCGAAAATTCCATTCGGGCTATGTCTACAATGATGGAACAGTTCGGTGCCGACGGGCAGGACGCGCTGGGGATGATCGCAGCGGGATATCAGAACGGCCTGGATTTCTCTGGGGAACTGTTGGACAGTATCAACGAGTATTCGGTGCATTTCTCAAAGCTGGGAATGTATGCCGATGATATGTTTAACATCTTTCAGGCGGGAGTGGACAGCGGAGCCTTTAGCCTGGATAAAATTGGCGATGCAGTGAAAGAGTTTTCCATTCGGGTACTGGATGGAAGCGATACAACCGTTGCCGGTTTCCAGGCAATCGGAATGAATGCGGACGAAATGGCCGCCCGTTTTGCGGCAGGTGGCGATTCGGCCCGGGACGCATTCCAGGAGACCATTCAGGCTCTGGCAGCAATGGAAGATCCTCTGGAGCAAAATACAGCTGGAATAAATCTTTTCGGGACCATGTGGGAAGATCTGGGACCGACTGCCGTATCTGCGTTGGCCGATATCACGGATGGCGTTTACAATACTACCGATGCCATGAACCAGATTAAAGAGGTAAAGTACGATGATCTGGGATCCATGTTTGAAGGGTTGAAGCGCAACATCGAATTGCTTTTGATCCCTTTGGGAGAACAGCTGATTCCTGTGTTCGGGGAGCTTTTGGAAGCAATTATGCCACTGGTGGAGGAAGCGCTTCCTCCTTTGACGGATGCGATAGGCGGGTTAATCGGCAAGCTTTCTCCTGTAATAGAAAGTCTGCTTCCGGTTCTTTCCAATACCCTGTCGGAGCTCCTTCCGCCGCTTATGGACTTAATTCAGCAGATTCTTCCGCTATTATCTGATGTATTGTCAACTTTATTACCGCCTTTACTGGATCTGGTTTCTGAAATCCTTCCCATGTTGGTGGACATTATCGGCGCGATATTGCCAGTATTGGAAATGCTGTTGCCGCTGCTTTTGCCCTTGGTCGAAATTTTTGCAGAAATAGCAGAAGAAATTCTGGCGTGCATTGCGGAAGCTTTAGTTCCTCTGATCGAAGCAATTATGCCATTGATTGAGCTTTTGTCGGAAGTTTTAATTCCCATTCTGGAAATCTTGCTTACCGTATTCGAAGAGGTTTTTTCAGGGATCCTTTCTACCGTGACAGACGTTGTGCAGAACAATGTGATATCGATTCTTCGGAACCTGATTGACTTTATCAAAAATGTCTTCACCGGAAACTGGAAAGGCGCCTGGGAAAATATCAGCAATATTTTCAAAAATATCGTGGAAGCGTTTGTAAAAATTTTCAAAATGCCGATCAACGGGATTATCGACCTGATCAATGGATTCCTGAAAGGACTGAACAAGATAAAATTCCCGGATTGGGTTCCGGGAGTTGGTGGAAAAGGATTCAATATATCCCTGATTCCCCGCTTAAAGAAAGGGCTCAAGTTCGTTCCAGGGGATTTCTTCCCGGCCTATCTGGATTACGGCGAACGCGTTCTGACGCAGGAAGAGAATCTGCGGTTTTCCGCTCTGGGCGGGATGGAAGGAATTGAGCAGAGACTGAGCGCAGGACAGAATTTTGGCAGCGAGCAGCGGATTATGCTGCAAAAAGGAAGCATTATAGTGATCGCGCAGATTGACGGGAAAGACGCCGCAGTTGCGATGGCACCACACATGGATACGGAGCTGGGATTCCTGGCGGACCAGAAAGGGCGTGGCTTATGATCAAGATCGAATACGTGGACTTTGACGGGGTACGCACGGATAAAGACTGGGGATTAAAACTTCTGTCCGTGCGGATCGAGCCGCCGGCGGCGAAAACAAAAACCATCGACGTCCCGGGAATCGACGGGGAAATCGATCTCAGTGAGATCTTCGGGGATGTCAGATACCAGAACCGCTCTATTGAGTACGTCTTTGACGCGGCCTGCGATCTGGCAGCCTGGCCTGCTTTGACGTCCGAGATCGCGAACTATCTGCACGGACGAAAGAGAAAGGCCGTCAACGGCTTCGACCGGTCCTTTTATTGGGAGGGGCGGTTCGCGGTAGATGTACAAAAATCGGATTGTTTTTTGAGCAAGATTACCATTACGGGAAATGTAGATCCCTATAAATACGACATCGAAGACGGCAGCGAGCCGTGGAAATGGGATCCCTTTTCCTTCCGCACGGGGATTATCCGCAACTACAGCAAACGGCAGATCAACGGCAACGGCACCATAACCATCATTGGGCGCCGGAAGCAGGTCAATCCCACGATTATCACGGACGCGGAAATGACGGTGGCCTGCGAAGGCCAGATCATCAGCCTGCAGCCGGGGGCCACGGTGGTCTATGAGCTGCAGCTGGGAGAGGGCCGGCATGACCTGGCATTTTCGGGGACCGGCACGGTGACGGTGTTGTACCGGGGAGGGAGCCTATGAGCCAATATCAGATCTATCTGGATAACGGGGACGGCCTGCGGGCGTTGTGGCTGCCGGGGGTGGAGGAGCTTGCCCTGGCAGATATCCATTACAGGCCGTCCGCAGGATCCGCCGGTACGCTGTCCTTCACGGTACCGCCGACCCACCCGTTGAAAGATCAGATCCACCCCCTGTCCACGGACCTCTGGCTGGTCAAGGGAGGGAAGAGGATCTTCCGCGGGCGGTACGTGGGGCGGGAAGAGGACTTTTATCGGACGGGAAAGCTGAACTGCGAGGGGGACTTAAATTTTTTAGTGGATTCCATGCAGGACCCTTACGAGTATACCGGCGGCATCGCCGGCTTTTTTGAGAAGATGCTGACCGCCCACAATGGCATGGTGGAGGCGCGGAAACAGTTCAAGCGCGGCGTGGTCAACGTGGTAGATGATAACAACTATATTAACCGGTCCAACTCCAAATATTCCACCACAGCGGCAACCCTGAAGGACAAGCTGGTGGAGACCCACGGCGGCTTTTTACGGGTGCGCCACGAGGCGGACGGAAACTACCTGGACTACGTGTACGACTACGGCGGCACCAACAGCCAGGTGATCCGGTTCGGGCAGAACATGCTGGACATCACAAAGCAGGTGGACGCCACCCAGATCATCACCGCCCTGATCCCCATCGGGGCCGAAGTGGAGTATACGGATGAGCTGGGGGAGACCCAGACCCGCCTGGTGGATATCACCTCCGTCAACGATGGGAAAAAATACGTGGTGAATCAGGCGGCGGTGGACCGCTGGGGGATGATCTGGGGGACGCACGAATGGGAGGATGTAACCCTGCCCCAAAACCTGCTGAAAAAGGCGCAGGCGTATCTGGAAGAGTGTGCCGCGCTGCCGGAGACCATGGAGCTGACGGCGCTGGACCTGTCTTTGATCGACGTGTCGGTGGACGAGCTGCAGGTGGGATACTGGACCCGGGTGGTTTCCGGGCCCCATGAGGTGTCCGGCCTATATATGTTATATGAAGCGGATATCAACATCTCTGACCCGGACAAAAGTAAGATCAGTCTGGGCGGCAGGGCTTCCACCCTTTCCGGGACCACGGCAAAAAACCAGGCCGAAGCGTCGCGGAAGGTCCAGCAGACGGCGGAAGCGGCATCCGAAGAGATCAACCGCAAAATCGAAAACGCCACCACGCTGATTACCGGCGGCTTTGGGGGATATGTGGTCCTGGATAACATCGATCCGGCCACCGGAAAAAAGATCCACCCGTGGCGGATTCTGATCATGAACACGCCCACGCAGGAGACGGCCCAGAACATCATCCAGATCAATCAAAACGGCATCGGATTCTCCACGACAGGAATTAACGGCCCGTACCGGAATGCCTGGACCATCGACGGGAATCTGGTGGCGGATTTTATCACCTCCGGGACCATGCTGGCAGACCGGATCCGCGGCGGGGTACTGGAGG
>OEQQ01000150.1_pt1 | contig 16320 bp, 10 predicted proteins | sample 1539741 | NCBI WGS metagenome assembly OEQQ01 (sample SAMEA3891876, study PRJEB23780) | metagenome | biome: terrestrial biome; feature: animal house; material: Caecal content | place: Italy | collected 2015-05-05
TACAGCTTAGTGAGCAAGCTCCCACGCGGCATTTTGCCACATGTGCCTGCATGGCCAAACTGTTACAAAATATTTCCGCCGGCATGGCGGGGCCGTTCACCCCGCCATGAAATCGAACAGGCTGATCTGGTTGGACTCCGGAAGATCTCCCAGAATCCCCAGACTGTCCAGCATTTCCACGATGGTCTTGCTGGCCTTGGAACGGTCCCGGAAATCGTCCTTGCTCAAAAACGGGCCGTCCTTGGCCGCCTCCACGATGGCGTCCGCCGCCTTCTCCCCCAGCCCGTCGATGCTGTTTAAGGAAGGCATGATCTTCCCGTCCATGATCTGGAAATTCCGGGAGTGGGCCTTGAACAGGTCGATGGGGACGAATTCAAAGCCCCTGGCGTACATCTCCTGCACGATTTTCATATCCTTTAAGGATGCCTGCTCTTTCTGGGACAGGCTGTCCGAACGGCGCTTGTAGTCCGCCATCACCGCTTCCAGATGCTGCTGCCCCTGGCACATGATCTCATAGGAAAAGGCCGAGGCCCGGATGGAGAAATAGGCCGCGTAGTAGGCCAGCGGGTAGTTCACCTTGCAGTAGGCGATCCTCCAGGCCATCATCACGTAGGCCGCCGCGTGTGCTTTGGGGAACATGTACTTGATCTTTTTGCAGGACCAGATATACCAGTCCGGCACCCCCGCTTCCTTCATGGCAGCTTCCATCTCGGGCTTTAAGCCCTTGCCCTTTCGCACGCTCTCCATGGTGGAGAAGGACAGGCTGGGATCCATCCCCTTGTTGATCAGGTAAATCATGATATCGTCGCGGCAGCAGATGGCCGTGGAAATCGTGGCGTCCCCGTTCTGGATCAGCGTCTGGGCGTTTCCCAGCCACACGTCCGTGCCGTGGCCCAGCCCGGCGATCCGGATCAGGTCGGAGAAGCACTGGGGTTTGGTGTCCAGTAGCATCTGGATGACGAAGTCCGTGCCGAATTCCGGAATGCCCAGAGAGCCCACGGGACAGCCGTCGATCTGCTCCGGTGTGATTCCCAGGGCCGAAGTGTTCTGGAACAGGCTCATCACCTGCGGATCGTCCAGCGGGATCTTCGTGGGATCCACCCCGGTGAGATCCTGCAGCATCCGGATCATGGTGGGATCATCGTGCCCCAGAATGTCCAGCTTGAGCAGGTTGTGGTCGATGGAGTGATAATCGAAGTGGGTGGTCACGATGTCCGTTGTCATATCGTTGGCCGGATGCTGCACCGGCGTGAAGGAATTGATATCCTCTCCCACCGGCAGAACCACGATTCCGCCTGGATGCTGCCCCGTGCTGCGCCGGATCCCGGTGCACCCCTGGACGATCCGGTTGATCTCGCACACCCGCTTCTTTTTTCCGCGCTCCTCAAAGTAGTTCTTCACGTAGCCAAAGGCCGTCTTGTCCGCCAGCGTGCCGATGGTGCCGGCGCGGAAGGTCTGGCCCGCCCCGAAAATCACCTCGGTATATTTATGGGCCTTGCTCTGGTATTCCCCGGAGAAATTCAGGTCGATATCCGGCTCCTTGTCCCCCTTAAATCCCAGGAAGGTCTCGAAAGGGATGTCGAACCCGTCCTTGATCAGCGGCTCCCCGCACACCGGACAGGCTTTGTCCGGCATGTCGCAGCCTGCGTTTCCGGAGAACGCCTTCACTTCCTCCGAATCGAAGTCATAATAGTGGCATTTCGGGCAGCGGTAATGGGCGCTGAGGGAATTTACCTCCGTGATCCCGGCCATAAACGCCACCAGGGAGGAGCCCACGGACCCCCTGGAGCCCACCAGGTATCCGTCCTCCACGGACTTCCACACCAGTTTCTGCGCGATGATATACATCACCGCGAACCCGTTTTTGATGATGGAGTTGAGCTCCTTTTCCAGGCGGTCCACCACGATCTGCGGCAGGTCTTCCCCGTACAGCTCATGGGCTTTCCGGTAACAGATATCGGTCAGCGTCCTGTCGCTGTCCGGGATCACCGGAGGGCACTTGTCCGGCCGCACCGGGGAAATGGGCTCCACCTGATCCGCGATAAAGTTGGGGTTTGTGATCACCACCTCTTCCGCCTTCCGGCTGCCCAGATACTGGAATTCTTCCAGCATTTCTTCCGTGGTGCGCAGATACAGCGGGGCCTGATCGTCCGCATCCTTAAATCCCTTTCCGGCCATAATGATCCGCCGGTAAACCTCGTCCGCGGGATCCAGGAAATGGACGTCGCAGGTGGCCACCACGGGCTTGTTGAACTGCTCTCCCAGCTGTACGATCCGGCGGTTTATATTCTGGATATCCTCCACGGAACGGACGTTTTCGATCCGGTCCGATTCGATCATGAACAGGTTGTTTCCCGTGGGCTGAATTTCCAGATAATCGTAGAAATTCACGATTCTGGCGATCTGGGCGTCGGACTGCTCGTCCAGCAGAGCCCGGTAGAGCTCCCCCGCCTCGCAGGCGCTTCCCAGAATCAGCCCCTCCCGGTGTCTGGCCAGCAGGCTTTTGGGCACCCGGGGCGTCTTATGGAAATAGTTCAGATGGGATTCCGAAACCAGCGTGTACAGGTTCACCCGGCCGATATCGTTTTTCGCCAGGAGAATGGCATGATAGGAGGGCAGGCGCTTCACCAGATCCGGGCTGGAATCCCCCAGCCGGTTCACGTCCGACAAAGTCCTGCACTCCTTCTGTTCCAGCATGGGCAGAAATCTGATGAAAATTTCCGCAGTAGCCTCCGCGTCGTCCACCGCGCGGTGATGGTTCTCCAGGGAAACGCCCAGGGTTTTGGCCACCGCATCCAGCGTGTGTTTGGCCTGATTGGGCAGGAGCACCCTGGCGATTCCCACCGTATCCACGTAGGTGGGCGTCAGCGGCAGGGACTGGCGTTTCGCGTTCTCCAGGATAAAGCTCATATCGAAGCTGGCGTTGTGCGCCACGAACACCGCGCCGTCGCAAAACTGCAGGAATTCGGGCAGGACGGTTTCGATGGGAGGAGCGTCCATGACCATCTCGTCGCTGATGGAGGTCAGCTGTTCGATCCGGAACGGAATCGGAACCCCAGGGTTGACGAAGGTGGAAAACCGGTCCACGATTTCCCCGCCCGCCACCTTCACGGCGCCGATTTCGATGATCCTGTTTTTGACCGGGGAAAATCCCGTGGTCTCGATGTCGAACACGACGTAAACCGGATCCCGCAGAGCCTGCCCGCGGTCCCCGGTCACGATCTCCTTTAAATCGTCCACCAGATAGGCTTCGCAGCCGTAGATCACCTTGAAGAAGTCGTTTCTGTCCGGATTCTCGTCCCCGGCCTCTTTCCGCTTCGCCTTTTCCGCCTTCCACAGATCCTCCACCAGATGGTTCGCGTCCGGAAACGACTGCACAACGCCGTGATCCGTGATGGCGATGGCGGGATGGCCCCACTGATAGGCCCGCTTCACGATGTCCTTCACCTCGGATACCCCGTCCATATCGCTCATTTTGGTATGGCAGTGCAGCTCCACCCGTTTGCGGGCGCTGTGATCCATCCTGGAACCGGTGAAGTCCGGGATCTTTTTGACGCCCACGATGGAACCGATGGTCAGCTCCCCGTCGAATTTGTCCACCATGGTCAGCCCTTTGAGCCTGATGAATGCGCCCGGCCTGATTCCTTCCGTAATCTCATTCACCTGCTCGTTTAAGGTGAAGATCTTGATGGTCATGGTATCGGTGAAGTCCGTCACGTCGAAGATCAGGATGGTCCTCTCATTTTTGATCTCGCGCTTGTCCATGTTCAGGATCTTTCCGCGGATGATCACCTCGCCCATTTCTCCGATGATCTCTTCCATTGGAATGGGCTCCCCGTCGAAATCCCTTCCGTATAAGACGTCGGGATTGTCGCTCTTTTTCGCGCCGCGGCGGAAATCGCCCCGGCCCTCGCCGCGCTGTCCCCGAAAGCCTCCCGCCTTCCGGCCCGCTGCCGGCCCGTTCGCCCGCCCTTCCCGGACGCCGGCCCCGGCGCTGCGGACGGTACCGCCTTCGAAAGGAACTTCCCCGCCGGCCGCCGAAGCTGCGCCGCGCGCCTCCTTCCGCGGCTTTGACGGCTCTTCTTCCCGACGCTCCTGCCGGCCGCCCGAAGCCTCCCCGGAAATCTCCGCCACCTTCCGGGCGATGACCTCCTCGCCCTCTTCCCTGCTGCGGTTTTTCCCCGGCTGCGCATATTCCGCAAAGACTTCCACCGGAATCCCGCAGCGCTCGCAGCAGATCTTTTCCAGGATCCGGATCAGCTCCGGACAGCGCTCGCGAACGATCACCGTATCCGGCACCTCCAGCTTCAGCCGTCCCCCGGACTCGAAGGACAGCTCCGCGTTTTTAAAGATGCTGTATTCCACGGGGCTGCACGCTTTCAGCTCCAGCAGGATGCTCTCGCGGTACGCCTCCAGCAGCTTTTCGGGATCGTACTGGGCGGACAGACGGAACTTTTCCTGGATTTTGATGGTGATATTGCACCCGGAAAAGAGCTGATTTTTGATCTGCTCTTCCACTTCAAAAATGATCGGCTTTTCGATGAGCCGGTCGCAGCTGATATAAATCCGCACGAAGTCCTTCTGCCGGGTGGCGGTCACCCGCTCCACCTCCACTTTATCGAACAGCGCCCGATATTCTTCTTTCAGATTCAGTCCGGGAAATACCTCCGGGAAATGCTTTGCCATCTTATTTCATTCAGTCCTTCCAGTGTTCCAGTTCATGGCGCAGGGTGGAAACGAATTCCGCCTCCGGCACCTTGCGCACGATTTCTCCTTTTTTGATCAGAAGCCCTTCTCCGATGCCGCCGGCGATCCCCAGGTCCGCTTCCTTCGCTTCGCCGGGTCCGTTCACCGCGCAGCCCATCACGGCCACCTTCAGATTCAGGTCCGGGAACTCTCCCACCATCGTCTCCACCCGGTTCGCCAGGCCGATGAGGTCAATCTTCGTCCTGCCGCAGGTGGGGCAGCTGACCACTTCGATTCCGCCCCTGCGCAGCCCCAGGGTGCGCAGGATCAGCTTCGCGGATTTCACCTCTTCCGTCACATCCCCGGTCAAAGATACCCGGATGGTATCGCCGATCCCCTGATTCAAAATCAGGGCCAGGCCGATGCTGGATTTGATGTTGCCGGAAATCAGCGTGCCGGATTCCGTAATCCCCACGTGAAGCGGATAGTCCGTCTTTCCGGCCAGCAGTTCGTGCGCCTTCACGCACATCATGACGTCGGAGGATTTGATGCTGATGACCAGGTTCTGATATCCCAGATCCTCGATCATGCGAACCTTATCCAGGGCGCTCTCCACGATGCCTTCCGCCGTCACCCCGCCGTATTTTTCCACCAGATTCCGTTCCAGGGAACCGCTGTTGACCCCGACGCGGATGGGGATCCGGCGATCCCTGGCCTCGTTCACCACGGCCGCCACCTTCTCCCTGCCGCCGATGTTGCCGGGATTGATCCGGATCTTGTCCGCCCCGTTTTCCATGGCCGCGATGGCCATCTTATAGTCGAAATGAATATCCGCCACCAGAGGAATATGGATCTGCTTTTTGATCTCCGAAATGGCCCTGGCGGCCTCTTCGTCCGGCACCGTGCAGCGGACGATCTCGCATCCGGCCGCCTCCAGGCGATGAATCTGCTCCACCGTGGCCTTCACGTCCTGGGTGGGCGTATTGGTCATGGACTGAATCAGGATCGGATTCCCTCCTCCGATCACCCTGTCCCCGATTTTCACTACCCTTGTATGATCCCTGTACATAGGACACCTCCCGCTTTCGTCTCGTTTCAGTATAGCACAGATAAAACGGGCTGCAAACAGAAGTTTTCTCCTGCGGCGCTACTCCTCTTCCCCTTCCTGCGGGCAGTACAGCAGCGTCCAGGCCATTTCTTCCCCTTCCCCCTGCTCCCGGGCCGTCACCCGGATGACGAAGGTTTTCCCCGCTTCGAAAGCGGAGGGATCCAGCTTCAGATAAACGGGTTCGTCCGCGCGCAGCGGAGCGTTGGACCGCACCAGAAGCTTGCGCATGCGGCCGTCCCGCAGTTCCACCGGCAACGCCGCGGTCGGCGGCCTCTCCCCTTCTTTGCTTCCTCCTTCTCCCTCCCCGGCCACATCGCGCCCCGCCCCCTGGGCCTGTCCCGAAAGGAGCGTGGCGCACAGCAGGACGGCCGCCGGCCAGGCCAGAAGCCAGCGGCCCGCTTTTTTCTCCGTCCGCAGCACGCTCTGGAGGGGTTCGCAGAAAGGGGACTGCGGGCGGATGAGGGCGGCGCACGCCTTCTCCCAGGCCGCCGTCAGGCAGGCTGCGGCCGCAAAGACGGCCAGAAACAGAAGTTTCCTGCGCCAGTCCGTCCCGGTTTCCGCAGCCAGATGGTAGAACCACAGGCCGCTACCCGCCGTGGCGCACAGCCCCGCTGCCATGCCGGCCCATCCCGCTGCCTTTCGCAAAAACCTCCCCTCTCCCTTCTCCGGATTTTCCTCCCAGGCCGTCAGCGCTTCCCGCACGGCCCTCACGGTCTGGAACCTCCTGTCCGGATCGGCCTGCGTACAGCGATCCACGATCCGGGCCAGCCCCCTTCCTTCCGGAAGGCCGCAGTCCTCCAGGCGGCAGGCCGCGTCGGAGGGGCGTATCAGATTCCTTCCGCTCAACATGGCATACAGAGTCCTCCCCAGCCCGAATACGTCGCTTCGAACGTCCGCGCAGCGGCGCCCTTCCCCCCCGAAGAGCTGCTCCGGCGCCGCATAGCCCGGGCTCGCGGCCACGGGACTGGCCCCGGGCTCCCCGCTTTCCACCGCGCTGCCGAAATCCACCAGCCACAGCTTCCCATCCCTGTCCAGCATGATGTTGGAAGGCTTGCAGTCCAGATACAAAAGGGGAGGCTGCATCCCGTGCAGCTCCTCCAGCGCCAGGCACAGCCCGATTCCGATCCGCACCGCCTCCGTGGGCGAAAAGGCCCCGTCCCGCTTCAGCCGCTTTTCCAGGGTCTCCCCCTCCACCCAGTCCATGATCAGATAGCGGCCGTCCTCTTCTTCCACCACGTCCACGATCCGGGGAAAGGCGCTCTTTTCCAGGCGGGCGAGGACCTGCTCTTCCGTCCCCGGCTCCCGGCGCGAAATCCGTTTCGCCGCCCAGACCTTCTCCAGCCGAATGTCCATCACCCGATAGACCGTTCCTCCGCCCCCTTTTCCCAGTTCCTCCAGAACCTCGTATTTTTCCCCGATCCTCTTTCCCGCTCCGCCCTTCATCCGCGCCCTCCTTTCCGGCAGCACCGAAGCGCCAGGGCGGTCAGATTGTCCTTCTCCCCCTGGGCCATGAGGAAGCTGCCCATCCCTTTTAATCGCTTAAAATACGTCCCCGCCTTCTCCTCTTCCCCGCTCAGCCCGCTGATCAGAAAGCCCTCCGGCAGCATCCGGGAAAAGCCGTCGCTGCACAGCACCAGCAGATCGCCGGGCCGCAGCCGGCCGAAGAGGACGTCCGGCTCCTCGAAGCCAAACGCGCCGATACAGCGGCACAGCATGCCGTCCCGTTTGTGATCCCGGGTCAGAAGCTGCTCCTTTCTGCCGATGCGATAGGCCCTGCTGTCCCCGGAATGGATCAGCGCGAAATCCCGCCCTTTGACCAGCGCCATGGTGCAGGTGGTCCCGCAGCAGATCCCTTCCTCCCGTTCGCAGCGCTCCAGCTTTTCCTGCGAACGGGCCAGGGCGGACACGGCAGCCGCAGCCGCCCTCTTTTTCCAGACGGCGCTTCCCATGAGCCGGATCCCTTCCCGGTAAAACCACTCCGTCATGGCCTCCGTCACGAAACCGCTGGCCGTCTCCCCTTCGGGCAGCCCTCCGATGCCGTCGCAGACCAGCAGAAAAGCCGCCTGCCTGCCGTCGATCCTCACCTTCTGCAGCGAAAAGGAGTCCTCGTTTTTCGCCCGAAAATTTCCCCGGTTCCAATACCAGGCAGTCAAATATTCCATTTTCCCTCCCGTCCCTCTCCGCATAAGACGGGCAAAATCTCTTCTCCGAAATATCCGCGCGGGCAGAACGCCCGCACTTCTTCAGCAGACCGCTGAACAGAATTTCCTGTGAGATCATTATACGACGGGGATCCTGCCCGGTCAATCCCCGGAAGGTTATGACGATTATTTTCTTCCTCGATCACCACGGTTTATACCCGGGCGGGAACCGTCTGCTTCAGCCCTTTTTTTTCTATTCTTCCAGCTCCGTCACCACCCGGTAGCTCCCTCCGGCTCCCTTCTGCACCCGGAACGTCAGCGGGTGCGCCTTCCCCCACTCCTCGTCTCCGTCCGCCCTCTCCTTCCACTTCCGGTACTGCCTGACGAACTCCCCGTGGATCTTCTTCTCCGCCTCCAGACGCACCTTCACCGCGTCCTCCATGGTGTCGTAGGTCCCCAGGTAGTACCTCTCCCTCTTAAACCCGATCCCCACACGGTAACGGCCGTTCTTCAAACAATAAATTCCCCGGAACCCGCTGGTGTTGTCGCTGCGGCTCTTCCTCTTCTCCAGCCATTCCAGGCAGGTCCCGTCCACCATGTGCAGCTGGTCCACCACCCTCTTCTGGTTCTCCCTCTTTAAGCAACCGCAGCTTCTGTTGTTCCCGTGCACCAGGCCGTTCTCCGTCACCTCCGCCTCCTTCCCGCAGTCGCAGGCGCAGTGCCAGTACACCGATCCCTTCCGGTCCCGCCTGGCCGTGGGGTACTGGGCCACCAGCCGGCCGAACCGCCGCCCCGTCAGGTCCGTCAGGTTTCTCCCCTTCCCCTGTTTGCGTACCGGCTTCATCGCCGCTCCCCGTCCGCCTTCCCTGTCCTGCCCGCTTTCCCTTTCCTTTTCCTCCTGTCCCGTGACTTCCCGGTTTTTGTTTCTCTTCTGCTCTTCCATCCTTCTCTCCCTCCGCTCGCCTCAATCCACAAAAAGGCCGCCTTCAGGCGCTTCTTTCGCTCCCTCCGGCGGCCTCCTTCTCTCTTTTCTCTTTTGGCCCGGTTTTTCGCTCAGCCTTCCTGCTCCCGCCTTCTGCGCCTTGCGATCACCGCCACCAGGGCCAGCGCTCCCAGACCGGCCGTGGACGTCCACAGCGCTACGTTGGCGCTGTCTCCCGTCTGCGCTCCCTGCGCCTGGCTCCCTGCCGGCTGCTCCGGGATCTGGATAGGCGCCCCTGGCGTCTGGGCCGGCGGCGTTACCGCTGCGGGCACCTCTGCGTCGTCGTCCTCATCCTCGTCTTCGCTTCCCGGATTCCACGGCTTTGAGGGTTTCTCATACCGGTTTTCAAACACGATTTCGCTTTTGGCTTCCTCCCCCTCTTTGATGGCCCAGATCTGCGCTTCCAGCCCGGTTCCGTCTTCCGTATTCGTCACCCGCACCGTCACCGTGTACACCGTATCGTCATACGTAAAGTGCTCCTTCTCCTGCCCTTCCTGCCAGATCTCATACTGATAGTCTTCCGGCTCCGTATAGGAGATGGGGCCCAGTTCCGCCTTCCCCTCTCCCGCGATCACTACGCTGCCGTTTTCCGGCATGGGCGCTCCGTCCACACCTCTGATCTTCACCGTATATTCGTTCCCTTCCGGGATTTCGCTGCCTTCTTCCCTGACTTCCACCGGAATCTTCGCTTCGCACTCATAGCCCGCCGCCTTCGCCTGCACAGGCACCAGCAGGCCCGCGCTGACCAGCGAAAGCATCAGCAGCTTCCCGATCCGATGCTTCTTTCCTTTCATCGCTTTCATGCTCCTCCTTCTTGTGCCTGCCCGGCTTCCTCCAGACGGCCGTATACGATCACTCTCCCGTTGGTCTCCGCCCCGGCACAGGTGGACAGCCCGATGATCTTCTCCTCCCCGCTCACCCCGATCTCGCGGTACTGCACCGCGTTCTCACGGATCCAGGACAGCAGCTCCCCTGCCTCCCCTTCCTGGGCCGTCGGCTGAAAGACCATGCTGTCATAGGCATCCGCTTCCACGCAGGCGAACAGTTCCATCCGGTACGTCCTGCCCGGCAGGTACAGCGTCCCCTCCGGATGCCCCTGAAAATATCCTTCCTCCACAAACTTCACGATGTCCCCGAACATCCCTCCGTTGTCCATGTGGTGCCCGTACAGCAGGCTGTAGGGGTCCGAAAAGTCCGGGCTGTTGGCGCTGTCCAAAAACACCGCTCCCGACAGGGAAAACTCCCCGTATACATCCTTGTTGATGTATTCCATGTTCGTCTCCCCCTGTACCACCGGGTAGTCGATGTGGGTATCGTCCACGGTCACCCAGCCCAGCACGTCTTCGTTGATGGCCGCCAGTTCCCCCAGGGTGGGGTTATCCGGCTCATCCGCCGCGGGCTTGAACTTCAGAAGGTCTCCCGAGACGAAGGCCCCCCGGTAGACCATGGCCGTATCCCACAGGGAATATCCCCCGTACAAAAACATCAGAAGGATCAGGGACATCACCAGGAAGTTCAGGATTCTGTTTCCTCTTCTGGCCCATCCGGCCGCTGTTTCCAATGGGGTCGCCTCCTGTCTGCGTCATCGGACTGTCTCATGGTTGACTGGTTTCACAAGCTATGTTTTCCCTTACAGGTCGTAGCGTCTTTTCCGAAGGAAGAAGAAGGCCAGGACGCCTGCCAGGGCTACCATCAGGATGTAGGGCGCGATGTTGAGGATGACGCCGGTAGGGGTGGACGCGCTTCTGGTGTTTGTAACTACAACGGCATTGTCCGCTTTTCCCATCGTAATCGTTTCCGTCGATACATTTGTGCCCTCTTCATTGGCAGTCATCGCCTTGAAAACTTCGTTTACTGTGCAGGTCGTTGTATAGCCTTCGCTCTTGTTAATGGTTTCTGTAATTTTATACGTAACAGTGGACGGAATTCCCTGAATAACTTTCGCTGTATCGGCATCTTTCAGCCATACTGTTGCATTTGCCTTTCCCTCTGAATCCAGAGTTATCTCCTCTTCTCCCATCTTAAAGCTCGCATTGGCAGGGCCGGTAAACTCAATCGTAAAGCTCCAGGTTTTGCCTTTGTCGCCCATGTTTCCTTCTACGACCTTATCCAGGCTCAGATCATAGGTCTCATAGGTATTTTCATAACCGCTGCTCTTCTTTTCCTGACTATATTGGGAGTTTTTGTTCGGCGCAGTCGCTTCCTTCAGCAACACGGACCCGATAATTTTTAATTCATTGTTTACATAAACGTCCAGATAGCGGATAGCACTCGGATCATTGGTAATATCGTCATTTCCATGATCGTTGTTTTCCGTCACCACATATCTGTAGATGCCGGGTTCAGTAAATGTTCCCTCCGGGAAGGTAACAGTAACATCTTCCGTAACTTTGTTATTCGCAATGCTGTCTTCATGGGAAAAGACCGCATTCGCAACTGTCGGCGTACCAACTCCGGCTTTGATTTCCAGAGTACTCCCCGTCGCTCCCACCGCTGTTCCCTTTTCAATTTTATAAGTAAAGGTAACATCCGGAACGCTTGCTCCCACCGCATCGGTCATGTTCAGGACTTTCTGGAATCCGACTGTCACCGGTTCCCCGCCCTGTGCCATGGCGGTCATCCCCAGCATGGATACCATCATCGTCCCTGTCATCAGGGCTGCTGCCAGTCTGCGTGCATACTTGTTGTTCTTCAGACTCATTCTTCTTTTCCTCTCTTTTCTCTTTGCTTTTCTATTTCCCGGCGCTCCTTTCGCGCCGTCTCTATCACAGCGACTTCTTTCCGGAAGCTTCAGTCCTTCAACCGTCTCTCCCCCCGTCCCTGCAATATTCTTCCTTCATGGCCTCTTTCGGGGGCTTTCCCCCTACAGGCCTGACCGACGGATCACCGTGATCACTTTCCCCTTCACTTCCGACAGCTTCACCGCTCCGAAATACCGGCTGTCTCTGGCTCCCTGCCTGTAATCGCACAGGATGAACAGCTCATCCTCCGCAAGGCTTACCGGGTAGCTCACTTCGCTTTCATACTGCGGCGTAGCGTAATAAATATCGCTCTCCGCCACGTAGCTGCCGTTGACTACCACCTGGGCGTCTTCCGTGATCTCCACCGTATCTCCGCCTTTCCCGATGATCCTCCCCGTATACTGTTTCCCCTCCTTCGTAAACACCACCACGTCTTCCGCGTGCCACGTGTTTTCCAGACGGTAATACAGCATCAGGTCCCCCGCGCTGATCCGCGGCTTCATGTCATCGTTTTTCATGGGCGTGATGCCGAACACCAACCCCAGCAGCACCCACAGCAGCGCTGCCAGCCCTGCCAGGCGGGTCAGGAAGGACACGATCTCCTCCTGATCCGCGATCCTGCGCCGCCTTTGCAGGATCGCTTCTTCCGGCGTCAGGGGCTGAGGGCGGGCGGCGGATCTTGCTGCGTTCTTTCGTCCCGCCTGCCCTTTCCCCGGCGTCTTTCCCTGTGCCGTCCGCTTATTCTTCCGCTTCATTTCCGGCTTCTCCTGCGGCGCGTTTCAGCTTCGCCACCATGCGGTTCCTCTCGTCCAGAAGGGCCTGGTAGTAGGCCTCCCGGGCTTCAAAGGCCGAACGGTAATCCCGGTTGAGCTGCTCCAGCTGCTTCCACACGTCCGCCTCGTCCACTCCGCCCACCAGTTTTTTCCGGAAGCGGAGCTTTTTGATCTGGGCGGCGATTTCTTCCATGGTCTTTGCTGCCATCGTTCACCTCTGCCTTAAGCGGAGCGCTTTCTGCGGCCGGTTAGGCCGAACCAGACGGTCCCGGCCGCGGCGGTCAAAAGCATCATGGAGAAGGGGATCACGTTGTCGCGAAGGCCCGTGGGAGGGGCTACTTCCCTCTCATTTTTGAAGGTCACTGTGGTATCGTTGTCCAATGTCCGCTTACCAGTTGAGTAACCTGTCGTGAAGGCTCCTGTTCCAATCCGATAAGAAGTCTCGTACCCCGAATCCGCTTCCGTTATGGTATACGTCATTCCGGCGGGGATGCTCAGGGAGATGGTTCCCTCATGCTTTAAGGAGAAGGAATATGTTCCATTCGTTCCAGCTTCCAGCGTTCCTCCCTCTGCCGTTTTTAAATCTTCCGTATAGGGCACGCCGTCTTTTTCCAGGGCAAGCGTAAAGGCAAACTCCTGATCCGTATCGCCCATGTTGCCGGTCACCGTCTTTTTGATAGTGAGGGTACGGTTGGAAAGCTCATAACTGTTTGTAAAACATATAACTTCTCCACCCTTTTTCGTAACATTTCCCTCTGCAATCCCGGTCTCTTTCCCGTTTACTTCAATCTTTGTTTCGTATTCATAATCGGTGACCTCAGCATTTGTTTCTGTTATTGAATACCTGCTTCCAATCGCCACTCCAGGAATCGTATAAGAATACAGACCTGTTTGTTGATCGAATGCGAACTCAGATAAGGAAATCTTCTGTCCATTTCCGGTATTATCAAGAATCACTTCAAACTGCAGCTGCTTTTTCAGCTCCTGTAACTGATCCGCTGTAAGGTTTTCCAGTCCCTCCAGTTTTTTCTGGATGGTAATATGGGAATCCGGCAGCTGAATGACCGGATGTTTATAAGTTTTTGTATCCGTTTCATCATTATACCGGTATGTGACCTTAGCCCCTTCATTAGAATGAAACCCATCTTTTCCCGCCGAAGTAACCCCGGTGCCAGACTCGCCTTTGTGTAAATATCCACTCTGCTGATAGGCCTGATATGCCATGTCAGTAGCTTCTATGGATATCGTTACCTGATATGTATAATTGGGTTCCAGCTTATAATTTTCAGGAAATGATAATTTTAACTTTTTACCCTCCCTGTCATAAGAAGCCGTGATGGTCGCAACCCCGTTCAAATCAGTTTTATCAAGTACAACACTTCCGTTTCCTTCTTTTACAATCCGATTTTCACCATCTAACACTGTCACCTTCAGTGTTTTCGGAGAATTTCCATTCATAACAGCCTGTGCATACTCGCTCAGCGTATCTTCAATCTCAACATGATCACACAGAATGCTAGTGCTTTCCGCTGCAATTTTACGGAATACTTCTTTTAAATCTTCCGTATTTGTAGCGGTATATACGCCAGTTTGCTCTGCATTTACGTTGTTACAAAGCTCCTTGAGATTATTAACCGCAAGAGACGTTGCATTTGAGAATCCCGGACCAGCTCCGATACAATAAAACGCATTCGCATTCATTGTCCTGATTTCATCTACTGCAGCGTTATTGTTTTTTCTAATATCGTCCGTTTCATCCTCTTCACAGCTGGTTGCCCCATTTCTCGTTGTTGGCATTCCGTCCGTCAAAAAGATAACAACTTTTTGGGCTGATAAACGGGACGAAGATAACTGTGTTTTTCCTTTCGCAATACCAGCCTCATAATTCGTTCCGCCATTCGGCGATATTCTTTCAATAGCATTCGTAACAGTGCTGATATTTCCAGTCCAGTCCACCAGAGTTTGTGCATTTCCTGCTTTCCCCTCGGTCCAGAAATCAGTCGGGCCACTAAATGTCACAACGCTGTATCGAGTATCCAGATTTTTATTATCTTTCAGTACGGTTGTCAACTCCTCGACAGCCTCACTCACCGCATCAATACGTCGATTTTCCAAACTACTGCTGCCCGCTGCATCGCTATCCATTTTGTTCTTCATGCTGCCTGACTTATCGACAATCAGAAGGACATCCATGGGAATGGGATTCGTCTGGCTTCCGATCGCGCCGGAAACAGTCAGTGTAAGGTCGTATGTGCCATCTTTTTGATCAGTTACATATTTTTCATAGCTGATTCCCTTTTCTTCTGTAATGGGAGGCGTTCCCTTCTCTTTTTCATATACCAGGTAGATGTCGCGCTTTACTGTCCCTCCAAAAAAATAATAAGTCACTTCATCCACCGTCTGGTTTTGATTTGAAAATATCATTTTATAAGAAGTTTCAAGCCCGCTTCCTGTTTGTCTGGCCTCTATTTTTGTAATTTCCTGACCATCCCAATTTTGATACGAAGCGTAACTGTAATTATAATTGTCAATCGGTACTATATAATCAGACAGTTCTATTTTGTCTCCTTTAGAGATCGATACATCCGCATGCTTTCCGTTGATTGCCTCTCCGTTTTCATCGACATAATGGACCTCCAATTCAAAAAATGTGAGCCTTTCTCCCTTCCACGTAATCGTAAACGTCGAGAAGCTCTCCACCTCGAATTCGGCCTTCACCGCCTGGGCTTCCACCTTCACTTCCCCGCCTGTCACGCCCACGCTGTCCGCTACGGTCTCCACCTTCACATCCCCGCCGCTCTCATTCAGGTGCTGCACCTGCAGGCTTTCTTCGTCCACTTCCTCCGGAAGCTTCTCTGCCTCTATCTCGAACCGCACCTGCACGCTGCCTTCTTCCGGCTCGATCTCTTCCCCGTTCTCATCTTCAAAACGGATGTCCAGCGCCAGGAATCCGTCGTATTCCACGCCTTCCTCTTTCAGCGCTTCCCCGGCCTTCGCTTCCTCTTCTCCGCTCAGCTGGCTCACCAGCATCTTCGCGTTCTCCGGCAGGGCTCCTTTCTTCGCATACGCCCACACGCGGATCCCGTCCGGCTGCGTTTCCGGTATGTACTCCACCACCTCTTCGGAATCCGATTCCGTCTCTTCTTCCGTCATCGTCTCCGTTTCGGTCTCGGTTTCGGTTTCCGTCTCGCTCTCCGTCTCCGTCTCCGTCGTCTCTTCCGCGGAGCTTTCCTCCGTCGGCGCCTGCGAAGACGTCTCCTCCGTTTCCTCTTCCGTTCCCGCTGCAGTGCTGTCCGGCTCCTCCGAAGCCGTTCCCGTTTCCGTACTCTCTTCCGTCACGGCCGGCGTGGATTCTTCCGCGGTTGCCTTCTCCCCGCTCTCCTGCGTGCCTGCGGGCGCGCTGCTCACGGGTTCCGTCGGCGCAGAGGGTTCTGCAGGCTCCTCCGAAGTCGTCTGGTTCTGGTCGGCCCCGCTTCCCGCTTCGCCGGTACCGCTGCCGGATCCGTTCTCATCCCCGCTGATGCCTTCCGGCGTCTCCGGCGACTCCCCTTCTGACTGGACGGACGCCTCCTCTCTCTCCGTCTCCTGCGGCGCTTCCATACGCTCCGCGCTCTCCGTCGATTCGGCCGTCTCCGCCGACACCCACAGCCGGTCCGTTTTCACCATCGAAAACACCAGCGCAAAGGCCAGCAAAAACGCCATCGTCTTTTTCACTCTTCTTCGCATTTTCCCTTCTCCATTTCCTTTTCTATTCGGATTCACGCTCCGTTCCGCCTTCCTGTGGCGCTCTCTCCTGCAAATGCCGCCTTCCCCCCTTTCTTCCACTCCCTTTGTTTCCTGAAAGAGCGGAGGTGATATTTTTCCGACGGCTCCCGGCCGCCATGCGGCC
>OEQQ01000153.1_pt1 | contig 16133 bp, 10 predicted proteins | sample 1539741 | NCBI WGS metagenome assembly OEQQ01 (sample SAMEA3891876, study PRJEB23780) | metagenome | biome: terrestrial biome; feature: animal house; material: Caecal content | place: Italy | collected 2015-05-05
CTGCCCCGCCTTCTTTATTTAACTTCCTGCTCCAGCTCTTCAAATTCCCGTGTATCAAAAAACTCCCGCAGGGTGATTCCCAGCCCATCGCAAATCATTTTGATCGTAATTAACTTTGGATTTTGGCTTTTCCCATAAAGAATATTTTTGATGCTGGAAGGAGGAAGTGCGGAAATTGTTGCCAGTTTGTTTATGGTAATCTCCCGTTCTCCGCAGAGTTGGAGTATCCGGTTTTTGACCGCTGTGACAGTATCCATGTTTACACCCCTCTGGTAGTATTTCCTATAGCATATCTAATTTGAATAGACATTATAGGCTACACATGCTACTATTAGGCTATGCATAGCCGAATAGGGGGTGTAAAAAGCATGGGAAAAATATGTACCTTTTTTGGTCATAGGGATTGTCCCCATTCAATAAAAAGCAAACTGCGTGACACCCTCATCAATCTGATCGAAGATCACGCAGTCGATATGTTTTACGTGGGAAATCAAGGCGCATTTGATGCCATGGCACACATTGTCCTTCAAGAGTTAAGTACTAAATATCCGCACATAAATTATGCTGTTGTATTGTATCGGCTTCCCCCGTCACCAACCAGTCTATACCCCACCGATTGCATTGACACCATGCTCCCAGAAGGAATTGAATCGGTACCTCCACGCTTTGCAATCGCCTGGAGAAATAATTGGATGCTGCGACAGGCTGATTTTGTGGTAACTTACATCACCCACACCTGGGGAGGAGCAGCAAAGTTCGCTAACAAGGCTGTACATCAGCGTAAGACTGTAATTAACTTATCACAGAATTGTAAAGGGGATGCGGACGAAATCGTTACCTAAAATTAGGACTGGATTCCGTCCACCCCCCTTTTACACCCAATGTACCAAATCTCTCCCTTGCAGTCTAAAGGAGAGATTTGGGTGTTGGGGATATTCTCTCACAGAGCAGATACCTGTCGCAAGCCGCTGGCTGGTTTTACGCTTACACTCAAAAGGCACAAAAAGGCCCCGAAAGTCCTTGCTTTCCAAAGACTTTCGGGGATTGCGTTTTTATTCCCACTCGCTTCTGCCCAAAATATTCTAAACAGGTTTACTTAGGAAATTTCATTTGGATTATTTGTGCTCTTTTCATTATCCAAACAGCAGAGACTATCTGATTTCTCGTTGCCAGCAAATTAAGGACAATTCATATCCCTCAAGTTGATTATAGCATACAGTTGACTTTTTTATATATTCTTTGATTATTCGTCGTTGCTGTTTACAACCCAAATTCTATTTAGCGAGATCAGCTCTTTGATTTCATCGTCCATCTGATTGTAGTATCGCAGGAACTCCGGGATAATCTCATTGTGGGTCCAAAGCCGAATTTCAATGAACTGTTTGGCCGTCTCGTTGATGACTGAAGATTTGAACCCACTCCATGACAATAACAGGCCATATTCGGCACGAAAGTTTTTCATCACGCCGCCCAACTAATCTAAAACAATCCGAACCACTGGTGCGTCCGTGGACTTATGGAACGCTTTTTGCAAATTAATCGCCTTCTTCCCCAGCACTTCGTTTAAACGCATTGATTATTCGTGTAAACGATGTTATAATATATTGTCTTTTTATACATACTGTGCCAAAAGGGGACGCGTTACATGATGGATAACTTCATGACGACAAAACAGGCTGCGGAAAAATGGAATATTTCTGTACGCCAGGTTCAGAATCACTGCAAAGCCGGAAGAATAAAGGGTGTTCAAAGAGTCGGTACAAACTATTTACTTCCTGTTGACGCTGTAAAGCCTACATATGGATATTATTATGAAAAAGAAATCGAAAAAGGAACTCCAATTATTTAAGGCGTTGTTTTTTAGGGCGTTAAATGCTATTTAGGACAATTATTTGATAGAAAATGACCAACCCAAAAGGAGTAAACAATGGCTGTACGAATACCTTGGGATAAATATGAAACAGCTGTTTTGCTGGATGCTGGACTCCAAGTAAAACGCGGTGAAGTATCCCGAAAAACTGCTGTCAAGACAGTCTCTGCCTTGTTACGTAAAAGAGCTATTTGTAAAGGCATAGAGATAGATGAGGTGTTTCGAAACGAGAACGGTATATCTATGCAGCTTAGTGCATTGATGACTGCGTTTGATAAAAAGGACGGAGGGCTTACAGTCTCCAAGTTGTTTCTTGATATCATCGGTCTATACCGATCGTCCCCACAGGAATTTGAGCTCATTGTAAAGGAGGCAAAAGGAATGAATGAAGCCGACCATACTATTGAATCGTTCGACTCTTGGCTCCAATCTCACCCAACATATACAGATACTTCCGATGCTATAATCATGTCTATCAATATGATTAGCGTACTCTGTGTTAAAGCAGGCACCATATCCACGCCGGTCTTGAAAATAAAATCATCTGCCGAAATCAAAAGTATTTTAGCGGCTTTACAGAAGAATAGATCTCCTCATATTCATTCCAAGAAGCAGCTAAATTCTTACGTTAATGCAGTGAGCACTTATCTCACCTATTTGGAATATATAGAGCAAAAGAAAATTGCTGTAGATGAATCTCTAATTCCTGAAGAAAAGTCTGAACCTGAAATGACTGCCACAATGCTGGTTGATTTTAAGAATCCGCCGAGCTTTGCCTATACACGGCCTGATTATTATCAGCTAGAGGGATCTAAAGCTGTTGTGGTTAAAAATTGGACTAAGTTGTATGTAGCAGTTGTCAACGAATTGTGTGATAGAGATAGAAATCTCCTGAAAACCTTAATCGGTAAAAATATTAGCGGAGCCAAAAGAATCGACTTCCTTCACAAGGAAGATTCTCACAAAATGACAGCGCCTTATTTGCTTAAAAACGGCATTGCAATAGAGACCAATCTAAGCGCATCTGATATTGTTAAAAAAATCCGTACGCTCTTGTCGCTGTACAATATCTCTTGCGACAAGCTGATAATTGGATATCATAAGCGCGAAAAACAGGTTGACGGTGGAAAACTAATTAACAATTCTACTGTTGTATCTGAGAATAGTCCTGCCCTGATGTATCGTGATGGAATCGTCAACATTTTGGACTCCTACTATAGTTACGGTTTCCGTATTGGCTCTCCTATTGAATTGATGCGTTTCCGCAACTATGCTGAAGCATGTGGCGTTTCTGTTCCGGAGCTTGATGAAAGTTTGGAGCAAGAAATTCTTGCTGCAGGAACTCAAATTGATGGCCGTGTTTTTGTTTTTGGAAAAGCGATGGTAGATGAACTGAAAACAAAAATCGTTTCAATCTTCTCTACAGGTGCAGAAGTTATTTTCTTTGAACCGTTTATGGAAATTGAATCCGAATGGTTAGAAGAAAGCCATATACCCAATCCCGATTTAGTTAGGGAATTGCTTTATAAACATGCCCCTGATTTGTATTGCAGTCAGAATATGATTCTGCGCAGCAAACGTAAATCGGAAGTTGAGGCTGTTGTTTCTGAGATACACCGCATTAGTGCAGGACAGACCATTATTATTTTTTCGGAACTCTGCAAGAGCCTTCCATATATTCCCTCCGAAAAGATAGCGTGGTGCTTATCTACCAGCGAAGATTTTGTTTGGGTCAGCGAGGGCAGATATTTCGTAATGGAGCATTTCATCGTTGATGCAAATGATGCAACTGCAATTTTAAATTTTGTTGCTGCTGAATGTAACGATAAGGGATTTGCGTCAATTGCAGATTTGCCGTTCGGTAATATTCCCGAGCAAAACTATGAGCTATCAATTACTGGCCTTTATACTGCAGTATACCTTTCTTTGCTCAAGACAAGCTACTACTTGAACGGAAAGATATTAACGCGAGAAGCGAATGGCCTTAATATTATTGATTTGCTAAAGTCTTTCTGCAGAGAGCACGAAAGATGCACTGTGCAGTCTGTAATGGATCGTGCTGTGGAACTTACTGGACTCCCTAACCGGCAGAACGCTTTTTATGCTCTTTATAGCACAATGGTACGTATTGACAAGGATTATTTTGTTGCGCCCTCGCAAGTAGAATTTGATATTTCTCAAATCGACGATGTGATTGAAAGTATTATAGGAAACGGTTTCTCAGCAGTTAAAGGCATCACTACATTTGCACCATTTCCATCTTGCGGACAAAGTTGGAATCACTATCTGCTTGAAAGCTATGTTTACACGTACAGTAAAAAATACCGTTTGCATTGCAAGAACTTTAATGACAAAAATGCCGGTATTATTGGATTACGGACTTTGGGGTTAAGTTATGACGAAATGCTCGTCGAAGCAGCGGCCAAGTCGAATGTTCCACTTACTGTGGAAAGCATTGGGCAATACTTTTTTGAAACAGGACTTACTGCAAAAAGAAAGTATGCCAGTTTACCTGAAATTATCGAAAAAGCAAGAGACTTAAGAGAGGAGGGCTAATTCCATTGTACTCATATACATTTGACCCTATTAGCGGTGGAATTGTCCTAAATTCCACTCCAACTAATTTTTCCAAAGAACCAAGACCAGTCTATGCACCAGAACTGGATCTATTAGGATTTAATCAATATTGGGATTACGACAAACAAACCGACTCCCCCTATATGTGGGCAGAAGCTAACGTATATTGGTATCGCAATGTTCAGATTGCAAAAACCAAAGGCGGAGATCTCTATAAAGCGCCAGAGTTAATACCTGTAAGGTTAGAAGACGGTACCATTCCGTTTTCCAAGGAAGAAGGCTATACTCTCCAACCCATCGACATTCACGCTATGTGTGAAAAGAGCAAGGATTTGCTAGCGATTATTGAAGATACTACTGTCAAAAAAATTGTAAAAGAATATGAAAAGTTCAGCAGCAAGTTGGACCTATTTCATGTAGCATTCTCTGGGGGCAAAGATAGTGCAGTACTTTTGGACCTGGTAAAAAAAGCTTTGCCTATCGGCAGTTTTGTCGTCATCTTTGGTGATACTGGAATGGAGTTCCCTGACACCTATAAAGCTGTAGCATTTACAAAGAAACAATGTGAAGAGGATGGAACACCTTTCTACATTGCGAAATCACATTTTACCCCCGAAGAGTCGTGGGAGCTGTTTGGACCACCCTCCAAAACATTACGCTGGTGTTGCAGTGTTCATAAGAGTACCCCTCAAACAATAAAAATGAGGGAAATCACGGGCAAAGACAAATACACTGGTCTTGATTTTGTTGGCGTACGTAAGCATGAGAGCCTAGCTAGAAGTACCTACGAATATGAGAACTTTGGCAAAAAGCAAAAAGGCCAGTACAGCTTCAATCCGATTCTTGAATGGACGGCTGCAGAAATCTGGCTATACATGTATGCCAACGATGTTTACATCAATGAAGCATATAAGAAGGGAAATTCGCGTGCTGGATGTCTGTTGTGCCCTATGTCTAGTGGCAGTAGTGATTATGCCAGACATAAAAACTACCCTGAAGAAATTGATAAGCTCATCTCAATGATTCATGCTTCAAACAGTTGGGATAGTCATAGTAAAACAGACGCACTTACATATGTTACCTCTGGTGGTTGGATCAACCGTAGAAGCGGCAGAGGAATAACCGGGAATAGTTTGCGGTACAAAGAAAGTAGCACATCTGATGGTAACATTGTCTTTGAGTTGATTAACCCCACATCGGACTGGCGCGAATGGATTAAAACCGCGGAACATGAAGATTTTGATTATTCCGTAAGAAGAACTTCTTCAGGTGTAGCAATTTCAGTCAAAGCGGAGGCGTTCAAGAAGAATCCTTCCGCAGGAAAGTTTTTCCGCCAGGCACTCAGGAAGGCTGCATATTGTGTTGGGTGTCGTGTCTGTGAAACCAATTGCAAAGCTGGACACCTTAAATTTGTCGATGGAAAAGTGACCATTACAGATTGCATCAGGTGTCATGATTGTCATGACATTCCAGGCGGCTGTCATGTATACAATTCATTAAAAATACCGCAAGGAGAGAAGAAAATGAAAACGATCAACTGTTTTGATGACCATGCTCCGAAGAGGGATTGGCTGGTTTCCTTCTTTGATTTGCAGGATAGTTTTTTCACAGAGCATTCACTTGGCCCGAATATGTTTACCCATTTCAAAAGATTCTTGCGAGATGCTGGCCTTATCGACAACAACAAATGTACAGCATTTTCTAACCTGATATGTAATCTTGGATGGGAAACGGATGTTGCACTCGGTTTGATTCTTACAAACTTGGCTTATGACAACGCTCAGTTTGAGTGGTATATCAACAACCTTGATATCGGTGTGTATTACGATGCAGATGAGGTAAAGGAAACCCTTTTAGCTACCGATATGAAGGAAAAGGCAGCTAAGTCAATTGTAAAGTCCTTTGCCAGAATTGCAGGAACGCCTTTCGGCTCTGTGCTTGAGTTCAACTATGTCGATGGAAATGACATGGCAAGGACAAAATGTTCTTTGAGCGACAAAAAAGTGTTCCTTTATGCGCTGTATCGATTTGTGGAAAAATGCAATATGGATAAAGAGTTCCATGTGTCTTATCTGTTTGATGAAAATGTGGAGCGAGATGGTGTTAGCCCCGTTCGGCTCTTTGGCCTCTATGATGAAGAGGAGCTGAAATCTGTCCTGTTAGGCCTGTCTTCCGGTTATCCAGACTTTATTAACGCGACCTATACCAATGATCTTCAGACCATTACATTAAGAGATAAAACCTCTGCAGATGTCCTAAAATTGTTCGAGGAGGGATTCTAAAATGGCAGTCAGCAATAAGTATTGCGAATACTTTGATGTTAACGAAACATATTTCCCATGCATCGATGAATCTGCCATAAATGCAGGTGTACAATGGGAGGCCACCTACCCTCATGACACTTTTATCGAGATGCTCAACAGTGTGGATAAAATGCTTGGAGGTGGTACCAACCGTTCTCTTTGGATTCATGGTGCATACGGTACTGGTAAGTCCCGCTGTGCATATGCTCTGAAGCGAATCCTGGAAGTCCCGGAGGAAGAACTTCGTGCTTATTGGAATATGTATGAACCTCTTCAGAAGCACCCCGCACTTTTGGAGAAACTTCTGGGGCATAAAGAGCATGGAATCGTGACGGCATATCGTTACGCATCCGGCAGCATAACATCACCTCAACAGCTTTTCCTCGCAGTTCAGGAAAGCGTTCGCACTGCATTGGATGAAATTCCTAACTCCTATAAAGGCGAGAACACCCTGAAAGAAAGTGTGATTTCGTGGTTGGAAGATTCTGCACACAATAGCTTTGTTAATACGCTATTGCAAAAGCCAGAGTGGATGGCGGAATTTTCCCAATCTTCTGCAGACGAAATCATAAATACCCTGAAGAAAAGCACAGAAATTGCGGATCTTATGGAAAGCATTTTTAAAATGGCGGCAAAAGAGGGCATTACTGCGCTTTCGCTTACTGCAGACTCTCTGTGTAAGTGGATCATTGATGTTGTAACCCAGAACAATACCAAGGTGGTTCTTCTTTGGGACGAGTTTAGTGGTTTCTTCCGTCAGAACCGCAACTCTCTCGACGAATTTCAAAAGATTGTATCTCTTTGTCAAGAGACACCGTTCTATTTAGTTATTGTAACTCATCCGATTTCGTCTATTGCAGGAACATCCGTCTCTAAGGACGATCCTATGAGTGTGGTTCAGCAGCGATTTAACAAGGTAGAAATTACGCTGCCTCCTAACATTGCATTTGAATTGATTGGACACGCTTTCTCTGTTGTTCCGGCTGCAATGAAGAGCTGGAATATCATGACCGATGATCTTAATTCAAGTGTGTCCTCTTCCAGAACTGCTGTTATGAAAGCGTCTGATGTTAAAGACCCTGCTATCATGAAACGAATGCTACCTATTCATCCCATGGCAGCATTGGTGCTAAAAAACATAGCATCTGCGTTTCAGTCCAATCAACGCAGTATGTTTGATTTTATCAAAACTCCAAAGGATTTGGATGTTCAAGCTTTTCAGTGGTTCATCCAGAATACTAGCCCAATTGCAGATCGCCGCCTTCTGACAGTAGATATGCTGTGGGACTTTTTCTACACAAAAGGAAAAGATTATCTTTCTACTGATATCAAGCTCATCCTTGATACTTTCCCTCAGCAGACCAATCTTCAAGAAAAAGAAAAAGTTGTTCTTAAGACCATTCTGATTATGCAAGCTGTTGATCAGCGCTTGGGTGGTTCTATTCCGACTTTGAAGCCCACTGATCAGAATTTGAGCTATGCCTTCGAGGGTGACTTTGGTGATTATGAAAGTGGATGCAAAAATATTGCAAAAGCTCTTGTAACAAAAGGTATTTTGATCCAACAGCCTCTACCAGATGGCAAGAAGGCGTATGCTGTCGCTGTTTTAGCAGGTGATGGAGCCAAAATTGATAAGCACAAAGACGAAGTTCGCAAAAACGGAACTATCACCAAATTAGTGGAGGAAGGTTCTCAACTTGCCGGATCTTTAAATTTAACTCCTCCGCTGAAACTGCGGTTTGCAACACAAATTGATACTGGTGCGCTGCCTGTTGTTACAGTTAACAACTTCCTTAAGACAATGGATGCGCTAAAGGCCAAGGACGTAGGTTGGCATTTTTACGCCGTACTCGCTCTGGCAAAAACTGACGAGGAAGCGCAGAAATTCCGAAGCTTGATTAAGCAGACCATCGCCAATGATGAGTACAAGCATATTGCCGTCATTGACGCTCTGTCTACGCCGCTCGGTTTGGAAAACTTTGAGCATTATGTTGAATACTCTGCGATGTCCATGTACTATCAGGGCAACAACAATCAGCAGTCAAAGGACAATGCTCGAAAGGCAAAAGAAGTTCTGGATCGCACATGGAAAGAGAGCATTCAGGAGGGTCAGTTCATCGTTTGGACCTACGCCAATCAGGATGGTGAAAAGGCCACCGGCACCGCTGCAGTTCATACAATCTTACAGACTATTGTAAGGAACCGTTTCCCCTATGTTTTTGATTTTACCAAAGGGTTGACTGAATCTCAGTTGAAATTGGTGCAGCCAAAGCCGGTATCTCGATACGGTATGGGAAATATAGAAATCAAGGGTCTCATTTCCGGTTGCGAAAAGTCTGTGTTGGGTAAAGTTTGGAATAGGTCTGCCTATTGGTCTAATTCCGACTTAGAGAAAGAACCCATTTCCATCATTAAGAAGTCTCTAGACAAACTAATCAGCGATGCCTTTAAGGAAAATGGCCGTATATCCATCGGTGAAATCTATGACTTCCTTGAGACAAAATACGGCTTCCCGCTGTGCCACCTTTCTGCGTTCATTGTTGGATTCCTTTTAAGAGAGTACAGTGCTGATCCATATCGTTGTCTCGATGCAGATGGACATCCCGATACTATGACTCCAGATAAGCTCTCTGAGATGATTGGAAACTATCTGCTTAAAAAAGGGAAAACAACTTATATCGTAAGTTTAACGGATGATGAAAAGGCTTTTTATGAGATGACAGAAGAGGCATGGAGTATCACTCCGAATAGCTGCTCTTCTCCCACTCAAGCGGGAACCCTTATCCAGGCAAAAATGCGCGAGCTTATATACCCCGTATGGTGCCTTGAAGAAGTTGATACGTTAGGCGTGTTCGATATTGTCAAAAAGTATATTTCCCTCGTTCAGAGCGATGGTCAAACGGCACACGGTGTTGCAAATGAACTGGGTAGAATCGCTCGCCAGCGTCCTTCTTGTGGGCAGAATCTGCAGAAACTTCTATCTGCCGACAATTGTCAGAAGGGTATGTTGTTGTACCTTGAACGGTTTGAAAACGGCAAGCTCATTAAACTTGCCCAGGATATCGGTGCAACAGATCACATACTTAGCGATATCAAAAAGCTCTTTAGCGTTAAGCATTCTGCTCAATGGGTACTTGAGACTGGAGAAACGGAAATTCGTAAACTTATTGTCGAATATGAAGTCATCAAGTTGTCCAATCTTCTACTGAATGTTTCAAATCATACAAAAGATGCTACATTCAAGTCTTGGAGAGAGACCCTAAAGTTTATTGGTTTCTCTTGCGAGTCTATTCGGTCCAAGTATCCAACTCTCGATAAAGTGTTCAGCTTGCTTTTGAAAATTGCTGGATTTGAGGAAATGCTTCCGGAAAACATGCAGCAGTTGATGCAGGAGTTGACTGTACACAACGCAGAGGTTCGCGACATTCTTGGAGATCTTTTGGGTACATTCATAGATATCTATAATCCTTATCTTGGCGGCTTCTCTCGTGCTGAATGTGAAGAAATCAAAGGCTCCATTAAGGTAGACATGTTTACCTTAACGGCTACGAAGAGCAACGAAGAAGTAAAAAAAGCTGCAGCTGAGTATCGGAAGAAGCAGGTCAAGGTACAACTGTATAACCTGTGGAACGAAAAGACAGCCAACAGTAAAACGCCGCGCAATTGGTCGGATATACACAAGACGCCTATTTTGTGCTGCATTGATGCGACACTCTATGGTGAGGCAAAGAAAGCTTTTGCTATTTTGAACAGTGCTGCTCCGACTGAGGCAGAAATCAAAGATGCGTTGAGCTTTATCGAAGGAGCCTCGTTCTTTGAGGAGCTCGAAGATAGAGCCTACCGTGATGAATGCTTCATTGAGCATATTATCGGTGATTATGCCACCCTTCTGCCTGATATTTCTGCAGTTAGATCCGCTTTGGATTCTCTTGCCATTGATGCCTATGATTGGATTGACGATCCACGAGTAAAAGCCAAGGTGAAAACTATGGCAAGCGCAGAATACAATGCAGGCGGTAGTGATGCTGCACGACGGGTTATTGACGGCATGGACGATATCAACGAGTTGAAAACCTGGCTGAAAAAGTTAGTCGGTGGAGATATGGAGTTGGGTATCAAAATCATTGGAAATGGAAGGCGGTGATTCCGGTGCTGTGTACTGCAGTCAAAAACTATATAGCCACAGCAAAGGGTTTACCTTTCTTCTATGTTGTTGGCGACGACAGTTATGCCGACACCTTGCGTGAATTATCGCAGCAGGGTTTAATCATCCATAGGGCAAGTGATTTCTGCCCTATGGATGACAAATTTCCTAGCATCGATAAAATTATTGACCATTTTAGAACGCTCGACGTTGATTATAAGCAAAACAGACATGTGCTTATTGGTTTGGGTGAGTTTTTGGCACTAAGAGGGTCTGCAGTTGCTCAACGGGAGCTGCACCGATTGGCAAGTACAACTCTAGGTTCAGCTCGTGTTGTCCTACTTTTGCGATGTGTATCTTCTCAAGTGCATTCTGTTGCCAATGAGAACCCAAAGGTTCAACAGCAGCAACGTGTTTTCTTTGCGGAGAATCCCATTTCTAGACTCAGCGTAAACAGCATCAGGTATTCTCTTCAGCCCAATGTCGCAAAAGGTATTAAAGGGCTACTCAGAATTATGGAAGATGGTGCGCGTGGGAATTGTAATGTCAAAACCATGCTGGACTTTCCTCTTTCAACCATACCAGTCACTGTAGTCAACTCTGTTTACGCTGCAATAAAGCAAGAATGTGTATCTTTTGATATCAAAGAAAGCCACGGAAATGAAACGCAATGGGAGCAACTTTTTAAGGCTCTCCAGGGCACGAAAAACTCTCTCGACTTAGTTTTTGCAAAGTATGGTTTCAATAATGATTTTGAAGACAATCTCTATCAAAACTGCGCCGGCCTAGAGTTTAAGAACTGGCTATTCTTTATTTATTTGAAGAAGAACGTCGATGCCATTCAAAACGGGTATTTGCGCTGGGCTGTTTCCATAACAGACAACTTCGAAAATTTGAAGGACAATATCCTTTGTGGAGTACTTCAAATTCAGAGAAATGATGTAAGATTCCGTTCTTATTATGCTGAGCGCAAAAAACTGGTCCGCGCTTTCCCTGAAAGTGAGATTGCAATCTTTATTCACCAAAGCAGAATCGACATCGCTGAAAGCGTTTATCGCTACACCGATAACACGAGAACCGAAAAAGAAGAGGTTATTCGCTGGATTGCAACCTACGGCTATGTTTCTGAGATAGAATACATTTATCCCGCACTGAGCCTCTATATGAAGGACTATGTTTTCAGTTGTGGTAAGCTCTCAGAGGAGTTGACTCTGTATTTCAAAGAATATAAAGAGCAGAAATTGACAAGCAAGATTACACCAGCTTTTTTAGAAAAAGTAAATGCTTATGCGCTAAATCAGCCCTATGCTCATTTGGAAACTCGCGATAGTGCAATTTTGAGAATACCAGAAAAGCAGTCGGCATTCTTGTTATGGATCGATGCGCTAGGTGTGGAATATTTGGCGTACATGTCTGAACTGGCACGAAAAAAAGGCTTGTCAATGCATACTGATATCACTTATTCCGAACTACCAACTATTACTTCTATCAATCGAGGCTTTTTCGATATTTGGCCTGGACCGATGAAAGAAAAAGAACCAAAGCTTGATGACATTAAACATCACGAACAAGGTGGATTTATCTTTAGAGAAGATGATGATGCACCCATCCATCTTGCTTCTGAGCTTGAGGTGATAGAGAAGGCAATAGAACGCGCTGCAACTGAACTTGCTATGCATCGGTGCAAATCGTTTGTCATTGCAAGCGATCATGGTGCCTCTCGCTTGGCTGTTATTCGACGCCAAGAGGAAAAGTACGAAACGGATACCAAGGGTGAACATTCTGGCCGTTGCTGCAAAGTTTTTCCTGATGCAGATCTTCCGTTTGCTATCTCTGAAAACGGATACTATGTCCTGGCGGATTATGGGAGATTTAAGAAAAGCAGGGCGGCTAATGTAGAAGTTCATGGCGGAGCGTCTTTGGAAGAGGTTGTTGTGCCGGTTATCACGCTTACGCTCAGGAAGCAAATGGATCTGATTATTGAGCTGATTAACAAGCACAATATTCGCGCCGATCGAAAAGTAGGCACCGAGTTTACTCTATATATTTCCGAAACAGAGCATCCTAATAACATCAGTATTCTCATTGGAGGCGATCGCTTTATGGCCGTTCGTAAGGACGCAACTCACTACCAAGTTACTATGCCGAATCAAAAGCGTTCTAGAAAGCAAGTATCTGCTGAAATATTCGATGGCGATGATCTCATTGGTAATATTACGTTTGATATAAAGGGAAAATTCGGAGAAGCGGATAAGAAAGACTTTGACGACTTTGACTTTTGAGGAGGGTATAAATGGACTATACCGATAAGCTTAGGGATTGTTTCGACGAAATGGTCGTATACAAAGACCTGAAGAAAACAAATTTCTTCTCTGCTTTAAGTCTTCCTGCTTTCATGCGCGACTGGCTTCTGAAGAAATTTGAGGATGATGATGGTAATTTTGACAAAGATGATATGGCGCGATTCGTCCGCAAGTTTATCCCTCGTAAAGATGACTGGACATCAATAAAGAATCGAATCATCATCGAAGGTGAGATTGTAAAGTTCCTTGCTAAAGTTGCAGTCAATATCGATATCCGCACAGGTGAAATTTCCTTTTCCCTGCCAGATTTCGGATTGGGATTCAAAGAAACGATCATTGACAGCGATGTCTGGTCGAACTGTAAGGATGATCTTGTAAGGGGTACTGACACCTGGGGCATGGTTGAACTTGGATATCGTTCTCCGGAGGATTTCGATATTGAGTTTGAATATGAGCAAAAGAAATCCAGAGCCAAGTCATCGCGAGAGGGCAAGATCAGATTAGTATCTTTCAAAAACTTTTGCCCCTATCATATTGATCTAGATCAATACAAAGAGGCTAGGCAGGATTTTAAAATTAGCCAGTGGATTGACGTCCTACTTGGCGCAGTAGACTACAACGCCGGTGGATATTCTTCGGAAGAAGAAAAGCTCACTATGCTCACACGATTACTACCCTTTGTGGAAAAACGGCTCAATCTAATTGAGCTTGCTCCTAAAGGAACCGGCAAGTCCTATCTATTTGGTAATGTAAGTAGATTTGGCTGGCTCTCTAGTGGCGGTGTTATGAGTAGAGCAAAAATGTTCTACGACCAGACCAAAAGACGTGAGGGCCTTATTGCCGGTAGCGATTTTGTTACTTTAGATGAGGTTCAGACAATTTCTTTCACCGATACAGATGAAATGCGTGCTGCGTTAAAAGGCTACTTGGAGCAAGGTAACTTTACTGTAGGTGACTATAAAGGCGTCGCTGACGCAGGTATGATTCTTTGTGGTAATATTCGCAAAGAGATTATGGACGCAGATGGATACAGCAATATGTTTACGGAGCTGCCGGTGGTGTTTCACGAATCTGCACTTATTGAGCGCTTCCATGGCTTTATCAAGGGGTGGAATATTCCCCGTATGAACGATAATCTGAAGATTGATGGATGGGCTCTTAACTCCGAATACTTTTGCTCCATTCTGCATGAACTCCGAAGCGATATGACATATAGAAGTTTTGTCGATGAGCACATTGTTGTTCCGGACGGCGCAGATACGCGAGACACGGAAGCGGTCAAGAGGATTACTACGGCATATCTCAAGTTGTTGTTCCCCCATGTTCAATCTGCCAGCGATATAACTGAACGCGAATTCAGGCGATATTGTCTTGATAGGGCTCGCCGCATGAGGGATACCATCCGCTATCAGTTGGGATTGCTCGATGAAGAATACGCCGGCAAGGATTTGCCGGTATTTGGTGTCCAAGGATTGGAGTAACAAAGATATGAGTGAACAGAAGTGCTATAGTTGTGGATGTGGGCCATTATCTAAGGATGAGATCGGCTTAACAAAAAAGCTTATAAACAAAAAGAGTACTTACTTCTTTTGTATGTCCTGTTTGGCAGAAAATCTTGAAGTAACAACTGAAGAGCTCCTAGCTAAAATTGAGGAATTCAAAGAAGAAGGTTGTACACTTTTTAAGTGAGGTGGACTTGTGAAGCGAACTGTATACGCCGATAACGCAGCTACAACACAATTGGATATGGATGCCTTTGAAGCAATGAGACCATATTTGCTTAGCGAATACGGTAACGCTTCGCAGTCCTATTCATTTTCCAGAGCGGCGAGAAAAGCACTAAGAGATGCTCGTAGTATAATCGCAACATGCATTGGTGCGGATCCTGATGAAATATTCTTTACTTCCGGCGGTACCGAAAGTGATAACTGGGCCATCAAAGGGACGATGACGTATGGTGATCATAGGTGTGTTGTTACATCTGCATTTGAGCATCATGCGATCCTTCATGCCTGTAGCTATATCGAACGACATGGATATCCTGTAGCTTATGTTTATCCAACATGTAATGGCATCGTATCTCCCAGCAACCTCTCGGATATTATCTCAACTGAAACGAAATTGGTTTCAGTTATGATGGCAAATAACGAGCTTGGTACAATTCAACCGGTTCGTGATCTATGTCAAATTGCGCATGAACATGGTGCTCTCTTCCATACTGATGCAGTACAAGCGATAGGTCATATCCCAGTTGATGTTCATGCTCTTGGGGTTGATTTGCTTTCAGCCTCTGCACATAAATTTAATGGGCCAAAAGGCGTCGGATTTCTTTATATCCGTAAGGGAGTAAAGATTGAATCGTTACTGGATGGCGGTGCACAAGAAAGCCACAACAGAGCTGGTACAGAGAATGTTGCAGGCATCGTAGGTATGGCAACTGCTTTGAAAGCTAATTGCTGTGCCATGGAGCAAAGCCGCAAATATCTTACCATGCTTGAAAATCGTTTGCTTAATAACCTTGATTACAATTCTATTCTCTACAAAAGAAATGGTAACGGCGATTATCTGCCAGGTCTATTGAGTCTCGCTTTCCCAGGCAGCGAGGGCGAGATACTTCTGCATCGTTTGGATTTGATGGGGATTAGTGTTTCTACAGGTTCTGCTTGCAACAGTGTAGATACAGAAATATCTCATGTTTTGCAAGCGATAAACCTTGATGAATCTTATGCCAAAGGTACAATAAGAATCTCCCTTGGCAAAAACAATACAGTAGATGATGTGGATTTAATTTGCTCTGCAATCAAAAAAATTATAGGCTGACAACGCACTCAGCGTATTAGGGAAACTCTGAATAAATCGTCTGCGGCTGGATAGCGGATCTTTTTTCGCCATCCATGCAGAATGAAAAACGGGAAATACATACAGTATTCCGCCGT
>OEQQ01000154.1_pt1 | contig 16109 bp, 9 predicted proteins | sample 1539741 | NCBI WGS metagenome assembly OEQQ01 (sample SAMEA3891876, study PRJEB23780) | metagenome | biome: terrestrial biome; feature: animal house; material: Caecal content | place: Italy | collected 2015-05-05
CCCTATAGGCATATGTGGCAAAATGCAGCTTAGTGAGCGAGCTCCCACGCGGCATTTTGCCGCATGTGCCTGCATGGCCGAACTGTTACGCATTTTTCAGGATCTTTTCTCCTGCGGTGGACAGGATAATGAAAAATCGATATAATAGGGGTAGGATTTTTGCAGCATGAGGACGGACAGCGAAATGAACAAATTTCACGCCACCTTTTTGGGGTATCGGATATACAGAAAAAAGTTTTTGGGTACGGTCGCGGTCGTGTTGTTTTTGAGCATTCTCGTTTTTTCCGGCATGCTGATTTTTTTCGTAAATACCTGGATGTCGGACCTGAGACAGGAGGCGCAGAGCCGTTTTCTGGAACGGGAGAGGCGGATGGCCGTGATTCAGGACTGGACGATGAACTATACGAACCGCCTGTACGAGGACGGCATGCTGATGAAGGATCTTAAGGCGCTGTTTCTGGCTTCCAGCCAACAGCAGTATCTCTGGGAGAGGCGGGAGGAGAGCCTGGGAAACAGCGAGCAGATCCGATATCTCCCCGGAGATATGAGACAGCTGTTTGCGGACAGCCGGAGCGAGATCACGGGGATTACGCTCCGTTCGGAGGCCGGAATGAAGGCGATCTGGATGGAGAACGGAGATGTCCGCCTGAGCTTCGAGTTTCACGGGGCGGAAGATCTCGGCCAGATTTCCGGCTTCGGGGATATTCTGGCGGCTTCCTTTTCCATCCGGAGCCCGGAGTACATGGGGGAGACCATGGGAACCATGGACTTCTGGATCAGAAGTTCGGAACTTTACGAGGGGGAGGAACGGTTTCGTGCCGTCTGGGCGCTTCTGGACAGCGAAGGGAGCCTGCTGACCGGCAGCGAACTGTCCGGAGCCCAGGAGAGATGGATCCGACAGGCGGCCGCCAGGGAAGAGGAGGAGGGATGGCTTCCGGGAACGGTCTATTATCTGAGGTTCGTTTCCAGCCAGGGAGACTATTCCTTTGTGGTGATCCGGGACCTTCCTTCCGTCCTGCGGGACAATATCTACATGATAACGGCGCTTTTGATGGCGCTGACGCTGATCGCGCTGGGCGTGATCGTCACCAGTTACGTCGGCATTCAGGCGGATGCGAATTTTCTCACCACGATCATGGCCATGCTGGGCGAGATGGAGAGCGGGGATTTCAAGGAGCTGGAAGGCAGGGAGCTTCCCGACAGCCACAGGGAAAACGAATACGGGATGATCGCGGTGGCGCTTAAGGATGTGGGCGCGAAGCTGGAAGGCTATATCGAGACGGAATATATTCTGAAGCTGAAAGAGCAGGAGACGGAGATGCGGGCGCTGCAGCATCAGATCAACCCGCATTTTTTGTACAATACGCTGGAGACGCTGCGTTCCAAGGCGCTGATGCAGGGGGACCGGGATGTAGCGGACGCCATCGCCATGCTGGGAACGCTCTACCGGGCCAGAATGCACCGGAAAAATTCCATCAGCCTGAAGGAAGAATTCGGCCTGCTGGAAATGTATCTGAAAATTATGGAGCTCCGTTTCCGGGACAACTTCGTCTATCAGATGGGGTTCCCACGGTGAACTTCTGGCTGCAGCCTCTGGCGGAGAATTTTTTTACCCACGGATTCAACCGGGAGAGCGAGTATAATCTGCTGATCGTCAGCGGGCGCGCCCAGGACGGCGGCGTCAGGATCGAAGTGATCGACAACGGATCCGGAGTTCAGGAAGATCGGCTGGAAGAAATCCGCAGAAACATGTATGAAGGAAACGATGGCCCGGAGGCGGACATCGGGCTGCGCAATGTCTATATGCGGCTGAACTATTTTTACAGAGACGGGTTTGAGATGGACGTCGGAAATAATCCGGAGGGCGGATTTGGCATCTCCATTTTCATTCCGGGAAAGGTGGTAAAGGATGTACACGCTGATGATCGTGGATGACGAGCCGACGATTCTGGAGGGCATCTGCCGGATGCTGGACTGGAAGCAGCTGGGATTTGAGCGGATCAAAACGGCCAGAAGCTGCTTTGAGGTCATTTCCCACGCGGTGGACTGGAAGCCGGACGTCTGCCTGGTGGACGTCCGGATCGGGAACGAATTCGGCTATGAGCTGATCAACTCCCTGAACGGGATGGGAATCCATTCCAATTATATCATGATGAGCGGCTACGATGATTTTCAGTATGCGTGCGAGGCTCTGCGCTGCGGGGCCCTGGACTACCTGCTCAAGCCCCTGGAAAAGGATCAGCTGCAGAAGCGGATCGAGCAGGTGATCGTGGAAAAGCTGCACGGCACGCTGCGCAGGGACGCCAAAAAGGAAGGGGATCCCGTGCTGGACAGGCCCTATGAGGAGCTCTCCCCGCTGATCCGCAAGATCGTCATGATGGTGGGGATGGAGTACGGACAGCATATCTCCCTCAAAAGCATCGCGGACCGGTTCCGGATGAACGCCACCTATCTGGGACAGATTTTCATCAAGGAGACGGGGATGAAGTTTTCCGAATATCTGATGGCCTACCGGATGTACGTGGCCAAAGGCCAGATCGTGAATACGGACGAGAAGATCTCTGCCATCGCCGCTGATGTTGGCTATTCTAACATGAACTATTTTTATCAGCATTTTCACGGATTCTACGGCATCACGCCCTCCGAAATGAGGGCTGGCAAATAGAAAGGAGGATTCGGCATGAGAGTCATCATGTTCGATATCGATACGCTCCGGGCGGACCATATGGGCTGTTACGGGTATCGGAGAAATACCACGCCGGTCATGGATGAGATCGCGAAGGAAGGGGTGAGGTTTGACGATTACTATTGTCCCAACGCTCCCTGCCTGCCCTCCAGGGCATCGATGATCAGCGGCCAGTACGGGATTCATAACGGGATCGTGGGGCACGGAGGGACTGCGGCGGACATGCGCCTGCAGGGAACGACCAGGAGCTTCACCGACGACATGTCCGAAAACGGGCTGTTCATGCAGTTCCGGCGGGCCGGGATGCACACGGTATCCTTTTCCACCTTCGCGGAGCGGCATTCCGCCTGGTGGTTTAACGCCGGCTTCAACGAGTGCTACAACGTGGGGAACCGGGGCGGGGAATCCGCGGAAATGGTGACCCCGCACGTGCTGGACTGGCTGGAGAAGAACGGGGAGAAGGACAACTGGATGATGCACGTGCATTACTGGGATCCCCATACCCCTTACCGGACGCCTGCGGGCTACGAAGACCATTTCAGCGACACGCCGTTGCCGGACGACTGGATTACGGAAGAGATCTTTCAGGAGCATCTTCTGCACATCGGCCCTCACGGCGCCAACGAAATCAACATGTGGAACGACGATTCCTTCGCCCAGTGGCCGAAGCATCCAGGGAAACTGGAAACCCTGCAGGATGCGAAGCGTTTTCTGAACCAGTACGATGAAGGAATCCGCTATACGGATGACAACATTGGGATGATCGTCGACTGGCTGAAGGATCACGGCCTTTACGGCGACGATCTGGCCATCATCATCACGGCGGACCACGGCGAGGACCTGGGAGAGTTCGGCGTGTACGCGGAACACGGGATGGCGGACGAACCGGTCTGCAGGATTCCTCTGATCATCAAATGGCCGGGAATGCAAAAGGGAGCCGTAGCGAAAGGCTTTCACGATAATACGGACCTGACCCCCACAGTGCAGGAGCTTTTGCAGACTCCCATGTTTATGGGAGACCGCTATCATTACGATGGGACGTCCTTTGCGGAGACGCTCAGAAACGGAAAGGACTGCTCCAAACCGTACGCGGTTCTGACCCAGTGCGCACACGTCTGCCAGAGGAGCGTGCGCTTCGACGATTATGTTTACATCCGTACCGTTCACGGAGGGTATCATATCCTGCCGGATGAAATGCTCTTCGATATCAGGAAGGATCCTCACGAACAGCACGACCTGGCCCAGGAGCGCCCGGATCTGTGCGCGAAGGGAGCCAGGATGATCCTGGACTGGAACGACCGGATGATGAAAACCTCCCGCTACGATGTGGATCCCATGTGGACCGTGATGCGGGAAGGCGGTCCGGAACACTGCAGAGGACATCTGAAGGAGTACATGGATCGGATCAAGGGAACGCCCAGAGAATACGGCATCGAACTTTTGGAAAAGAAATACGGGGGATTTGATTGATGGAAAAATATCTGGATCGAAATCTGCCCGCCGGGGAGCGGGCACGGGATCTGCTCTCCCGGATGACCCGGAAGGAAAAAGTGGGACAGCTCAACCAGAGGCTGTACGGTTTCCGGATCTATGAAAGGCGCAAAGGGCCGGAAGGCGAAGAAATCGTTCTTTCGGACGAATTCCGGGAAGAAGTCCTCAAATATGGAGGGCTGGGAGCGCTCTACGGCCTGTATCGGGCGGATCCCTGGGCGGATAAGGACTATTCCACCGGGCTGGCCGGGACGCTGGCCAAAAAGGCTTACAACGAAGTGCAGCGCTTTGTGGTGGAACATTCCCGGTTCGGCATTCCGGCGCTGATGAGCTCGGAATGCCCCCACGGGCATCAGGCCCTGGACGGCTATCTTCTCCCGGTGAATCTGGCGGCAGGGGCCACCTTTCATCCGGAACTGATCCGGGAAGCGTACCGGGTCTGCGGCAGGCAGCTCGCCCAGGACGGCGTGGATCTGGCGCTGGTTTCCATGCTGGACGTGCTCCGGGATCCCCGCTGGGGAAGGAGCGAAGAGTGCTACGGGGAGGATCCTTTCCTCTGCGCCCGGATGGCGGAATCGGCCGTGCGGGGGATGCGGGAAGGCGGTCCTGCCGTGGTGGCCAAGCACTTCGCGGCCCAGGGAGAAGGGACGGGGGGCGTTAATGCCAGCGCAGCCCGGATCGGGGAGCGCGAACTCCGGGAAATCCATCTCCCGCCCATGGCTGCCTGCGCGAAAGCGGGCGTGGAAGGCGTCATGGCGGCCTACAACGAAATCGACGGGATCTATTGCCATGCCAACCGGTGGCTGCTCACCGACGTGCTGCGGGGAGAGATGGGCTTTGACGGAATCGTGATGTCCGACGGCGTCGCCATCGACCAGCTGGATGCGATGACCGGGGACAACGTGGCGTCCGGGGCCATGGCCCTTTCTGCGGGCGTGGACATGGGGCTGTGGGACAACGCCTTCGGCCGCCTGGAGGAGGCGGCGGAGCGGGGGCTCGTGTCGGACGAAGAGATCGACCGGGCGGCGCTGCGGGTGCTGACGCTGAAGTTCCAGCGCGGGCTGTTCGAGCATCCGTTTCTGGAGGAAACGCAGGGGGAAGCCTTCTCCGTGCGCCGCCAGCCGGAATCGCTGCAGATGGCGAGGGAGAGCGTGGTCCTTCTGAAAAATGACGGAGGAGTCCTGCCGCTGTCGAAGGACGGGCCGGGACGGATCCTGGTGACGGGGCCCAACGCGGACGCCCTCTACAACCAGCTGGGCGATTACACGCCGCCCCTTCGGGAATCGGAGGGAACCACCGCGCTGCAGGGGATCCGGGAAATCTTCGGGGAGGGCCGGACGGACTTCGCGCCGGGCTGTTACCTGAGGGAAAGGGATGCGTCCCTGTTGGAGGAAGCGTCGAAGAAAGCGGCGGCTTCCGATGCGGTGATCTGCGTGCTGGGCGGCTCGTCCAGCCGGTTTTCCGGGGCCACTTTCGACGCCAACGGCGCGGCGCTGGCCGGGGAAGAAGCCGTGCGCGTGACCATGGACTGCGGGGAAGGGATGGACTGCTCGGATCTGGAACTCCCCGCCGCCCAGATGGAACTGCTGCAGGCCATGGCGGATTCGGGACGCCCGGTGATCGCCCTTGTGATCGGCGGACGCCCGCAGGTGCTCACCCGGGTCTGCGAACTGGCTTCCTCGGTTCTGCTGGCCTTTTATCCCGGCCCCGCAGGAGGGAGGGCTGCCGCCGAAATTGTGGCCGGCCTCGTCAATCCTTCCGGCAGGCTGCCGGTTTCCCTGCCCCGTTCCACCGGACAGGTGCCGGTCTACTACAATTACCGGAATTCCTACCGCGGCATGCACTACATGGACCAGAAGGAAGGGCCGCTGTACCCGTTCGGATACGGTCTGGATTACAGCCGGTATGAATGGAAGGTGGAGGGCTGGACGGACCGGCTGAGCGCGGACGGGCTGGCGCAGGAAGGCGTCGAGGTGCGTGCCCGCGTCAAAAACGCCGGGGACTGCGGCGGCTTTGCGGTTCCCCAGCTGTACATAACCGACGTGGCCGCCACCGTGGCGCGCCGGGTCAGGGAGCTGAAGGCGTTCGATAAGATCTGGCTGGATGCGGGCGAAGAAAAGGAAGTTCGCCTGCGGCTGGACAGGGATGCGTTCTGTATCTGGAACGACAAAATGGAATACGGGCCGGAACCGGGAATTTTTGTCCTGGCGCTGGCCGATCAGGGAAAAACCATCTGGAAAGGAGAATTTGAATTATGTATCTGATACCCGCTCCGGCGAAGCTGGAAGAAAGAGAAGGCAGCTTTCTGCTGTCCTGTGAAACGTACCTGACGGTGGATCCCGCCTGCTCCTGGAAGGTGAACAGGCAGGCGGATCTGTTCAACGAAGAGGTGAAGAAGATCCTGGGCTACGGGGCCATGCTCACCAGAGGATGCGCCCAGGCAGGCGACATCGTGATCCGCCAGACAGATTCCGCAAAAGACCAGAGCTACGTGCTGGATATCGAAAAGGACGGCATCACCCTCTCCGGCGGGGAGGCCGGCCTGTGGCACGGAATGCAGACGCTGCGCCAGATTCTGGAGCAAACCGGCGCGATCCTGCCCTGCCTGCACATCGAGGATGAGCCGGACCTGCCCAACAGAGGCTATTATTTCGACTGCACCAGGGGGCGGATCCCGACCATGGAGTGGCTGAAAAAGCTGGTGGACCGCATGGCTTACTATAAGCTGAATCAGCTGCAGCTCTACATCGAGCATACCTATCTGTTCCGCGGCATGACGGAGCTGTGGAGGGACGATACGCCTCTTACCGCGGCTGAAATCATGGAGCTGGACCGCTATTGTGTGGAACGGGGCGTGGAGCTGGTGCCCTCCCTGTCCAGCTTCGGACATCTGTATAAGCTCTTGTCCACCAAAGAATACGCCCGCCTGTGCGAGCTGCCGGATTCGGACAAACAGCCTTTCTCCGTGCGGGGACGGATGGCGCATCACACCATCAATACCGCAGATCCGGACAGCCTCGCGCTGATCAAACGGATGATCGGGGAATTTATGGAACTCTTCTCTTCCCGCCAATTCAACTTCTGCGCGGATGAGACCTTCGACCTGGGAAGGGGCAGGAGCAAGGCGCTGGTGGAAGAAAAAGGAAAGGATCACGTATACATCGGATTCATCCGGGAACTGGCCAGATTCCTGCTGGATAACGGCAGAAGGCCCATGTTCTGGGGCGATGTGATCTGGAGCTTCCCGGAAATGATCAAAGAGATGCCGGAGGAGACGATCTGCTTAAACTGGGGCTATCTGTGGAATCAGAGAGAAGAGGAGACGAAGTGGATGCACGACGCCGGCGCCGTGCAGTACTGCTGTCCCGGCTGCTGCAGCTGGAACGAGCTGGTTCCCTTAAACTGGAACGCCTACAACAACATCATGCGCATGTGCAATTACGCCCGCAAGTACGACGCCATCGGCGTGCTCAATACGGACTGGGGCGATTATCTGCACGTATGCCATCCGGATTTCACCGCTGTGGGGATGATCTACGGGGCGGCGTTCTCCTGGAACTCCGACATTCCGGAATATGAGGAGATGAACCGCAGGATCTCCTGTCTGGAATACCATGATCCCACCGGACGGTTCCTGGAGATCGTGGCGAAGGTTCCGGAAAATACGGCCTTCGAATGGCATTCCGTATGCGGATACTGGGAGATGAAGCGCGGCCTGGAGGAATTCCGGGAGGATTATACGAAGATGATCCAGGACGAGCTCAACCTGTTCGATGGAGTGGACGAGAAGAACGCCCGGCTCAGGGAGATCGAGAAGGAACTTTACGGGCAGATCGTCGCCCTGGGCAGCGACAGGAAGGACAGGGTCCTGCCTTATGTCGTCGCGGTGAAGGGAATCCGCCTGCTCAACGAAGCGGGAAAGGTTGCCACCGCGGAGGATTTCGGCTGCGCATACGACACCATGCCCGACCGCTGGGCGCTGGCCAAAGAGCTGGAGACCTGGCTGTACTACTATAAGGAAGCGTACCGGAAGGTCAGCCGGGAATCCGAGCTGCGCCGGATCGAAGATCTGGTGTGCTGGTACGGGGATTTCCTGAGAGGGGAAGCCCTGAAATAAGAGGAAAGAGGCAACAAGTCCGCCGGGCGAAAGGGCCCGGCGGCAGAGAGGAGAAAGGAAGATATGAAACAGCAGTTTCTGCATGAAAACTGGGAAATGCGCCAGGTGGGCAAAGACGCGTTCCTTGCGGCGAAGGTGCCGGGCAGCGTATACGGCGACCTGCTGGAAAACGGGGAGATGGAAAACCCCTTCTGGAAGGATAACGAGAACGACGCCTGCGCCCTGATGGAGGAGGATTACGAGTACATCAGCCGTTTCGACTGCCAGGAGGGCCTACTGGACAGCGACCGGGTGGTGCTGCACTTCGACGGCATCGACACGGTGGCGGACGTATGGCTCAACGGAACCCATCTGGGAAGCCCCCTCAGCATGCACAGGATCTGGGAATACGACGTCAAAACCATTTTGCAGGAAAAGGGTAATGAACTGAAAGTTCTCCTGCATTCTCCCAACAAGTGGATTCGCGAGGCGTTCCAGAAGTGCAGGACCCTCGGAAACGACGACACGTTTGAAGGTTTCGTGCATCTGCGCAAGGCCCACTATATGTTCGGCTGGGACTGGGGCGCTCATCTGCCGGACGCGGGAATTTTCCGCCCGGTATCTTTGCTGGGCATCGAGCGCGGCAGAATCGATTCCGTTTATATCCGTCAGGAGCATGAACGCACCGGCGAGACCGAGCCCGGGACGAAGCGCCCCGTGGCAAAGGCGGTGACGCTGACGTTTGAAGTGATGGAGGAGACCGCGGGGATCACCGACGGCGTGCCCAAGATGATGGACGTTACCGGCGGCAGGGTGTTCGGCGGCTGCGGCCAGCACATGAGCTATACGGTGGAGATCACCGCGCCCGACGGCAGCAGGCAGACCTGGGAGGATTCCCCGGTTTCCATCCGCATCGAGAACCCGAAGCTGTGGTGGCCCAACGGATACGGCGACCAGAACCTGTACGGCGTGAAGGTGACCCTGTATTCCGACGGACATGAGATCGACAGCTGGGAGAGAAGGATTGGCCTGCGCACCATGACCATGCGCATCGAAAAGGACCAGTGGGGCGAGAGCTTTGCCCATGAAGTGAACGGGGTGACCGTCTTCGCCATGGGCGCCGATTACATCCCGGAAGACAACCTGCTGGGCAGGGTGACGCCGGAAACCACCAGAAAGCTGCTGGAGAAGGCGAAATTTTCCAACTTCAACGCCATCCGGGTCTGGGGCGGCGGCTACTACCCTTCGGACTGGTTCTACGACATCTGCGACGAGCTGGGCCTGATGGTATGGCAGGACTTCATGTTCGCCTGCGCGGTCTACGAGCTGACGCCTGAGTTCGAGGCGAATATCCGCCAGGAGTTCATCGAAAACGTGAAGCGGCTCCGCCATCACGCTTCCCTGGGGCTGTGGTGCGGCAACAACGAGATGGAACAGTTCGTGTTCGAACGCAATTCCTGGCTGACCAAGCCCAGCGAGGTGAGGGATTACTTCCTGATGTTCGAGCGCATCATTCCGGAAATCGTGCACAAATACGATCCGCAGACGTTCTACTGGCCCGCCAGCCCGTCTTCAGGCGGTTCTCTGGACGAGCCCAACGATCCCAACCGCGGCGACGTGCATTACTGGGCGGTGTGGCACGGCAATAAGCCCTTCTCCGAATACCGGAAATTCTTTTTCCGCTATCTGTCGGAATTCGGCTTCCAGGCGTTCCCGTCCATTAAGACCATCGAAACCTTTACGGATGATGAAAACGATATGAATCCCTTCTCCTACATCATGGAGAAGCATCAGAGGCAGTACAGCGCCAACGGCAAGATCATGGGATACATGCAGCAGATCTACAAGTACCCCAACAGCTTCCCGCTGTTCGTCTACGCGTCTCAGCTGCTGCAGGCGGACGCCATCCGTTACGGAGTGGAGCACTTCCGCCGCAACAGACCCCGCTGCATGGGCGCCGTATACTGGCAGCTCAACGACTGCTGGCCGGTGGTTTCCTGGGCTTCCGTGGATTACTGCGGACGGCTGAAAGCGCTGCACTATTACGCGAAGCGGTTCTTCGCCCCGCTGATGGTTTCCTGTGAAGAGCAGGGGATGATGAACGTGGAAGCCAACATGAACCGCGAACATTTCGTGTTCGAAAAGTCCATCCGCTTAAACGTGGCCAACGAGAGCATGATGGATGCGGACGTGACCGTCCGCTGGGCGATCCGCAACCCGAAGGCGGAAGTCCTGACCTCCGGAGAGGAGACGCTGACCGTTCCCGCCCTGACCAGCGTATGGCTGGAAAAGAAGGAATTCCCGGATGCGGATATCTTCTCCCACTATGCGAGCTATGAGCTGATCAAAGACGGCGAAGTGATTTCCGACGGCACGGTGAACTTCTCCTATCCGAAGTACTTCCGGTACGAGGATCCCTGCTTGACCTGCAGGGTAGAGGGGGACGAGATCGTGGTTTCCGCGAAGGCTTACGCCAAGAGCGTGGAGGTGCAGAACGAAAACGAGGATCTGGTGCTGTCCGACAACTACTTCGATCTCAACGCGGACGAAAAGCGCGTGAAGGTGATTTCCGGCAGCACGGAGAACCTGAGATTGAGGAGCGTATACGACATTAAATAATCAAATTAAATAATCAAAAACCGGAGTGCGCAGGCTGCTGTCAGCCTGCGCATTTTTTGTTGTGCGCCTGGCGGCGCACGTTTCTTAAGGGTGCAAGTCCCAAATCCGCCCGGTAGTGGGAAGGATATAGCCGAAGGCAAGGGTGTCCATCGTGAGGTGGAATCTGAAGGAAGCCGGATGTGGGGAACCTACTAACCCACGGGCAAACCTCTGGTCTGACGAACAGAAACCGCATATAAGGCTGTACATGAGGGTAAGTCTGCCAAACAAGACGAAGCCCGATAGCTACACGGAATCATGTGCAGTAAATGCGGCAGATAGATGGAGGGAAAGAAGCGTGTGGTACCCAGGGAGATCTGTACGGTATGCTTTGAAAAGAGTAACCGTTATCGGAAGATAACGCTGAACGTACAGAAGTCAGCAGAGGCCATAGTAGCTGAAAGTTTTTTCAGTAAAGGGCCGAATCAATGGGAGTCTTGAGTACGACTGGGAAAGGAGGGATGAGCAAGATGGGTGCAGAAAACAAGGAAAGCTGCGCACAAAGAGATAGCGCGGAACGCAAAGGGTATGTGAGAGCGCACCGTTCATTCAACCGGATATGGAAGGAAAGAGACAGTGCAGAGCCGGACATTTTAGGTAAGATACTGGACAAGGACAACCTGAACAGGGCTTACAAAAGAGTGAAGGCAAACAAGGGAGCGCCGGGAATTGATGGAATGACCATCAAAGCGGCACTGCCATGGCTGAGGGAACACAATCACGAACTGACAGAGAGAATCCGAAGAGGGAAATACACTCCGTCTCCTGTCAGACGGGTGGAAATCCCGAAGCCGGACGGAGGGATACGGAAACTCGGCATCCCGACCGTCATGGACCGCATCATCCAACAGGCAATGCTCCAACAGCTTATGCCAATCTATGAGCCGCAGTTCTCGGACAACAGCTTTGGCTATCGACCGGGGCGAGGGGCAAAAGACGCAATCTTGAGGATAAAAGAGTACATCGAACAGGGCTATCTAAAGGCAGTCGTTCTTGACCTGTCCAAGTACTTCGACACACTGAACCATACAATTCTCCTGAACTTGCTGAGAAAGCAGGTAAAAGATGAGAGGGTCATACAGATGGTAAAGCGATATCTGAAAAGCGGAGTGATGGAAAATGGTGTTGTAACAGAGACAGAGGAAGGCTCCCCACAGGGCGGAAATCTATCCCCACTCTTAGCAAATGTGTATCTGAATGAGTTCGACTGGGAGTTCCGCAGACGGGGCGTACCGTGTATCCGGTATGCAGATGATATCGTACTGCTGGCGAAGAGTGAACGGGCGGCGGGACGTCTGCTGGAGAGCAGTATGAAATATCTGGAAGAAACGCTAAAGCTGAGAGTGAACCGGGAGAAGAGCCGGACAGTCAGTGTGTTCGCAATTCGAAATTTTAAATTCCTCGGGTTCTGTTTTGGGAAGAACGGAAAAGGAATCTATATCCGTATCCATGGAAAGACATGGAAGAAAGCCAAGGAGAAACTGCGCCAGTACACTTCCCGGAACAGGTGCGGGAGTATCGTCCGAACGATGGAGAAGATAAAAGTCTATATGCGGGGATGGATGAACTACTATGGGATAGCAGATATGAAGAACAACATCGAAAACCTGAATGGATGGCTGTACCGCCGGATACGGATGTGTATCTGGAAGCAGTGGAAACTGCCGAAGACAAGGATGAGAAAACTCATTGGACTGGGAGTGGACAGCCATTATGCGGCAACAATAGCCTATGATCGTAAAGGATACTGGTTTAATGCTGGGAATAAAGCGGTCAACTGGGCGCTAAGTAAAGAAAGACTGATACACTGGGGCTTTTATGATTTAGCCACAGCCTATCAGTCTCTGCACATCAACTATTGAAAGCGCCGGATACGAGAACCGTATGTCCGGTGCTGTGAGAGGACGGGAGTTAGTCACTCCCTCCTACTCGATTCCCGATCATGGAAACCTTACAAATAAGTAAGATGGAATTCATGTATAAGTAAGTCAAACATGATAGGATGAGAGCGTACGGAGGGCTGAAGAAAGTAACGAACGGTGTTCTTAAACAGCAGAGGAGGTCCCGGAATGAAACATTATCTCGATTTGGTTTCCGTTTCCAACAGGGTTCATCGCAGGCAAGGCCGGATGGCCCGCATCTGTATCATGCTGGCCGTTTTTCTGGTTGCCGTCATGTTTGGGCTGGCGGATATGTACCTGCGAAGCATGGCGGATGAAATCCGGCACCAAAAGGGAGACTGGCACTGTAAGTTCTCTTCCATCGATGCGGAAACCGCCGGGAACATCGGGGCGCGGCCGGGAATCGAGGTATCCGGCTGGCAGGGCGTTATCCCTGCGGAAAACGGATATTCTCTGGCCGGACGGCCGCTCTCTCTCGCCGGTATGGACGCAACAGTGTTTTCCCAGGTATATTCGGGTTCTTTTCTTTCCGGAAATTTTCCGGAAACCGCCGGGGAAGCGGCACTTTCATCCGCATTGTCCCGGGCGACGGGGATTTCCGCCGGCGATACGGTTTTCCTGAACGGTCCGGATGGGAGCGAGATACGACTGACGATAACGGGAATTTTTGAGAACGAAACGGCCGGTCTGATCGCGGGGAGCACCGACGTTCTCTTTCTGACGCCCGAAGGCCTGGCAGCCGTTCCGGCAGGAGATTTAAACGGAAACTGGCAGTTTGTGGTGCGGTTTTCCCTGCCGGGCGATATTTCTTCCGACATTGCGGACATCGGACGACAAAATGGAATTTCCGAAGCGCAGATTGCCTGCAATCCGGAGCTGCTCAGCATTTTGGGGCAGACGGGAAATTCTATGGTATCGACTGTCTATACAGTCGCATTTATACTTGCTATCGTCGTGCTGGGCACCTGCATTATGATGATTTCCAGCAGCCTGACGAACGATGTCAGTCAGCGCACGGAGTTTTTCGGTTTGATGCGCTGCCTTGGGGCTACCAGAAAACAGGTCCTCAGAATGGTGCGGCGCGAGGCATTGCAGCAGTGTATCATCGCAATGCCGGCCGGCATTGGATTGAGCGTTGCGGTGATCTGGGGGCTGTGTGCCGTCATGCGTCGGCTCAGCGCCGCGTGGTTTGGCCATATGCCTCTTTTTGGCATCAGTTGGCTGAGCATCGGGGTCAGCGTCGCGCTGGGGCTTACCACCGTGTTATTGGCGGCGGGATCTCCCGCAAAACTGGCCGCGAAGGTTTCTCCCATGGAGGCTGTCACCGGAAACGCGCAGCAGAAATCCGCGTTCCGCCATGCGGCGAATACGCGTCGGCGGCACGTGGAGACGGCGTTGGGGATCCATCACGCAGGAGCAAACCGGCGCAGCTATTTTTGGATGACCGGAGCGTTCGCTGTCTGCATCATCCTGTTCCTGGGATTTTGTACGTTGATCCCCTTTCTGGAAAATGCCTTTATGCCGAAAGAATGGACGCCGGAGCTCTCCGTCGTCAGCGGGACGAACGCCTGCTCCATTTCGGCCGGCCGGCGGGATGCCATAGCAAAACTTCCCGCTGTCAGACGGGTATTCGGCAGGATGTTCGCTTATGATGTCCCCGTTGAAATGAACGGTACAACCCGCAGCGGCAACCTGATTTCGTATGAAGAAAATCAGTTCCGCTGGGCGAGACAGCAGCTGACCGCCGGTTCCGTAAGTACCGTGATGAACACGCCGGGGCAGGTTCTGTTCGTAGCGAACGCGGGGACGGAAGTACAGTTGGGCGATATCGTGGTATTGACGGTGAACGGAGAAAGACAGCCTGTTTCCGTAGGCGGCATCTTGTCGGACAGTCCGCTGGCCCGTGAGGAAGGGGAGGAAACCCTGATTTGCTCCGAGGAAACCTTTACACAGCTGACGGGCAAAAATGGATATACCATTTTGGATATACAGTTCCATTTCGGAGCGGGGGAGGAAGACACGGCCGCCGTGGAGGCGCTGTTCGACGGAGGCGTTTCGTTTTCCGATAACCTGATTCGGGTGCAGCAGCAGCGGGGGCTCTATTACGCCTTCGCGACCCTGATTTACGGATTTTTATCAATCATCGCGGGGATTACGGTATTTCATATTATGAACACGATCAATATGGGAGTTTCCGCGCGCACGCGTCAATATGGAGCGATGCGGGCCATCGGCATGAGCGGCCGGCAGCTTGCGCGCATGATTTTTGCGGAGGCGGCCTCCTATGCTGTGAGCGGTGCGGCGCTGGGATGTGCGGTTGGCCTGCCGCTCCACTGGCTCCTGTATTCCAGCTTAATCACGCGCATATTTGGAATTGCCTGGGAAATTCCATGGCCGGATTTAATCCTGATTCTGGCCGTCATTCTGGCATCCGCAGCGCTGTCCGTGCGCGGCCCCGCCAGAAGGCTGAGCGCCATGTCGATTGTGGAAAATATCGGTTCCCAATAGAGCGGGTCCGAAAAAATCGCTGGGGCGCGCAATCAGCGCCCGGCAGGAGATCCCTGCACGATCAGGCGGTCCGCCAGCATGAACACGCCGGGAGTGCCTTTATAGCAGCACCACTGGGGCATGAGCGGATAGCGGTGCGCCACGAAGCGCAGGCAGCGGGCTTTCTTCCGCGGATGGAAACCGAAGTCTGCGCGGCAGATTTCCCGTTGGGCGGGCCGGCAGGGCAGGCGCAGGGTATCCGACAGCGCCAGGGAGTTTTCATCGTCCCCCAGATACAGCTCCAGATAGTCGGGGTAAACGATCCCGCTCCTGTGATGGCTCAGAAAGCCCACCTCCACGGTTTCCAGAAACCGTTCTTCGGGCAGCGTGCAGACGAAGTCCAGGTCCTGAAGGGTGGCCAGCCAGCGTCCGTCCTGATAATCCAGGCTGCCCCGCTCCGGCAGCAGCAGGCCCCGGATGCCGTCCCGGCAGAACGTGGGGCGGCCGTCGAAGACCGTATCGCTCTTTAAGGAAAGATCGTCAAAGCCGAACCGGTAGCAGGCGCTGGCCGTTTCGCTCACCCTGCCGTCCGGCAGAAAGGCCCTGGCGGAAACGACGGTATCCCCCGACAGCTTCAGAGGAGAGCGGTAAAGGGGAGAACCGGAGTCCGGCTCCGTTTTGTCCAGCGTATACCGCACTTCGGCTCCGGGGTTGGGGGAGGACAGAACGACGGAGGCCATTGGGGCGGTTGAGCCCGCGGGGGCCGCCGGGGACGCGCACAGGGGGAAGA
>OEQQ01000155.1_pt1 | contig 16083 bp, 16 predicted proteins | sample 1539741 | NCBI WGS metagenome assembly OEQQ01 (sample SAMEA3891876, study PRJEB23780) | metagenome | biome: terrestrial biome; feature: animal house; material: Caecal content | place: Italy | collected 2015-05-05
GCGCAGCCAATTCAGCGGAATCCGTCAAATGATGAACGGCATGGCTGAACGGTTACTTTATGCGCTCCCCGGCCTCCCAAAAAGAGCTTGCGATGTAGTTTTGAATACTATATAATGAGGAAAAGGAGAAAACGGATATGACACTGGAATCAGAAGATTTACTGCAAAGCATTTTGAACAGCCTGGATCGGATCGACTACATCCGCACCCAGGACATCCCCGATATCGAGCTGTACATGGATCAGGTGACCACCTTCATGGGAAGCCGGCTGAAAAATTCAGCCCGGAATCCCGAGGACGACAAGATCCTCACCAAAACCATGATCAACAATTACGCCAAAAACGATCTCCTGCCGCCCCCTTCCAAAAAGAAATATTCCCGGGAGCACATTTTGCTCCTGATCTTTATCTACTATTATAAGGGCATCCTCTCCATCAGCGATATTCAGACCATTCTCCGCCCCATCACGGAACGCTATTTCCACAAAAAGGGGGACGGCTTCTGCCTGGAGGATATCTATAACGAAGTGTTCGGCCTGGAGAAGGCGGAGGTGGAATTCTTAAAGAAGGACGTGGCCGAAAAGTTTCAAAAGGCGCAGGGCACTTTTTCGGAAGCCCCCGAAGAGGACCAGGCGTTCCTCCGCACCTTTTCCTTCCTCTGCATGCTCAGCTTCGACGTCTATGTGAAAAAGCTCATCATCGAAAAGCTCATCGATTCCTGCGGCGAACTTTTCGAAAGCCGGAAGGAAAAATGAATTTTTTTCAAATTGGTATTGACTTATTCTGTCGTTTGAGCTAAGATATTATTCGTCCGGTTGAGAGAATCGGATGAATCGGGGTGTGGCTCAGGTGGTAGAGCGCTTCGTTAGGGACGAAGAGGCCGCAAGTTCAAGTCTTGTCACTCCGATGAAAAGGATCCTGATTTTCAGGGTCCTTTTTTCGTTATTCCCTTCTCTCCGCCCGTGTCAGAAAAAGTTTAAAAAAATTGAAATTAGGGCTTGATTCTTTTTGATAACGTGGTACAATAATCTTTGTCAGCACACGGAAGCATAGCTCAGCTGGGATGAGCGTTCGCCTCACACGCGAGAGGCCACGGGTTCGAGCCCCGTTGCTTCCACTTGACGGAATATCCCGATACGGTCATCCGGTCGAGATCATCCGTATGGGCTCGTAGCTTAGCTGGGAAAGCGCTGCGTTCGCAACGCAGAGACCGAGGGTTCGAATCCCTTCGGGTCCATGAAGAAACCCCTGCAGGATCGTCGATTCTGCAGGGGTTTTGTCATTGTTCAAAACCGGGCACTGTTTTGAAGGCGATGCCGAAAAAGGCCGACGGATTTTTGAGCAGGCGCGCCCGCTCAAAAATCCTGCTGCGTATAGGCCACCGTCTGTTCGAAGGGGAGATTCCCGCCGTAAAGGTCCAGGGCGCTCCCTACCGTGATATGGATTTTGCCGTTGCCGGCGCGGCGTATTTTGTCGATGTCCTCGAAGGAGCGAATGCCGCCGGCATAGGTGATGGGGATCTGGTTCCAGCTTCCCAGCATTTCGATCAGCTCCTCTTCCACGCCGTTTTTCGTGCCTTCCACGTCCACGCCGTGAATCAGGAATTCGTCGCAGAAGGAAGCCAGCATGGTGAGGATGTCGGGCGAGAGGGAAACTCTGGTATATTTCTGCCATCTGTCCGTGACGATATAGTATCGCCCGTCCTTCTTCCTGCAGCTTAAGTCCAGCACCAGCTTCTTCCTTCCCACGCAGTCCACGAGCCGGCTGAGATTTTCGAATGAAATGTTCCCGTTCTGGAAAACATAGGATGTGACGATGACATGGGAAGCGCCCGCGTCCAGATATTCCCGGGCGTTCTCCGCGGTAATGCCTCCGCCGATCTGCAGCCCTCCGGGATAGGCGTTCAGGGCTTCCAGAGCCTGGCTGCGGGTCTGTTCATAGTGGGGGCTGTCCTTGCTGTTCAGCAGGATCACATGCCCGTTTTTCAGATTTTTTTGAGAAAACAGGCCGGCAAACCAGGCCGCGCCTTCTCCGGAGACATAATTTTCCCGGGCGGTATCGTCCTGATCCTGCACGCTGGCCCCCACCAGCTGCTTCACTTTCCCGTTATGAATATCGATACAAGGTCGGAATTCCATCTCATCACCCCTCGAGTATATTTTACAATTATTTTACTCGAAAGCTGTATTTTATGCAATGAAAATCCGCATACTAAACCAGGAGTCAGGTGACTGCTCAGATGAAAGGAGAGAAAAATTTATGAAGAAGCTTCAAAAAATGGTTCCTCTGTTTCTGCTCATGTGCCTGTTTTCCCTTGCGGCAGGCTGCGGATCGGATAAGGGAAATACGGATCCGGAGGATATGGCCGGCAATACCGTGACGGAGAGCCGTCCGGATACCGGCGCTGACGGGACAGACGCTTCCGCCCCGTCGGAAACGGAGGCGTTTGACGGCTCCGAAACGAACCCGGAAATGAATTCGGAAACGAACCCGGAGACGAATTCGGAATCCCTGAACAATTCCGTTACCGATCCTACGGCGAACGCGGTGGAGGAATCCGCATCCACTTCGACGGATACGGGAAATGTGATGGATGATGCGGCCGACACGGCGGGCAATCTGGCAAAGGACGCCGGGGATATGATCGACGACGCCGGGCACGCGGTGAAGGACGTTGCGGACGACGTAGGAAACGGCGTGAAAGATATCGCGGACGATATGACGAAGACCGCACCGTAATATGAGGCGCTGAAGTCCGAAAAACGGGAAAGAAAATAGAGTCGAAACCGGAAGGGCGTCCGCGCAGGCGCCCTTCCGGTCTTTATTCCCTTTGATCGCGAAAAAATTCCTCCGCATTTCCGAAAAGTTTCCGATTTCCCGGCAGGCAGTTGCCGTTCAAAAAGGGAAATGCTATAATGTGCCAGACAACTGAATCGAAGGTCTTCAGGGCAGGGTGAGATTCCCGACTGGCGGTAAAGTCCGCGAGCGCATTGCGCCCTTGCCTGGATCGTTATGGCGGTGGGAAGAGTCCCCGTCATCCTGTTTTTGAAATACGATCCTTCTGATGTGGTCGTAACGCTGGGAGGCTTTCTCTGGGGGCCTTCCACCGCCTGTCTCGTATCGGTCATCGTGGCGGCCGTGGAAATGATCACGGTCAGCGATACGGGGATTTTAGGCTGCCTGATGAACATCGTGCAGACGCTGTCCTTCGCGGGGACGGCGTCCTTCCTCTACCGAAAGAGGAGGTCCGCTTCGGGAGCGGCCGCAGGGCTGCTGGCCGGATGGATGCTCACCGTCGTGGTCATGCTGCTGTGGAATTATCTGGTGACGCCTCTTTATCTGGGATACTCCAGGGAGGCGGTTGTAGAGCTCCTGCTTCCGGTTTTCCTCCCTTTCAATTTATTGAAGGGCGGGCTCAACGCCCTTTTCACGGGTCTGCTGTACAGGCCGGTCGCCACGGGTTTAAAAAAGAGCGGATATCTGCCCGCAGCAAACGATGAAACCCCGGAGGGATAAGCGCATGGGAAAAGGGAGGGAAAAGAACTCCGGAACGGAAAGCGTACCCGCGATCACGGGCGCGGTGATGCGCGGTCGCGGAATCGGAAAACATGTGGGGACCCCCACGGCAAATGTGATGCCCGAGAGCGGAAAAGAACCCCCGGAACCGGGCGTATACCTTTCAAGGGTATTTCTGGAAGAACGGGTCTTCCATGGCGTCACGCATATCGGGACGCGGCCCACCCTGGAAGACGGCGGCGATATCAGAACGGAAACCTTTCTGCTGGATTTCGAAGGGGATCTCTACGGCCGTACGATCCGCATTGAACTCTGCCAAAAAATCCGGAACGTGAAACGGTTCGACGAATTGTCCTCGTTGCTGGAGCAAATCCGGAAAGACTGCGCCACGGCGCGAAAATTCTGGGGGCTGCGGCCGGAAAGCCCTTGCCTGAACATGGATTTGAGCCAGCGCTGCGTCTTTCTGGGCCGGAATAAAATCCGTCTGACCGGAAAAGAATTCGGCCTTTTACATCTGCTGTATTCCAATCCCGAAAAGGCCTTTCCCAGAGAACAGATTTATGAGACGGTATGGGGAGAGCCATCGAACCACTGCTGCCACGCCGTAGAAAATACGGTGTTTCAGATAAGAAAAAAACTCCGGCCATATGCCGGCCCCTGCGATTACATAAAAACCATCGTCGGATATGGCTATCAATTCAGCGGAGACCGAAACGTCGGAGAGGAAATTTATTGCATGAAAAAATGGAGCATACGGGATTCGAACCCGTGACCTCCACACTGCCAGTGTGGCGCGCTCCCAGCTGCGCCAATGCCCCATGCGTCTAATATAACACAAGACGGCGGAAAAGAAAAGCATTTTTTTAAGGAATTTCTGAAATCCCCGTCGTCTCCCCGTCCGCAGCGAACCCCCGGCGCCGAAACGCCGGGGGGTTGCCGTCTCAGACCCCCTTTTCGATCAGGGTGCCGTCCTGATAAGCTTCCAGAAGCTTTTCCAGATGGACGATGCTCTGCTTGAGCTCCGCCCCTACATCGGTATCGGAAACCATAAGGCGGTGCGCCGCCGTTTCCACGATGATGGTGTCCGAAACGATGTCAGCCTCATCCCGGATGGCCGCTTCCGCGGACTCGAAGGGCTTATGGGCCACCAGGTTCAGCCCGTGGGAATTGGCCACCAGGGTATAGCCCGCGATTCCCGTTTTGCTCTGATAGGCCCTGGAAAAGCCGCCGTCGATGATCAGCAGCTTGCCGCCGCATTTGATTGGCGTCTCTCCCTTCTTGAGTTCCACGGGCACGTGGCCGTTGACGATGTGGGAATGGGATTCGTCCAGGCCGAATTCCCGCAGGATTTTGTTGATGGTCGTCTCGTCGTCCAGCAGGCTGTAGTAGGCGTTCTTCACTTCCCTGTGGGTTTCCTTTTCCTCCACGAAGTAACGCTCGAACGTGGCCATCTTATCCTTGCCGAAAACCGGGGAATTGGGGCCGGCCCAGATATACCAGAGGATATCCCGCCCCTTTCTCCTCTCCTGACGGTCCTGGGAGTAATATCCTTTTCTCGCATAGGTTTCCAGCGCATCGTACAGGGCCTTGCCGCTGTAGCGCTTTCCGTACACGTTGACGGCGCTGAAGTTTCCGTTCTCGTCCATGGGAACGCAGCCGTGATAGAGCAGGTTGGAATTGTGAACCTTATACAGGCTTCCCTTGGAGAAGAGGAAACGGACATGGCGCTGGAGCTTCTCGCAGTGTACGAAGGCATGGCGCAGGCGGTCCACCACCAGCTCTTCCTCCTCGGTCAGCCGGTAAGGATCGGCCGGATCCACCGTAGGGAAATCCAGATCCTTCATCGGATACTCTTTTCCGCCGATGTTCACCGTCTTCGTCTCATAGTTGATCTTATCCAGAAGCAGGCGGTCGTCCATTTCAAATTCCGGGTGCTGACGGATGACCTGCCCTTCCAGCTTGAGCTGGATGATGGCGATGGCCTTGTGCATCATCATGTCCAGCTGAAGATCCTTCGTATTGTAATCCTGTCCGTACTTGATGGAAAAGGCGCTGCAGTCCGTGTTCTCATACACCTTCATGGCGAAGGTGGCGAGGGGGATCAGGTTGATCCCGTACCCCTCTTCCAGGATGTCCAGATTTCCGTAGCGGGCGGATACGCGGATCACCGTGGCGATGCAGGCCGTATGCCCGCTGGCCGCTCCCATCCACACCACGTCGTGATTTCCCCACTGGATATCCACAGAATGATACTCGCTGAGGGTATCCATGATGATGTGAGGGCCCGTTCCCCTGTCATAAATATCCCCCACGATGTGCAGGTGGTCGATGACAAGCCGCTGAATCAGTTCGCAGAGGGCGATGATACACTCCGGCGCGCGCCCGATCCGGATGATGGTGTGGATGATCTCATTATAATAAAGTTCCTTGTCCTGAATCTCCTCTTTTTCCGTGATCAGCTCTTCGATCACATAGGAGAAATCCTTCGGCAGGGCCTTGCGCACCTTCGATCTGGTGTATTTGGAGGAGACGCGCTTCGTCATCTGCACCAGCCGGTGGATGGTAATCTTAAACCAGTCCTCCAGAACCTCCTGGTCCTCTTCCTCTTCCAGAATCAGCTCCAGCTTTTCCCTGGGATAATAGATCAGCGTAGCCAGGCTGCGCTTGTCCCTGGCGCTCAGCGTATTGCCGAATTCTTCGTCGAGTTTTCGCTTCACCGATCCGGAACCGTTTTTGAGCACATGGTTGAACTGCTCCCATTCCCCGTGAATATCGGTCAGGAAGTGCTCCGTGCCTTTGGGCAGGCTCATGATGGCCTGCAGATTGATGATCTCCGTGGCAGCGTCCGCAATCGTCGGAAACTGCCTGGACAGACTTTTCAGATAGATTTTATATTCGAAGTCTTCCATATTCCCTCCTCCCGTTCTCCTTTTTCGTTCATTCCCCGTCGATCACGTCGCTCATGGAATACATTCCCGCCGGCTTTCCCGCCAGAAATCTGGCCGCCTGAATGGCTCCCTTCGCAAAAACCGCTCTGGAATACGCCACGTGGGAAAATGTGATCACTTCGTCCGTGCCCGCAAAAATCACATCGTGATCGCCCACGATGGTTCCGCCCCGGACGGCGGAAATGCCGATTTCCCGTTTCGGGCGCTTCTCTCTCCTCCCGCTCCGGTCATACACGTAGTCGTAATCCTCTCTCAGCCCTTCGTTGACAGCATCCGCCAGCGCCAGCGCGGTCCCGCTGGGCGCGTCCACCTTCTGATTGTGGTGCTTTTCCACGATTTCGATATCGAAGCCCGCATCCGCCAGGACCGGCGCCGCTTCCTTCAGAAGCTTCAGCAGCAGATTGATCCCCATGGACATGTTGGCGGAACGCAGCACCGCCACCTGTCCGGACGCCTTTTCGACCCGTTTCAGCTGCTCCGCGGAGAGCCCTGTGGTGCAGAGCACGCAGGGAATCTTCCTGCTCACGCAGTAATCCAGCAGGGCGTCCGCAGCCTTCGCGGACGCGAAATCGATGACAACGTCCGCCTCTTCCCCGCAGTCCTCCAGCTTCTGATAGACCGGGTAGGGGTTGGAAACGCCCTCCATCGGGTCCACTCCCGCCACGATCCCGATCCCTTCCGTCTCCTGCACGAGTTTCGTGATCATCTGTCCCATCCTGCCGTTGCAGCCGTGCATAATCGCTTTTACCATCTTCTTTTACTCCCTTCTTCCGAACGCTTTCGACAAACAGGCCGGGGCATAACGTCCCGGCCTGCAGAAAATCCACTTTGTCCCGACGCCTGCGCGCCGTCTTATAACACTCCGAAGGCCTTCATCTCTTCTTCCAGCTTCGCCGCATGCGCGGGTTCCATCTCCGTCAGAGGCATCCGCAGCCTTCCGCCGCACATCCCCATCAGCTCCAGCCCCTTCTTCACCGGAATCGGATTCACCTCGGAAAACAGCGCTTCCACCAGGGGCACGGCCTTCAGCTGCAGCGCGGCGCTCCCCTCCACATCCCCTTCGAAGTACCTGCTGCAGATCTCATGGGTCTGGCGCGGCGCGACGTTGGACAGGACGGAAATCACGCCCTTGCCGCCCAGCGACAGGATGGGGACGATGATGGCGTCCTCTCCGGAATACAGATCCACGCAGCCGCCGGCGATGCTCATCAGATGGGCGGTCTGGCTGATGTTGCCCGTAGCGTCCTTGACGCCCACGATGTTCTCCACGTCCCGGCAGAGCCGGACGATGGTCTCCGGCTGAAGCGTGGTGCCCGTCCTCCCGGGCACATTGTACAGAAGGATGGGAAGCTTCACCGCCTCCGCCACCGTCCTGAAGTGCTGATACAGCCCGTTCTGAGTGGCCTTATTATAGTAGGGCGTCACCAGAAGCAGCGCGTCCGCCCCGCTCTTCTCCGCCTCCGTGGAGAGATATACCGCGGTTTCCGTACAGTTGGAACCCGTTCCCGCGATCACGGGGATCCTGTGATCCACCTTCTCCACGCAGTAACGGATGACATCCAGATGCTCCTCGTGAGTCAGGGTCGCGGACTCTCCCGTGGTCCCGCAGACGATGATCGCATCCGTCCCGTTGGCGATCTGATATTCAATCAGTTCTCCGAATTTCTCATAATCCACCGATCCATCCTGATGGAATGGCGTGATAATCGCGACTCCCGCGCCTTTAAAAATCGCCATAATTACCTCCTTGACAGGGACTGCCGCATCGAACTGCCGCCCTGTATCCCGGTACCCGGCGTCCCTCTTTCAAAACGATTTCCTGAATTTAGAATTATCATATCATTCCGCCCGGACGCTGTCAACGCGGTTTTGCCGGCGGAAAAACGGGCCGTTTCCTTCCCTGCCGTACAAAAAGGGCATCCCGGCGCCGGGTTTCTACCCTTTGCCGCGGATGCCCGCGCTCAGTCTCCGTCCTGCCTATCTGGCCCGATGGATTTCGGAAATGGCGTCCGCCATCTCCCGGATCCCTTCCGGCGCCTGCGCGCCCGTCAGGATCACATCCGTATATTCCCCTCTGGCCTCCAGCACATTCTTCAGGTCATCTTCTCCGATGATGCTGTTGCCCACCAGCTCCAGCACTTCATCCAAAACCAGGAGATCGCATTCCCCTGTGGTCAGTACCTTCTTGGCGAAGTTGAGACCGTTGCGGATATTGTGGATCTCTTCCTTCCGTTTTTCCTCGGACAGCGCGAAGAAATCGCAGTCGGACTTTTCAAACCGGAACAGCTTGATCTCCGGCTCCAGCCTTCTCTGATAAAGGGACTCCTGCAGCCCGCGGCCCTTTAAGAACTGGATGATCACCACCTGCTTTCCCAAAGCGGCGGCCATCAGCGCCTCCCCCAGCGCAGCGGGCGTCTTCCCCCGCCCTTCGCCTGTAAAAATCTGCATTTTGCCCATCTTAAGATACCCTTCCTTCAGGTTTTATCCCTGCGTTTTTTTCGATTATATCATGAATGCTCCCGGCCCGCAAGTTTCCCGGCCCTTACTCCAGCAGTTCCAGCTTGCTGACGGATACCTCGTAAGCGACCCGCTTTTCCAGCTGATCGTCGGACAGCTTCTTCATATATTCCCGGCTCTGGATCCGGCCCCAGATCTCGCAGTGGGATCCCACTTCAAATCCTCCCGCATAGCGGGCGTTTCTCCCCCAGCAGATGCAGGGAATGTAATCGGATTTTCCGTAGGGGCGGTTTACCGCCAGCAGAACGTCCGCGATTTCCCTGCCCAGCGGCGTCTTCCTGTAAACCGGTTCCTTACAGATGTATCCGTCCAGATAGATCTGGTTGGTCCTGGAGCTCTCCTCCAGCTCCTACACGAAGCTGATCTCCCGGGCGAATACGGAAAGGATCAGCCGGTTTTTGCGCTCTTCATGGCGGTTGTAGGAACGGAACTGGCCCGAAATGCTCACATAGGCCCCCTGATAGTCCTCCTCCACATCGATGAGCCGCTCGGAAACCATGATGGGGATGATGTCGTAGGACTCGCTCAGCCGCGCCACTTCCACGTCCATCATGTAAAAGCCCTCCCCGAAGATCTCATGGCTGAACGCGAATCCGCTCACGATCTTCCCCATGATCACAACCTGGTTGTTTTCAATCACCTTATCTGTCATTTTTAGGTTCTCCCTTCTTGATACAAGAATTTTTTCCTGTCATGTATTATCAGTTTATGGGAAATACCGGAAAATAGAACAGGATGGCGCCGCAGCTTTCCCCAGGATGCGACAGGCCCGGCTTTTTCGGGGAAAAACGGCCCCGATCCGGGTCGAAAACGCGCGATTTCCGGTTGCATCCGCCCTTTCGTGGTGCTATACTTGTACCGTTTGAAATCAGAAAACGTTTTTATCAGGGAGAGCGGCCGCCGGAAGAGCCGCCTGGAATCGAGGAAATTATGAATCAGAAAAGAGAAGATGTCAGAAACGTAGCCATCATCGCCCATGTCGATCACGGCAAAACCACTCTGGTGGACGAACTGCTCAAGCAGAGCGGCGTTTTCCGGGAGAATCAGGAGGTCGCGGAACGGGTGATGGACTCCAACGCCATCGAGCGCGAGAGGGGCATCACCATTCTTTCCAAAAATACGGCCGTCACCTACAACGGCGTGAAAATCAATATCATCGATACGCCCGGCCACGCGGACTTCGGCGGCGAGGTGGAGCGGGTGCTGAAAATGGTCAACGGCGTCATCCTGGTGGTGGACGCGTTCGAAGGGCCCATGCCGCAGACCCGTTTCGTGCTCAGAAAGGCGCTGGAGCTCCAGCTCCCCGTCATCGTCTGCATCAATAAGATCGACCGGCCCGAGGCGCGTCCCCTGGCCGTGGTGGACGAAGTGCTGGAGCTGTTTCTGGAGCTGGACGCCAACGACGAGCAGCTGGACTGCCCCTTCGTTTTCGCTTCCGCCAAAAACGGCAGCGCCACCCTCAACATCACCGTGAAGAATAAGGACATGAAGCCCCTGTTCGACACCATCCTGGACTACATCCCCGCTCCCGAAGGGGATCCCGAAGCGGGCACCCAGCTTCTGATCAGCACCATCGACTACAACGAATACGTGGGCCGCATCGGCGTCGGAAAGGTGGACAACGGCACCGTCAGCGTCAATCAGGAAGTGGTCATCGTCAACCATCACGACCCGGACAAGCAGAAGCGCGTCAAGGTCAGCAAGCTCTACGAATTCGACGGGCTCAACAAGGTGGAGGTGAAGACCGCGGGAATCGGATCCATCGTCGCCATCTCCGGCATCGCGGACATCCATATCGGGGACACCCTCTGCTCCCCCGAGCATCCGGATCCCATCCCGTTCCAGAAAATTTCCGAGCCCACCATCGCCATGCAGTTCATGGTCAACGATTCCCCTCTGGCCGGGAAGGAGGGCAAATATGTGACCAGCCGCCATCTGCGCGACCGGCTCTTTAAAGAGCTCAACACCGACGTTTCCCTGCGGGTGGAGGAAACGGATTCCACCGACGTATTCAAGGTTTCCGGGCGGGGCGAGCTGCATCTGTCCGTGCTGATCGAAAACATGCGGCGGGAAGGATACGAATTCGCCGTCAGCAAAGCGGAGGTGCTGTATCATTTCGACGAAAAGGGACACCGCCTGGAGCCCATGGAACAGGTTTACATCGATGTTCCGGAAGAATACGCCGGAAGCGTCATCGAAAAGCTGGGCCAGCGCAGGGGCGAGCTGGTGAACATGGCCCCCGGCAACGGCGGCGTCACCCGGCTGGAGTTCATGATCCCTTCCCGGGGGCTGATCGGTTACCGCGGGGAATTTCTCACCGACACCCGCGGAAACGGCGTCATGAACGCGGTCTTCGACAGCTACGCCCCCTATAAGGGAGATATCCAGTATCGCAAGCAGGGCTCCCTGATCGCTTTCGAGGCCGGGGAAGCCATCACTTACGGGCTGTACAACGCCCAGGAGCGCGGAACTCTCTTCATCGGCCCCGGGGAAAAGGTCTACGCCGGCATGGTGATCGGCCAGACCGGCAGAAGCGACGACGTGGAGGTCAACGTCTGCAAGACCAAAAAGCTCACCAACACCCGTTCCTCCAGCGCCGACGAAGCGCTGCGCCTGACCCCGCCGCGGATCCTGAGCCTGGAACAGGCGCTGGATTTCATCGATACCGACGAACTTCTGGAAGTGACCCCGGTTTCCTTAAGAATCCGTAAAAAAATCCTGGATCACACCATGCGCAAGCGCGCGGCGATCCAGGGAAAATAGGGCACATATCTTTTCAGTTCACTTCCGTCACCCGAAATCCCGTCCCGGTCTCATCCCTTTGAAACACGATGTTGGGCCCGCCCTCAGGGCCCAGCGTCCAGCGGCCGTTCTCTTCCCGGAGTTCATAGAGGTTTGCCGAAAGAACGGCCTCCCTCCGGGCGTCCGGAAAGATCAGGGAAGGGTCCAGGGTTTCCAGTTCCGCCGGGGCGGCGATCATCCGGACCCCGCCGTTTTCGCGCACCGTCAGCGGAAAAGCCGCCAGCGAACTCAGGCCCTGCAGGCTCCTGTTCTCCGCCATGAAGCGGACGCTGCCAGCGAAGGCCAGGGCTTCCCGCTGCGCCCGCGGTTTTGCAGCGCCGTCCGAAAGCCGCGTCGCCCGCCCGTTTTCCAGGCGGACGGATACCGGGGTCCCCAGCATCAGCCCGTCCGCGAGCGAAATCTCCTCCGGCACGGGAAACGTCAGCAGTTCGCCCTGGGCGGTGACGACGGAAACGCTGTTCATGGTGGCGTCGATGACGATTCCCTCCAGCTGTTCCCCATAATCCTCATGCGCGGCCGCCTCCGCGGACAACAGGCACGCCGTCAGCAGGGCGGCCGCGATCTTTCCCTTTCCCTTCACGTTTTCACAAACCCTCTCAGTCCTTTAAAATCAGTCCCACCGGGCAGTGATCCGAGCCCATCACTTCCGTATAGATGCAGGCGTCCTGCAGCCGTTCCTTCAGGCATCCGGAAACGATGAAATAATCGATGCGCCACCCCGCGTTCTTGCTGCGGGCCTGGAACCGGTAGGACCACCAGGAATAGATCCCCTCCCGGTCCGGGTAAAAGTAACGGAACGTGTCCACGAATCCGCTCTCCAGAAGGCGGGACATCTTCGCCCGCTCTTCATCGGTAAAACCGGCGTTTTTCCGGTTCGTCTTCGGATTTTTCAGATCGATCTCCCGGTGCGCCACGTTCAGATCCCCGCAGAAGATCACCGGTTTGTTTTGTTCCAGCCCTTTTAAATAGGAAAGGAAGGCGTCTTCCCACCGCATCCGGTAGTCCAGCCTCGCCAGCCCGTCCTGGGAGTTCGGCGTATAGACCGTGACCAGATAAAAGTCCGGAAATTCCAGCGAGATCACGCGCCCCTCATGGTCGTGCTCCTCCACTCCGATCCCGTAGGAGACGGAAAGGGGCTCCTTTTTGGAAAAAACCGCCGTCCCGGAATATCCTTTCTTTTCCGCGCTGTTCCAATATTGATGATAGCCCGGCAGATCCAGCTGAATCTGTCCCGGCTGGAGCTTCGTCTCCTGCAGGCAGAAGATGTCTGCGTCCGCCTCCTTAAAAAAATCCTCAAATCCTTTCGTCACACAGGCCCGCAGCCCGTTTACGTTCCACGATACCAGTTTCATCCGTTTTTCTCCTTCCTATACCTGTAAATGCAAAAAGGACACCGCGAACTGGAAATAAATGATCAGGGAAAGGGCGTCCACGATGGTGGTGATGAACGGGCTGGCCATCACGGCGGGATCGAATCCCAGCCGTTTCGCGGCCATGGGGAGCACGCAGCCCACCGTTTTTGCGATGGTCACCGCAGCCACCAGAGTCAGGCATACCACCGCGGACACCGCAAGGCCCACCCGGTCGAACAGCATCAGCTTCGCGAAATTGCACGCCGCCAGCGTCGCCCCGCACAGGATCGCTACGCGGATTTCCTTCCAGATGACAAAAAACAGATCCGAAAAATCGATATCGTTCAAAGAGAGCCCGCGGATCACGGTGGCGCTGGTCTGTCCTCCCGCATTTCCGCCGGTATCCATCAGCATGGGGATGAAGGCGGTCAAAATCACGCAGCTGCTCAGGGCGTCCTCGAAGGTCGTGATGATCCTGCCCGTAAAGGTGGCCGAAATCATCAGCAGGAGAAGCCACGGAATCCGCTTTCTCCAGATCTCGAAGACTCCGGTCTTCATATAGGGTTTGTCTCCGGGCAGGATGGCGTTCATCTTCTCGATGTCCTCCGTGGCCTCTTCTTCCACGATATCCATGATGTCGTCCACGGTGATGATGCCCACCAGCCGGCTCTCGTTGTCCACCACCGGCATGGAGGTGAAATCGTACTTCTGAAACAGGGCTGCCGCTTCTTCCTGATCCATCAGCGTGTGGATGGAAATGACGTTTTCGTTCATGAAGTCGCCGATCACTTCCCCGCCGTCGTGCAGCAGCAGCGCGCGAAGTGCTACCGTCCCGATCAGCCTCCTGGAATCGTCCAGCACATAGCAGTTGTTGACGGTCTCGCTGTCCAGCCCCACCTTCCGGATCCGCTCGATGGCCTCCGAAACCCGGAGGCTCTCCCGCAGGTCTACATATTCCACGGTCATGATGCTGCCGGCGGAATCCTCGGGATAGCGCAGCAGATGGTTGATATCCCGCCTGGTATCCGGGCTGGCGTGGGCCAGAATCCGCTTCACCACATTCGCCGGCATCTCGTCCATCAGATCCGCGGCGTCGTCCGCCATCAGATGATCCACGATGGCCGCCGCGTCCCTGTCCGACAGGGAGGTGATGATATACTGCTCGTTGTCCACGTCCATATAGGAAAAGACCGCCGCAGCCAGATCCTTGGGCAGGATGCGGAATACCCGCAGCATCTCTTCCTCTTCCATTTCTTCCAGCGCGGCGGCCACATCCGCTTCGTTCTGTTCGGACAGATGCTGCCTCAGCCTGGTGTACTGCTTCTCCTCCAGCAGTTTCCGCAGCAGTTCTTTTTCGCGGATTTCTCTTTCTCTCAGTTCATTTTCTCTGATTTCTTTCATCGCAACTTCCCTCCTGTGGCCCAAAAGGGCATACTGAAGTCAGGAGCGCGGTTTTACGACTTCGCTCCTTCTGTTTCCGTTCCGGTCGGGGACTGTCTCCGCTGCCTGATGGACTGCCCGTCATAAAACCACCTCCTTTCGAAATTGACGATGTGAACTGTTTCAACGCTTTTATGCTACTGTATGCGCCCGTCTTTGTCAACAAAATACAGCCGCTCCATCCGGTCGAAAGCCGCCCGCCCGTTGGTGGCTTCCACCAGTTTCTTTTCAAATCCTTCCGCTTTCTCCCAGACCAGCAGCAACCTGATGCGCACCCGGTCGGTGTAGCTGATTTCCTCCGGCTCAAGCCCCTCCTGGCCCATCAGATACTGGATTTTCCCCAGATCGGTATAGTCCGCGTCGATCTGCAGGCGAACGCCGTACCGCATGGTCCCCAGCCGGCAGGCCGCCAGCCCTTCCTTCACCGCCATGGTATAGGCCCGGACCAGTCCGCCGGTCCCCAGCAGGGTCCCTCCGAAGTACCTCGTCACCACCACGGCTGCGTTTCGGATCTTTTCGCCAAGAAGCACCTCCAGCATGGGCCGTCCGGCCGTCCGGGCCGGCTCCCCGTCGTCGCTGCATCTGGTCAGCCCGGCCTTTTCCCCGATCACGAAAGCCGAGCAGTTGTGGGAGGCGTCCCAGTAAGTCTTCTTCATCTCCTCGATGAACGCCGTCGCTTCCTCCTCCGATTCCACCGGACGAACCGTGGCGATAAAACGGGATTTTTTCTCCGTCAGCTCCCCCTGCCCGCCTTCCAGCACCACCCTCCAGGGCTCCGCAATCTCCTGATTTTCCATCCGTTCCTTATCCATCCTCTCACCCATCCTTACGTTCCTTTCTGCTACCATCTTACCCATTTCGGCCCCGGGATGCAAACAAAAATGCAGGGATAAAGCGGGTTTTTTTGTGAAGAATATCTTAATATGGAAGAAAAACCTTTATTTACCCACCCGGTTTTGCTATAATCGTAGAGGTAATGTCCAAAGGAGGCTTAATTGCATGAATTATGGCAAAAAGAGTGTAAAGAAGAAAAAGAAAGCACTCCATTCCTCTTCCAGGCGCTGGGGCCGCAGATTTCTGCTCACCTTCACCAGGGTGCTGCTCCTGTTCGTGCTGGGCGCCGGCATCATCGGCGTCTGCGGAGGGATCGGAGTCTTTAAGGGCATCATAGATTCGGCTCCCACCATCAAACTGGAGGACGCTACGCCCAGCCGCTTTTCTTCCTTCATTTACGATGCGAAGGGCAATCAGCTCCAGCAGCTGGTGGCGGAGGATTCCAACCGCGTTCCGGTCACCATGGAGCAGATTCCCCAGAATATGGCCGACGCTTTCGTGGCCATCGAGGATTCGCGTTTCTATGAGCACAACGGAATCGATGCCCGCGGTATTCTGCGTGCATTCGTAAAGGGTGTTACAAACGGATTTCAGTTTGACGAAGGCGCCAGCACACTTACGCAGCAGTTATTGAAAAACAATGTTTTCACCAACTGGAAAAACGAAGGAAAAAT
>OEQQ01000157.1_pt1 | contig 16058 bp, 13 predicted proteins | sample 1539741 | NCBI WGS metagenome assembly OEQQ01 (sample SAMEA3891876, study PRJEB23780) | metagenome | biome: terrestrial biome; feature: animal house; material: Caecal content | place: Italy | collected 2015-05-05
GTCGGTGTAGTAGGTCTGCTGGGCCTCGTAGCTGGTGAGCTGCTCCTCATCGTCTGTAGAGACTCGACAGTAGGCGGCCACCCGAAGCTGGCGGGGGATAACTTGCTGGTTTACGGCGTCAGGTTTTGCTGGAATGGTAATGACCTTGGGCGGATGTTCTCCCATGCTGTTTCACCTTCTTTCTATGACTTGGTTGTTCTTCAGCTTGATTTGCAAGGAGCCATTACTGTGAACAAGGATGGCAGCTACGGAGACCTGCAGCAATTTCGCATCCAACTCAGTCATTGGCTGATACCTTGTGAAGATCTGCTGGAGACGTACAGTTTCGTATTCACAGGAGCTGATGGCGCTGTACTGAGCTGCGGCGATGGCCTGGATGAGTTTGTGGGTAGCTTCTTCGTCGATGGGCTGGTATCCCATAACCGCATCCAACTCTCGTTGCAATTCCTGTATATTAGACGAATCCATGGGTTTGGTATCTGGAGTTTTGATACATGCGGGATTCTCAATCACTCGGTTGAGTAGGCGTAGCACTTCTTGCTCCATCTGCTTTGTAACCACATGGCCACTGAGGCGGCGTAGAAGCTTTTGAGCCTCGTTTTTTGGAGCAGATATTTGCTTTGTGTTACGCTTTTCTAGAACTTTATTTAACATCTCTCGTTCAATGATTGGCGGGTAGCCACGATCTCCTGTATAGCGTTTGTCCTCCAGAATGCGGGCTACCATGTTCTTGTTCCACACTTTGCCTACATCATAGGGGGTTGGCTGATTTTGAAGTTCGGTTACCAATGCGTTGAAGGTAGAGCCGGAGAGGTACAGTCGGAATATGCACTCCACCAGTTTCGCTTCCTGGGGGTGGTGGACAATCTCGCCCATTGCCACCTTGTAGCCAAAAGGCTGTTTTCGATTGCCCATCATCGCACCGCCCTTTCCATGGTTTCGGTTAGCTCCAGCCCATTTTTTAGGCAGAACCGAAGCCGCTCGTTGTTTTCCACCATGATTCTGTCAACGAGCTCACCGAACAGCTCCGCATCGAAGGAATCCAAGAAGTCCGGCCCCTCATCTAAGATCTCCATCAGATCTCGTGTGCGGTGGATGGTGTTGTCACCATCGGTGGCCAGTAGACGTTCCTTCTTTTGCTTTGCGGCACGGAGTTGCTGGGTCAACTCGTTATTCTGGGATATAAAAATGTCAGGATCAATGAGGCCCTGTTCTTTCAGCGTGGCCAACATTTGATTCTGACTGGAAAGTTCGGATATTTGACGGTTTAGTTCCATGATATCTTCACTCCAGAGCATACGACGCTGGAGGATAGACTGGAGAGAGTTGAGCATTGGCGTAAGGATGATTTCTCTGTGTTGTTTCAGCTTGTAGTAGAACCGGAGAAATGCTTCACGGATTTCCGCATCAGGGACCTGTGTTACCGGACAGCTCAAAGCATCCCGGCTATGCTTTCTGCATGTCCAAAATAGTTTCCCATGGCTGACCTTTTTCCGGAAGGATGTTCCGCATAGGCCACAGAAGATCTTTTGATCAAACGGGGAAGTATTGCGGGGCAGAGCTTCTCGTTTGGCCCGCTGTTGAAGGAGTGCCTGAGCTGCATGAAAATCTTCCTTAGCAATGATTGCGGGGTGTGTGCACTCAGCGTAGTACATAGCCTTCTCTCCGTGATTTCGTACTGCCACGGGAGGAAAGGTGTCCGTCATGTATTTCTTTTGCCATAGAGAATCCCCAATATACCGCTCGTTGGACAGGATATAGCGAATGGAGGCTTCGTGCCATTTTACCTTGGGGTCATTCTTGCGTTTAGGTACTCCAGAGCCATTCAAGGAGGCAGCAATCTCTGCCATGTTAATGCCGGCAAGGTAGTCTCTAAAAATTTTGCAAACCACGGTTGCTTCTTCCTCGTCAATTGCGAACTGATGATCACGGATTTTGTATCCATAGGGAGCAGAGGAAGGAAGATACGTTCCGCTCTGCATCCTGCGCTGGTAGCTCCAGCGCATATTGCTGGAGATTGATTCACTCTCAGCTTGGGCGAAGGAGGCGAACAGGGAAGTCATCATTTCTCCGGACATCTTGGAGGTATCCACGTTCTCTTTTTCAAAGTAGATGCCAATGCCCAGGAATTTCAGTTCTCGAATCGCCTCGAGGCATTCCTTGGTGTTTCGAGCGAAGCGGGAGATGGACTTGACGAGGATCTTGTCGATGAGTCCTCTGCGGCAGTCTGCCAGGAGCCGCTGGAAATCTGCTCGTTTATCAGCAGAGGTACCCGTGATTCCCTCATCCGCATAAATGTCTACCAGGCTCCAGTTCTCTTTGCTGAAGATCAGGTCTACATAGTGCCGATTTTGTGCAGCGAAAGAGTTGAGTTGGTCATCTGAGGCGGAACTGACACGGACGTAGGCTGCGACCCGCAATTTGATATTCTGCGGTTTTTCAGTGGCCTCTATGGTGATGACCCGACACTGCTTGTCCTGCAGAGCCATACTCCCGTCTGTCAACTTCTTGTCTACCATGTCAATTCACCTCCCTGGATTAGCACAAACAATACCACAGTAGATGGGACAAAGCTATTGCAAAGAGCAACAATTCAGAAAGAAATAATAATGTCTGCTCCGGTTTGGGCAGCGATTCTGGACAGAATCTTTCTGGCTTCACTTTCCGTCGTTTTTTTCTGGTTAATTAGGGTGCGCAGTAGTTGGGCAATGCCACATAAATCGATATTTACCATCTGAATCCCTCATTTCGTGAAGTTTATAGGGAACAGAAGGCCGCTCCCAAAGGGTAGGAACGTATATATACACGCTAAATCTGGGGCGGCCTTCTGTTCTTCTTTGCTGGGTTACGGATTGCCTGTATTCGACACTACTTCCCCAGGCCGGGCGGCAACTTGAACTGTGCTGGCGCACATCATGGGACTCTCACCCCTCCGAGGATCTCTCCGAGCTGCGTAAGCAGAAGTATCATTGTAGGCTGACGAGATCATGGCGAGACAGTTTGCCAGGGCTGCCTTGGCCTGAGTGGGTATCGCTCTGCACCTTATTTGGCCGTCCTTCAATACGGAATGCTCCGCACAGGTGGTCTTCGCGCACTCGGCCTGACGCTTCTCCGTCAGCTAACGTATTCAAGTTACCGGATGTGACCGCTCATGGCGGTGTTTTTCAAGGTTCAATGAGATGCTTTGATCTCACTAGGATTGTAACTTTGTGTGTATTTTTCCAACAGAAACAGAATGGAAAGTTTGCCTACCCAAAATGGAAAGTTTTTAGAGAGATGATTCTAATTCAGACAGGAGGATGATAGCGATCCGCAGTCTACGCTTCTGTTCTTCCGCAAAACCTCCTTTTCCAACCAAAAGATAGTCCAGAGAAACCTCAAAGAATTCTGAAAATTGTATAGCTAATTCCACCGGGCCAGTTTGTTTTCCATTCTCAATTTTGGCTATGTAAGGAGTACTGACATTTAGCTTTTCTGCCAGTTGCTCCTGGGTAAGTCCACGATTTTTTCGCAAACTCCTGATCCGTGAACCATAGTCATCTTTATTGAAACCCATAGTAATTTTCCTCCGTTTCGTGAAATTTGGTTGCCTGCCGAACTTCACGAGAGGAGGGCCACGACAATGAAAAATCAGAGGAGTGCCACTGTGTCGGAAATGGTAAAATTGTTTGCAAAACAAAAAATGCGCACGCCAAAAGGCGTACGCATACCAGGTTGGAAGATTACATACTTGTTGAGATGAATGGAGAACGTCGAAAAGCGTCGAATAAAAAATGCCCGCAATCCTCGAAAGGACTGCGGGCAGCAGTATATGTGTCGTTTGTTGTAATCCAGGAGGGAGAGCGGTAGTGGCTATATATTTTGCTACCATGTTGTTCTCTTTCGGAGAGCGATTAGTAATATGCAACCCAGCACTGTTTCTATTGAGCCACTAATGTATTGAAATGATGAAGCGCAAGTCATGAAAAGGAAGGTGTTTGTTTTGAGCTTTGCTTACGAGGTTATCGATGATCATAAATCGGAGATGCTTTAAGAGAATGCTTTGATTCTGCTGGGATAGGCTATTTAGAAGCACCCCCTACGGGCTCTTCGCTGTGCCTGTAGGGGGTACTTTTCTGAGAGAAAACTCAGTGGGAATCAGGAAACAAAACAATGTGATTTTCATACATTCCAATCAATCGTCCTAAGACAATAGCGGATAGAACGGTTCCGATGCCGATTCCCAGGATGGGCTGGTGGAGCAACAGACATAAGAACACGGTGATGAGTATCATTGAGATATCAAAGCAGTTTTTCACCACACCGAATTTTAATTTAAAGACCTTAGAAACTGTATTTACAATTCCTTCTACCGGAGTGACGACAAAATTGCATTGAACAGTCAGAAATACGCCCATTGAGGTGAACAAAAATGCCGTGATCAGTAAGAAAAATGCTTGTATCATAGTTAACGAGTGAAAGGGAATGACTTGGTCATACAGATCGGTTACGGCTCCGAATACCAAAGAAAAGGGAATCTGCAACAAAACGGCCAATGGAATCTTTCGCAGTAGGCATATCTGAATCACGATGAGCACGATATACATGAGAATGGATGCGGTACCAAGGCTTATGCCATAGATTTGAGATATGGCATAAAACACACTGGTAAATGCTGCAACACCGAGGTTGGTTCGAGTGTTGCAAATAATACCAATGGCTAAAAACTGTATTCCCAATAGAAACAAGATCCATCTTTTTGCGGTGTATTTCACTTTTTTCGCCTCCTGAATAACCGCCATTATACGCTGTTGATAAATGACTTTCAAATATTAAAAATATATAGTATAATGAATTAAATTCATAAGCGTTGATGGATACCATTCACGTATAGCGGCGCATATCAGGTCATGCGTACAGACAAAGGAGATATGTATATGAATCTCAAGCAACTGGAATACTTTGTGGATTTGGCACAGACACGAAATTATACACAGACGGCAAAACGCATGTTTGTATCTCAAACAGCTATTACAAAGCAGATTCAAAACCTTGAGCGGGAACTGAATGCGCTACTTTTTGAGCGAAACAAGCGCTATGTAGCGTTGACTCCAGTGGGAGAAATGTTTCTTACAGAGGCGAAGGGGATACTGGAGCGTGTGCAGGCATCCTATTTACATTTGGAAGCCTATCAGCGGGGAGAACGCGGATGTCTCCGCATTGGGTTTTTGAAAAATTTCGATTTTGACTTGCTGCAGAAGGTGATTATGGCCTTTCATCAGGCGTATCCAAATGTACAGTTGGAGTTGGGGGGCTATGCCAGAAGAGAACTGGAAGATAAGCTGTGGGCTGGGGAACTGGATTTGATTGTCAGTATTGACACTCCGGAAACTCCAGATTTCCATAAATTGATGGTCAAGAGTTTTCCTCTCGTTGCGATTCTCCCAAGCAATCATCCACAATCGGGACAACCATGGATTGGTGGAGACGAGCTGAGTCATTTGATATATGATATCCGAAAAGAAAACGATAGCACGCCAAATCCAGAAATGGAGGGGGCAATGTTGCAAGTGTCTGCGCAATTGGGAGAGGCCATTGTCCACGAGTTTGTTGTACAAGCCAATGTAAGAAGGTTTGTGTCGGTGGTTCCTCTCAAACCACGGCAGGAACGAGAAATTTATGTGATGTGCCATCAAAATAGATATAATCCGTTGATTCCCCATTTTGAAGAAGTGATGAAAGAACAGTGGAGATGATTCATTCTTGACATGGAGGAATATGGAGGGTAAGCTGTTCCCAGTATGGTGAAGCCCTTCCCTATGGTCATCCATATCCCCAAAAGTAGTTGCGCTGCATGATACGAAACACAGAGCTTTCAAGGAGGAATGCAGAACATGACAGAAGTACAACTCAAAAAATTGATGGATGGCCTTACTATAGAGGAGAAAGTTGGCCAGCTGGTACAGCTATCCGGTGATTTTTACACGCAGCATCAGGCGTTGAAGGTGGGGCCACAACAAAAATTGGGGATTGAAAAGTGGGTGGTGGAGCAATCAGGGTCGGTTCTGAATGTAGTAGGAGCGGATCAAGTTCGTCAAATTCAGAAAGCCCACATGGAAAAAAGCAAAATCCCTCTGTTGTTTATGGCTGACGTTGTTTATGGATATAAGACGGTATTTCCCATTCCGTTGGGATTGGGCGCAACTTGGAATCCAGAACTAGTTGGAAAAGCCTTTGATCAAATCGCCCAGGAAGTGATACCAGCGGGGGTGCATGTTACCTTTTCGCCCATGGTAGATTTGGTGCGAGATGCCAGATGGGGAAGATGTCTGGAGTCCACTGGCGAGGATTTTTGGCTTAACAGCCGATTCGCAGAAGCAATGGTGAAAGGATTCCAAGGTGAACACCTGGATGCCACCCATGGTATAGCCTCCTGTGTGAAGCATTTTGCTGGATATGGCGCTGTGGAGGCGGGAAGGGAATATAACACAGTGGATCTTTCTGAGCGCAGATTGAGAGAGGAGTATTTGCCTGCCTATCGTGCTGCCGTGGATGCAGGGTGTGAAATGGTGATGACAGCGTTCAATACTGTGGATGGGATTCCTGCAACAGCGAACCGTTGGCTGATGCACGATGTGTTGCGTCAGGAGTGGGGCTTTGACGGGGTTGTGATCACGGATTATGCTGCCATTGACGAGTTAATTGCCCATGGAGTAGCGGAAGATCAGCGGGAAGCGGCAAAACTTGCCATGGAAGCCACCGTGGATATTGATATGAAAACCGCTTGTTACGCCAACCATCTGGCCGATTTGGTGAGAGACGGAAAAATCAGCCAGCAATGTTTGGACGATGCGGTTTGGCGGGTGCTGAAGCTGAAAAATAAGCTGGGTTTGTTTGAAGATCCGTATCGAGGAGCAGATGAAGCGGAAGAGGCCAAGCAATCTTGTAGTGCGGAGCATCGTGCCATGGCTCGTAAAGTAGCTCAAGAGGCTTTGGTTCTGCTGAAAAACGAAGGGGATGTACTTCCTCTGAAGAAAGTGGGAGTCAAGTATGCTTTGATTGGCCCTTACAGTGAGAGTCAAGCTCTCATTGGCCTTTGGGCTGTTCATGCCCGTCAGCAGGATGTTATTACCCTGAAAGACGCCTTGGAAGAAGTGGTGGGCGAGGAGCATCTAAAATCTGCGCTGGGGTGCCGTTTCCTGGAGGATGAGTCCGGTCTGGGGCAATTTGGACACAGTGATGAGGAGCAACCAGATCCACAGATTCTGGTCCAAAGAGCCAAGGCACAACGAGATCAAGCGTTAAAGGTTGCTCAAGAAGCGGACATTGTCATCATGGCGTTGGGAGAGCATCCCATGCAGAGCGGAGAGGGTGGCAGCCGGACCGATCTTACGCTTCCGACTATTCAGCAGGAGCTTCTTCGAGATATCCATAAGCTAGGTAAAAAGATTGTTTTACTGGTGTTCAGCGGTAGACCGTTGGTACTGACCGAAACAGAGAAATATGCAGATGCAGTTTTGGAAATGTGGTTTCCCGGTACAGAAGGGGCTCATGCGGCGGCAGACATTCTCTTCGGTGAGGTGAACCCTTCCGGCAGATTGACCATGAGTTTCCCCTACGCGGTGGGACAGGTTCCCGTTTATTACAATGCGTTTTCCACAGGCAGACCGGCGGTATCCTCCAGCCACTCCAGTCGCTTTACCTCTCGGTATGTGGATTGTCCTAATGATCCACTTTATCCCTTTGGCTATGGACTATCCTATCACACAGCAGAATATCGTAATTTGACGCTAAGTGATACGAAATTCCAACGTGGCGGCAGTCTGATGGCATCCGTGGATGTGCAAAACACTGGAAATGTGGCTGGAATGGAGACGGTTCAGCTTTATATACGAGACGTCACAGGCAGTGTGGTGCGTCCTATCCAGGAATTGCGTGACTTCCAGAAAGTGTGGTTGCATGCAGGAGAAACAAAGACAGTTGTGTTCCAAATTACAGAGGAAATGCTGAAGTTCCATACAAAAGACATGGCCTATCAAGCAGAACCGGGCAAATTTGTGGCCATGGTCGGACCAAATAGTAAAATGACCTTGAATGGAGAGTTCTGGCTTGAATAAGAGGGAAATATGGGATATTTCCAGTAAAAGAGAGAAAATATAGAATCAATATTGTGAAATGCGAGAGGAGGACTTCCTCTCGCATTTCCTTTTTACTGGGGAAACAGGGGTAAAACTCCACGACATTTGCCTGGAGTACGACTGGAAATGTTGTTGATTTAGCTAAATATAAAGTTGTATTTACTAAATTAAGAACTTGAAAAAAGTTGTCTGTGCTGGTACTATGCATGCAGGAAGACAAGCAAGGCCCTTTGAAATGCAGTCAAAGGTAGCTTATGGTTTGCCTTCTAGACCGTAGGGAAATGGCTAAGACAGAGAGAGTGAGGCGCCGCTCTCTCTGACAGCATACATGAACTACACATACTATAACCATGAGAGGAAGGGATCGTGCGTGGCGAAATATACCGATTTCTGCAATCAGATTCTGGACAAGATCGGGGGAAAGGATAACGTAACCTCCGCAGTTCATTGCATGACAAGACTTCGTCTGAATCTGAAAGATAGCTCCAAGGTGGATCTGGATGGGGTAAAGGGCATCAAGGGTGTGCTTGGCGCTCAATTCTCCGGTGGACAATTCCAAATCATCATTGGACAGCATGTGTCTGAAGTATATCCGGAGTTCTGCTCCATGGTGGGACTGGGTGTTGCTGCTGCCATTGATGAAAACCTGGACACCAAGGAGCCTTTTGATATCAAGAAGGTGCCATCCAAGATACTGGATTACGTGTCGGGATCGATCACTCCGATTCTTCCCATTATGATGGGTACCGGTTTTTTCAAAGCCATTTACAGTATTTTAGGGCCTGGATTGATTGGAGTATTTCCCAATGAGCACGCCCTTATGCAGACTCTTAACATTGTGGGTAACGCCGGCTTTTACTTCATGCCTTTATTTGCCGCTTGGGGCGCAGCCCGAAAATTGAAAACTCACGTTGGACTGGCAATGCTACTGGGACTCCTGCTCATTGATCCCAATATCATAAACATCGTGGCCACAGGGGAGCCATTTAACATCTATGGCTTGATTCCTATGCAGCTGAATAATTACGGCCAAAGTTTTCTGCCTTCTCTGCTCACCACCTGGATTTTGTCCTATGTATTCATGTTCTTTGACAAGTACATTCCAAAATCGATTAAGGTGATCGGGGTGCCGTTCTGTACATTGGTGGTTATGGTTCCCGTGATGTTCTGTGCCACGGCCCCAGTAGGCAACTGGATTGGTATCTTGCTCTCCGTCGCCTTCCAAGGTCTGTTTTCTGTTGCCGGCCCTATTGCTATTGCAATTATCGGCGCCTTCTGGCCCTTCTTGGTGGCAACCGGTATGCACATTGCGGTTCTTCAGATTACAAAGATCAACCTAAGCTTGCTGGGGTGTGATCCTATTGTGACAGCAGGTTCTAATATTGCTAACTATGCCCTGATGGGCATGGTGGTTTCTTACTTCCTGCGAACCAAGGGTGAGGAGCGACAGATGGCTGTGGCCAACAGCATTACTCTTATTGTGGGTGGTATTTCCGAGCCGACTCTGTTTGGTATCCTGCTGCGTAACAAGCGGGCTATGGCTAGTCAGATTATCGGTGGTTTCATAGGTGGTATGGTGGGTGGTATTCTGGGTGTTGCTACTTACACTATGGGTACCTCAAACTTCCTCTCTGTGCTGACATATGCTGGCGGGCCCGGTGCCAACTTTATTAACGCCTGCATTGCGTGTGCCGTAGCCTTTGTTTCCTCGCTGGCAGTGGGTATGGTAATTGGCTATGGAAACAATAAGATTGGAGGCAAAAACAAGGCTATGAGTAAGGCCTGATTTATAGGAGTTATAGGAGATTTCTTTTAATCTCCGACGAATAAGGAGGGGGTACAGCCCCCTCCTTGTTCTACATATTCGAGGAGGAAAATACTATGATTAATAAGATTGTGGAAATTCCAACCAGCCGCACAAGTTATCCGTTTACCAGTGCTGCGCGCTATATGGACTTGGATGCCTGGGAATATCAGGAGAAGGAGTACTATGTAGAAGGCACAGCCAATGTATATGAGAGTGTGGGAGACACCGGAGCGGTAGCCATTCGGGACCATGACGTCCCATATGTCAACCGGATTGTGGTTCGAGCGCCCAAAGATCCCAACAAAGCCAGCGGCAATGTGGTGGTGGAAATCATCAACCCCACCTCCTTTATGGAGATTGAACGCATGTGGATTTTGGGGTATGAGAAATTCCTCCGGGATGGAGACATCTATGTGGGTATTACCAGTAAACCCAACACCATTGCCAAGCTGGTGGAGTTTGACCCGGAGCGATATGGCAAGCTGTCCTGGCCCAATCCCCGAGAGAATACTCCTTTTCCCTTTACGATGGAGGAGATTCATGCAAGAGGAATCATTCCTGATATGGACATCCATTACGAGCCGGGGCTGTTCTGGGACATGCTCACCGATCTGGCATGGCTGCTGAGAGGTGAGGAGGAGAACAATCCCGTCCGCAGCTACGACCATCGGTTTATCTACCTGACCGGCTGGTCTCAGTCTGCCTGTTATCTGTTCCGGTATGTGAATAGCTTTGCCTATCGAGACGAGGTGCGCCGGGATAGCCAGGTGTTTGACGGATACCTGGCTGGCGGTGGTGTGCGGAATCTGATCATTCCAGTTAACCAGTATGAAGCTACCATGGAGTATAACTTCCGGCTCAAACGGGTGGAGCACATGGAACAGCCGTATATTTCGGTGCAGACGGAGAGTGAAAACAGCGCTTGGGATGCTTTCCGCACCAAGCGGCCGGACAGCGACTATCCCTACTTCTTGTACCGAGAGTATGAGGTCACTGGTGCCAGCCACGATACCATGTCCACCTACGTGACCTACTACCAGGACGATGAAGATCTCAAGCGGATCCACCATCTGCCTGCCTATGTGGGTAAGCACACCAAAGGAAATGACTATCCCTCTCGGTTTTTGTTTGCCGCAGCGTATAAAAATCTGTTTCGATGGGTACGAGAGGGTGTTGGGCCAAACTCCTGTCCCAGAATTCCCGTGGACGAGGCAGGAAATAACCGGAAGGATGCGTTCGGGAACACCAGAGGAGGACTGCGCACTTGTCTGCTCAATTATCCCACCGGTCGATATCACATTAGCAGTACCATTGAGCCTGGCCAGAGTTTTCTGGATCCATCGGCCACTCAGGATCCCCTGTTTGGTTATGAGGAGCCATTTTCCAGTGCATTCCTGCGCGAGCTGTACGGCAGCTTGGAACACTATGAGAAGTTGTGTCGGGAGGATACCAAGGAACAAATCTCCAAGGGTTTTCTTTGCAAAGAGGATGGAGAGGCCCTGGTGCAGTTGGCGGTCTCCTTGGCACGAGAAAGGGGCCTTGTATGACAAAAACGAGTGTGGAACGCTATCGGGCGTTGATTTTAACCTTTGAAAGCGCAAAATCCTATGCCAATCCCTTTTTAGATTGTGTAATTACCGGGGTGTTTACCGGTCCATCGGGCCAGCAAATCCAACGGGAAGCCTACTGGGACGGAGAAAATTGCTACCGTATTTCCTTTGCGCCCACAGAGGAAGGGGAGTGGACGTATGCCCTACAAGCTCCGGAGGAAACCGGATTGCACGGGCGGCGTGGATGCGTGGAGTGTGTCCCATACTCTGGAACGTTGGATATTTACCGCCATGGATTTTTGAAGATCAGCCAGGATAAACGCTATTTTACCTATGCCGATGGGACGCCATTTTTCTGGCTGGGAGATACCCACTGGGAATTTGCATACCGGGAGCGCTGGGATCAGTCTAATCACCCGAGTATGGACAGTATGTTTAAGGGGATGGTTGATCGGCGGGTAGCACAGGGGTATACTGTGTACCAGACCAACCTGCGAAGCGATGCCCTGATGGGCGGGGAAGAGCACTACTGGCAAAGCCCTGGAGTGCCTAATGTGGTCTTCTATCAGCAGGAGCTAGACCGGAGAATGTACTATCTGGCCGATCATGGATTGGTGAACGCCTTGGGCCTGTGCTGGTTTATGTCTATTGAGGAAGGGGTAGAAAAGTATCAAAATCTGGCCCGCTATATCATGGCCCGTTATGGTGCGCTGCCCATGGTATGGACCCTGGCGGGCGAAGTGGGTGGATATGACAAGGCCAGACAGCCGTTTTATGTGGATGAATGGCGAAAGGTGGCCTTGTATATTCGCCAACGCAACAGCTACGCCCACCCCATGACCGCCCACTACACCAATGAGCGCCCCTTTGCTTCCTATTATCAGGATGAGGATTGGATGGATTTCACCCTGAATCAAGGAGGACATGGGGATTATGTCATCAGTGTAGATGACTACAAGCAGTTCTTGTGTGAGCACGGGGACAAGCCTTTTGTAGAGGGAGAGGCGTTCTATGAGTTTTGCTCGACCCTGGAGGAGAACGGGACTCGCCTTTGTACCGCGGATATGGTACGCCGAGTGGCATACATGACTATGGCCACAGGCGGTTGCGGCTATACCTACGGAGCCCAAGGCATTTGGGACGTAGTGTGGGAGAAGGGACAGAAAAACGCCATGTCCATATTCAACCGCTATGATGTTACCTGGGCGGAGGCCATCGACGGACCGGCAGGAGAGCAGATGGGACACTTGCGGAGCTTTTACGAGAAGCAGCGATTCTGGGAACTGTACCCCTATCATGCAGGGGAAGAAAGCGTGGGAAATCCATTTGGGAAAAAGCTGCCTCTGGTGTCAACGACCAAGGATCAAAAACGATGGGTGCTGTATTACCCTGCATCCACTCGAAAGAGCGGAGTAATTCAGCCGTTTCCTCAGGGGGCGTATTCCATGCAATGGTTCAACCCTCGCACGGGAGCGTACGGGGAGCCGCTGCCTTTCCAGGTGAAGGAAGGCGGATTTACCATTCCCACGAAACCGGACCTGGACGATTGGTGCCTGGTGGTTTCTTTGGCACAGAATTTGACATAACTTGCTCCCAATCCAAGGGTAGTGAGAACAGGAGATGATGACATGCTACAGATTTCTATGAATGGCAAGACGCTATGTCGGGACGGCAAGCCCTTTTTCTATCTTGCCGATACGTGCTGGTCGGCGTTTACCAACATCACCGATGACGAGTGGGATTATTACCTGTACAAGAGAAGAGTGCAGGGGTTTAACACCATTCAAATCAATATTTTACCACAGTGGGATGCGTCAGCCACCGATTTGGATTACCACCCCTTTATGGACGGAGATCCCCATCGGCTCAACGACGCCTATTTTGAGCATGCCAGACAGATGTGTCTCAAAGCCCAAAAGGAGGGCTTTGAATTGGCTCTTGTGGTACTGTGGTGTAACTACGTGCCTGGGACATGGGCTTCTAACATGATGCCGGATGGAATTCTGCCGTTTGATTGCCTGGAAAACTATGTGCGTAAGGTCCATGCAACTTTTTCCGACCTTCATCCGTTATACGTTATCAGCGGAGACACCGATTTTCCGGAAGAGGAAACTACTCGGTACTATGTCCACGTGGGAGAGTTGTTGCGAGGTATGGCATCGGATTGCCTGTTTACCACTCATATCAAGGGCCGGTATTCCCATATTCCCGAACCGTTGTACAGACTAATGGATCTGTGTTTTTATCAGAGTGGGCATAACGCCAAGGATCTGACCATGCCCTATTCCCTCAGTGAAACAATGCAGCAGCTGTATCCGGGGAAACCCTTCATCAACTCCGAGCCCTGCTACGAGGAGATGGGATATTCGGGAAACATGTATGGAAGATGGACGCGATTTGACGTGCGACGTGCGGCCTATGTGAGTGTTTTCTCTGGAGCATGTGCCGGTGTTACTTACGGAGCAGCGGGCATTTACAGCTGGCACAAGGTGAAAAAGGGATTTGCCAGCCTTCTGGGTGAGGGCTTTGATATGCCGAAATCCTGGGAAGAGGCTATGGCCTTCCCGGGCGCATGGGACTACGGATATCTCAAGACACTGTTAGAGCATTGGAAGGTGGAGGAACTGGTCCCGCGGCAGGATCTACTGGTCAATGCCACCACAGACATTCGAGTGGCAGGGAGTGGGGAAAACCTGATTTTGGTGTATGTACCCCACAACACTAAGGTGCGTTTGAAGGGAGACTTTACGGGATGGGAGATCAAAACGCTGGATTTGTCGCAACGTTTTGTCGCCCAGGTTGGCTGCACAGTAAAAGACGGAGTGACAGTCATTGACTTGCACCCCTTCCATGAAGATGCTTTGATTGTGATACAAAAGTGAAAATAGGAAAAACACGGATGCATCCATTGTGATGCATCCGTGTTTTTTTCAGAAAATGTAGAGATAGATTAGGCGGAAAAGCGTTTGACTAGTTTGGTAGAAATCTGAATTTTTACAGTGTGAGGGATGGGAGTCGTGATCTGATAAATCAGCTGTCGTACGGCGGTCTGTCCCATGTACTTTCTGGGGATGTCTACGGTGGTGAGAGAGGGCTCCACAATATTCCCCTCAGAAATATTATCAAAGCCAGCAATGGCTATGTCGTGAGGGACACGGTAGCCTCGTGACTTCAAGGCTTTGAGGGCACCAATGGCGATCAGGTCGTTATCTGCCAGGTAGCACCGAGAAAGGGTGTCTCCGGCTTCGATGATCTCCAACATGTCGGAGAAGGCACCATCAATGGATGGGGATAGGTCGTGGACAATGGAGTTGGTGGCAGACATCCCATGCTCCCGAATGGCTTTGTCAAAACCTCTTCGCCGCTCCCTAAAATTTCCGATCATGTATGTGGAGCGGAGATAGCCAGGGTGGCTGTTGTAGCGGTCAATCAAGTAGTTGGTGGCCAGATAGGTGGCCTGGGCGTTGTTGATTAGCACACTGCTGCAATCCAACGCATCGAAGTAGGAATCCAAAAGAACCAGGGGAACGGAGAGTTGCATGAACATTTTGCACATCAACATGGTGGTTTCTGTGCCCAATAGAATGATGCCTGCGCAGTTGGAAATTCGAATATCCTCGATATATTTCTGAACATTGTCTATCTTTTCGTTGATTTGGAGCAATTTCAGTTTATATCCTTGCTCTTGACACTCTTGCTCCATTCCGTCAATCAGTTCGGTAAAGATGGGGGTGTAGTTCAAAAGAGCGTTGTGTGCTCGGTAAATGACACAGTAAATGTCGCCGGTGCGAGAGGACTTAGAGGAAAGACGGGTAAAGTCATAGCCATATTGTTCCGCAGCCTTGATAATCCGGTTTCTGGTCTCGGTGCTGACACCAGGCTTATTATTTAGCGCCATAGATACCGCAGTGGCGGATAAATTTAGTTTTTTGGCAAGTTCTTTGGCAGTGATAGACATGGTACGACCTCCTATTTGAAAGAAAATGACACCGGAGAATGGGAGTGTGAAGGAACCACTCCCTTGGCATCCAAAGGAGGAGCGATTCTCTCTCGTGATTCTATGATACGTTAAAACAAGGAGAAAATCAAGTGAGTAAAGCTGAAAATTAAGTAAAGTCTACTTTATATTTTATTGAGAAAAAGAAAAACGAAAGCTATATTGGAGTTCAGTAAGAGGCTCAACGAGAAAGGAGAATCACCATGGATCATATTAAGATTGGGTTTGCGCCCACGAGAAGAAGTATCTTCAGTGCACCGGATGCGGTCAAGTATCGAAAGCTGACAGCCCAGCGGCTGGAAGAGCTGGGCATTGATTTCGTAGACATTACAGACATCAATGACGAGGGCCTGTTGTACAACGATGCTGACATGCACAAGATTGCCGAAAAGTTCAAGAAGGAGCGGGTGGACGGTCTGTTTTTGCCTCATTGCAATTTCGGTACCGAATTTGAATGTGCCCGCCTGGCTAAGGAGCTGAATGTACCGGTTTTGCTGTGGGGGCCCCTGGATGAGCGGCCGGAGCCGGATGGAACCAGACTGCGGGATACGCAGTGCGGACTGTTTGCCACCGGCAAGGTATTGAGA
>OEQQ01000158.1_pt1 | contig 16039 bp, 16 predicted proteins | sample 1539741 | NCBI WGS metagenome assembly OEQQ01 (sample SAMEA3891876, study PRJEB23780) | metagenome | biome: terrestrial biome; feature: animal house; material: Caecal content | place: Italy | collected 2015-05-05
GACTAATTTATACAAATTTTTTAATGTAGGATTTTATTGTCCCTCAAAACAACTTCTACAAAAGTATCCGCCGAACTAGTCTTGCATCACACCACATGTAAAATATCGTGTAACTCTCTCTTCGCAGAGACCGCCACCCGATACTCTGGTTGCACAGGGTACCCCGCCATAATAAGTGATACAACCTTATGAGACCGTGATATTCCTAAAATATCTATTAGCTTGTCATCATTTGTAGGCTCAGAACCCCAAATAATCGGGCACGATACCATTCCCACAGCTTCTAAGGCATACAGCATATTCATCACAAAAATGCCACCATCAACAAATACTGTGTTCCTCTCATATTCTCCTTGATATAAATTCAAATTACCTGCAATTGCAAAAATGACTCCTGGTGTTCCAAACCCTCTTACTCCACCATGCATCTCCATAATCTGTCCTATTTTATCTTTGTCAACACACGCATACACATGCACCGACTGACGATTACACGCACTTGGAGCAGTTTGGGCAATTTCCACTGCACGCCTAATATCGTTAATATCAATCTCTCGGTCTGAATAATACCTAACACTATGTCTACTTTTTGCAATAGTTTCGAAATCGGTCTTATCCTTTGCCTGGACATACATAACACCCGAAGCAATGTCGTCTTCAGTGCTATTTCTCATGTATTTCTCAGGCAGGAAAGTAATTTCATATCCGTTTCTAGTATTAAATTTCAAATATTCGTGTATCACAGAATTCGCAAGTTTAAGCGCTTGTGGGTCCTTGATTTCCGCCTTACTTCCATACGCTTCGCATAATTCAATCAGTCTGGTTATCTTGGCCTTTCCAAATCCCAGTCTACAGTCTGGTAAAGACATCGCCTTCTCGATCGTATGTGATAAAATGCGAATTTCTGTCGCCATAGCTTCTCGATTTTCTTCACTCATACAGGAATAGTGAAGATAGTTTTTCATGTCATATCGGTACAAAAAATTTAGGTATCTCGTTTGTTCAATGCCTAAACACCGATATACAGTTTGTTTTATTTTTTCAAGCATTTTAATGCACCTTCTAACTTCTGCAGTGAAGTACTGCGAAATTCCTTCACTCTGATTTCAAATTTCTCGCTATCGAAGGGTCTTTCCATAACCTCAAAGAACATTTCTTTTGTACACTCAGAGTCGATCAAGTGCTCATCCTGATGTAACCGTTCCACAACATCCTTAACTTTTTCTCTGAGCGGAAGAATACAGCATTTCTTATGATTGAGTAACGTAAAAATGGCACCATGAAATGTGGTGGTAAATACATACTCAGCCCCTGCAAGCACCTCAGAGAACTGTAGGGGGGAGCACTCTACCACCTGATCCGCCCAAGGATGCCAAAAAAATACAGAGACAACCTTAAGATTTTTTTTTCGTGCAAACGCCTGAATTATATCTATGACTGGCTGGTCAACGCCGTACGTATACACAGCAATGTACTTATCCCTTGGGCGTCGCACAGCCTTTTTCATATATTCTAATGGTAGCAAGATAGTTGGATCACAGACATATTCACATTCATATCCTGTCAAATCCTTTACCAGCCGATGCGTTCGTTCATCTCTAACCATGATTTTCTCATATTTCTGAATGTTAGCGCCAAATTCCGGATGATTATCGATAGTTGTATCACTCACCGCGCCTGCGCTTACAGCGTATGCAATTCGAGTAATATTCTCAACATGTCCACCATAAAACAGTTCATTGCAGAAATATGGATTATCTAAGTTCCAGATTTCGTCACTTCCGTAAATCAAACAATCTAGATTGGCATTGAGAATATCATCTTTATAGAGCAAGTTCAGTTTTTTTACATCTGATATGAAATGCCCCGTTCTCTTTAATCTAAGAAATATTTGTCGCTTTGGATTTAACTTCAATGCACATTCCTTGGCGGACTTCATGGTAGGTACATTCTGGACCATAAAAACCTCATGTCCCATGTTTTCCAATGACTTTTTCAGCGCATATGCCTGCAGGTAGGATCCAAGGTTCGTTGTCGACTCATATACGGTTACGATCCCTATTCTCATTTTCCTTGTCACGCCTTTCCTGATTTTTGTTTAGAAGATAATTTTCCAACTCAACCACTATATTGTAATCTGTTTTCTCGTCAAATTTGCGAGCAAACATCCTATCTGAAGCTTTCAAATGTTCATAATCTTACATTGTATATATATGTGGTGAGTCACCTACACGTCTAACCCAATCAATTTCCCTCATGTCATCTGTTTTACCTCCTCCGTTACGATACATGCGCTCCATAAATTTAGAATTTCCTAGCAGAAATTGTTTATAGCACTCATCCGCGCAGGAAGTGGCCCAGCACAATTTATGAATCCACTTTTTCCGTTCTACTAGATATCGCACAGCTTCGTGAGTTAAGGAGCACCAGTTATACCCCTTATAAAACTGCATTTTATACTTTCTTATTCGGTCCACCTTCAACTTAGTTTGAAGTATATTTAGTTTAGCCTGAATGCGAATATCTAACCACTTTGGCCACCGAAATATGCTTAAGTGCTGATAATCCCAAAGCGAGTGTTGATCTTCAAAGAAAAGAAACTCTTTATTTTGACTGTTAAAAAAGTTATGGATTTCATCTTGCATCTTCAGGGGTAAATCAACACCAGAAAGAAGATGGTAGTATTCATAATATTGTTGGGAAGCCATTTCAAGCAATTGCATTTCATTATGTACCTGCGATGACTTTCCCCATTTCACATTTAATCGTTTGGGAACGAAATACACTTGTGAATACTGACATACTATTCGAAACTCATCTTTTGAAATTACCTCCGCTTTTCTATCAATGCTCAGATAAATATCATTTCGCGGATCATCCAGCAACTTCATAAGCACTTTTAGTATATTAAAGTTCCCATGAGCCATTATTAAATAGGCATGCTTGCTACCGCTTTCGCGCATACTACCTTCTCCTACTTTTAAATACTTTTTCAATTATTTCTATTGTTTCATTTTTGCCTAAGACCACTAATACCGTCAACACACTTCCCAATACCAGGCCTACAAATCCGCAAAAAATTAATTGCAGCCATGTATCAGGCATAATTATTATACTAATAATATAATTTATCGCACACAAAAGCGCACAGTTGAGCACGTTTTTTAAAATCACAGGGTAGAAAGTAAACTTATTTATTTCAAGGCACTTTGCCGCATAGATTGGGGTAAATGTTAAGTTCCTCAATATTCCATATGCAGAGCTCACACCTACAATTGCATATACTCCTGCATCCGTAAACTTCAAAAATAAGAATGTAGTAAAAATACTCAACACGCCTGTTACTAAAAGTGCAATGGAGTTGTCTCGAATCTTATTTGTGATACTAAAAATACTATATAAGCAATAAATACACCCACTAATAAATACAGTGCCTGCACTGAGAAGCGTAATGTTCCGTAACAAATCTGCATCTGTTCCGGGCACCCACAACGTATAGAACACTTTTGAATACACAAAAAGCAGAGAAAGACAAACACCCGAAATAGACGAAAGTACATTAATTGCGTTTTTAATTGAGTGTAACAGCTTATCCCTATCTCCCTTAGAGTAATATTCCAGAAAAGAAGGGTAAAAGGAATCGGATAGTAAAGCAACCACAGAAGTATATAAAGATGGTAACGTTTTCCCAATAGACACATTACCCGTCATTACACCATTAATAAACACGTTGCTCAACATCAAATCTAGTCCATCAAGGAGTATCTGGCTTAAACGAGTTATGGAGTTCCAGACACCTGCCGAAATCAACTCTTTAATTGCTGACAGAGAAAAGCATGCTCGGTACGGCTTTAACTCGGGGGTATATTGTCGTGTGTAATATACGTTGAAAGCGATACAGTACACTCCGGCTACGGCAGTTGCTATAGACACGTAATATATCCTTTTCTCAGTAAGCAGAGAAAAAAACACCACAATAAGTAATACCCGGATTACGTTAGATTCAAGAGTCCTTAGGGCCCCCTTCCAAATCATGTTTTTGGCATACAGCACAATACCATAAAAGGCTCCTACCAGGTTGATAAGGAAACTTGCAATAATAACCGCAAAAGTCACCCGTGCATCAAACAATAAGTTGTCTGAGATATTGAGCATCTGAATGTTGTATACCAACGGAATTGCTACAGCAACGACCACAATAGCAATCACAACATTAGCAATTAACACAGAACTAAAATATATATTTGCTTTTTTTGTGTCCTTGCGATGTAGCTCAATGATAATAAATCTACTTGCCATGGAATTTATGGCAGCTGTAATGATCGTAATGTAGTTAGTAAAACTATTTGCTAATCCTACTAAACCATATGCCTCTACACCAACCGTTTTTGTAATATAAGGTGTCAAAAAGAAGCTAATGACCAGGCTTACCCCAAATGACAGAATGTTTGCAATCATATTCAGTGTAATGGCTTTTGTATTTCCCTTCATATACTCTCCTATCCATAGCTCATTAACGGCGAATACTCCAGTAAAGCGAATAGATCTCCAGAGCAATCTGTACGTTTAGCCGAGAAATATAGTAAAAAACTTTCATTCTTCCTCGAATCCCATTTTTACACAGTTTTATTGTTCGTCTCAAGTATACAGCAATATCATCTTGGCTCTTTTTATCATCTGCTTGTTTTGCTTCCCTGTACAGAACAAATATTGTAGTAAATAATTGATTCCACTCCAGTGCCTCAACCTTCGAAAAACCCAACATCGAAAGTGTTTTCAAGCGCTCTTCTTTTACCTTCAACACATCATCCATCCTACTGCGATTAAACTGACTATGAATAATACTACCAGGACGCATAACATACCCGTACAAGACGTCTGGAATATATGTAATAGTGAGATCGTTTGGAAACGCCCTTGTGCACCACATCTCATCTTCATGTCGAATTGATTCGAAAGGAATCTTCTCTAGAAGTTTTTTTCGAAATAGCTTAGTACATCCCGAAGCGCACACTCCTCCCCATCGATATAGATATCGAAAAGCTTCTTCAGCCGTATTTGCTTGAACTTCTACTTTCACTTCCATCAGATCCGGAAGTTTGACAACCTCTGGTACCTCCGTATATTGGAACTGTACAATATCTGATGGGTATAGCAATGATACCTCTAGAAGTCTCTCAACCGCTCGCTCATGCAAATAGTCGTCTCCGTCCAACAACAATATATACGGAGCTTTTGCTGCAGCAACACCTGCATTTCTAGCCGAAGACAACCCCCCGTTGACCTTGTGTATAACTGTAATGCGTGAGTCCATCTCGGCATATTGGTCACATAACCGTTGACTTCCATCCGTCGACCCATCATCTACCAGAATAATTTCTATTTCTGGCTCTGTCTGGTCTACTGCCGATTGTACAGATGCAGACATATAATCCTTTACATTATAAATTGGGATTACAATTGACACTTTAGGCATATTATTTCAGTCCATTCAATAGTTCTAAATCATCCAAATATGGTGTAACTATAGGTTGTTCGTCACCGGAAAAACCACGCAATTCTGGCACATAAATTGCACCAGGCACTTTATCGTAGGCAAAGCAAATCTTATTCTTATAGGGCAATGCCATGAACTTCTCTACATCCTCTTTGCTACAGCATTCCCGTTGCGACAGTTTAAACAGAATCCGCTCTTTGTTGATACGCGACTTCCTGCGTTCCCACTTTTCACGAGCTTCTTCTTCTGAATGATAGTGCATAAAATACACCTCAATGTCCCCCAACTTCCCAACTGGATATGGTTTGACATCCTTCAATTCTGGATAAAAACGACTACTCTCCCATGGAATAAATGCTAGCTGTCTTGATAAGTATTCATCTAAGCTGGCACAAAACTTCACATAGTCATCTCCCAAAAAATACAATCCTATTGTCGGGGTCCGATACTCTAGACCATATTTTTGATAAATAAAACCACCCCAACAGTTATTGGAAATGATCGTAAAGTTTTTATTCCGAAGGCGTATTCTCAGTGTAACGCGCTTTATATCCTTTTGAGCACGATATATCGCTCCCCTCATAATCCTCTCTAAGGCGTATTTAGTCCCATTTATCCCATTAGCATGAGCCAACTTAGCGGCTTCCTGGATGGGAAATGTACCCAATATTCCTGTGATGATCGAAGCCACTGTATTTCTCAAGCATCTCTCATCATATATACTCTTGTTGCAATTGGACTTAACTATTGCCGTAAGCAGTGAGATGTAGTCACGTTTTTCGCTCGAAGAGAGCGCTCCTCTCTGGGACACCAATGTAGCTACATTTTTTTCATTAGCCATTCCTAGCTCACTGAGCAACTTATATTTCAGCAACTTCTCCTGTTCCAAATAATCCTTGGGCTGATTCTGTGTCACCTGTGACTGATGAACCCTATACATCACCAAAACATCTTCTATAGCTGCCAGTTCATACTCCCTAGATACTTCCACCCACAAAGCATAGTCTTCCATCGCACTAAACGCTTCATTATATTTGCACTTACCTCCAACCACACTTCTGCGCATCATGACCGTAGGGTGTGCAAAGCAATTATTAAAGAGCAAATCAACCTTTAGTTGAGCATTCGTTGCAGAGAAAACTCTCTCTCCATTCTGTGCCCCAAATAAACGAACTCCTGTTGCACACACCGCTACTTTCTGATGTGTATCCATATAGGATACTTGCTTTTCAAAGCGTTCGGGAAGCGAAATATCATCGGAATCCATCCGAGCAACATACTCTCCCGTTGCAAGTTCTAGTCCCCGATTGAGTGTAGCTGCCACACCCATATTCTGCGCATTTATATAAAACCGAATTCTCGAGTCAAAGTAGCTCTTCACAATTTCTTGTGAGTGGTCACTAGAACCATCATCAATAATGATAAACTCAAAGTCCGTAAATGTCTGGTTTAAGATACTATCAATCGCTTCACGCAAATAGTCTTCTGAATTATGAACCGGCATTATTACACTAACTTTCGGCACTTTTATCACCTTTTAATCTTTAAAATTCTATCTCCGATGCTTAAAGTTTGCAATTTTCGCCAATAAAAACAGCATTGTCACGCAGCGTCTTGAAATCAAGCGTTCTCTAAGCCCAGCAGCATTGCTTACAGCAATTGCTTTTTGTAATTCGATATCCGCACATATCAACTCAATCATATTACGCTGTTGCTTCCATGTAAAATCCGATGATGAATAGCAGTAATTATTGATTGCTGCGATAGAAGCACCAATAAACTGATCTAAGTATATCTTTTCATAGTCTTTATTATCAATACTCCACACAATTTCTATGGCCTGTCTAGTCGCTTGCGCCGCTTTTTTTATGTGTGTATAATAATCTTGGTGGAATCTGTGTACAGCGCTCCCCTCCCACACCAATCGGTTATAAAACCCTTTCTTAATGTAGAACAATTTAGCGGCATAACCCATTAGATAGAGATTAAAGATCCTATCTTCAGAAAACTTTAGAGAAGTTGGAAAGGAAACTTGATGTTTTTCAACCAATGCTCTCTGATATATACATCGCCATGCCGACCCAGCCATCTCCTTAAGCAACATTGGCGTCCAATCTTTTCTCTCTAAAGCACAAGATTTCGGCAACTGTGTAATTGTGTCTGGCTCTGTTCTACCATCGGGAAACACTGTTATTACATCACACATAACAATCTCTGAATGATTCAATATTGCTACTTTGTACATCTCTTCGTACATCTCAGGTCGAATTGTATCATCTGAGTCTACAAATCCAATATACTCTCCCGTCGCTTCTGCTAGCCCCGTATTTCTCGCCGCACTAACACCTGCATTTTCTTTGTGTATCACACGAATTGCTGGGTATTTTACAGCATACTCATCACAAATTTCACCGCTATCATCTGTTGATCCATCGTTGACGAGTATCAATTCCCAGTCTGATAGCGACTGTTTCAAGATAGAATCGATACAACTTCGCAAATATTTTGAACTATTATATACAGGGACAATAATAGAAATCTTACATTCCACTATTTTTTTCCTCCAGTGTTCTTACTCTGCCAAGCAACAGTCCCATCATGGCATAAGGTATCGCATTGGCCTGGTTGGCAACTAGGCCAAGCTCCACTGTTTGTTGGAGCCAAATTCCCAAAATTCCAACCATTAATCCAAATACAATACCATCCCTGATCCAAGGGCACCCGCGAGCCAAAATATCTCCTGTCTTTATCAGCCAGATGAAATATCCTACAACACCACCACCCACTAACATCGTCACAGCTGAATTATGCCAGTTCGCAGCAGACAAATTTCCATTTCCAAATACAAGATGCTTCATCCAGTCCGTAAAACCTTGATACCATAATTCATCTCTTCCGTTAAAGATCGGCTTATTAAAGGTTTCATAACTCCATAACTCCAGTTTATCAACAATTCCTGCATTTCGAATTAAAACAACAAAAATTGCTATAAGAAGCGGAATTAACATAATGATGAGAATTTTCCTTTTGTTTTTAAACCATCTCTGAAACGGCAATATCCCAAATACACCCAAAAGTAGCACGATTGCAAATAGCACACTTCCTCTGGAATTCAGAACTTCCAATAGAACAAAATACATCGCTGCATACACCAAGAGGCATACCAGAACACGAAAATCGCGCACTCGATTAAATCCTACAATCATGACACAAAAGCTGAAGAATCCAATCATGGCAATAGAATTTTCATTCCAACCACTAAATACAGTACCGTAGTTATAGATAAGCAGAACTAACATACCTAAAGCACCATATGCCACAGAAACCACCATCATTGGCCCCTCTTCTACTGGCATCAAAGATATTAACCATGTAAGCAAATACATCCACAAATAATCTAGCATGTTGTGGCCATATAGCATACTTGTAAGGAAGCTGGCAACAATCAGGTAGGAAATCAGAACTACGTTGCGTTTCTTTACGTATCGAACTTGCTTAGATACGACTATTCGGTATATTACCAATACTACAATCAAAATCTTTGCCGCCCCGTAGACATCATAAGTCTGTCCAATGCCCGAATTATACAGCAATGACAACCCCCATATCAAAATCATAATGGGAACAATCATCCAGTTTTTAAGCCCTTTTATTACCATGCCAATCTCCTTATACAGACGCTAGGCTACCTACTCCTCCGTCTTGTCTTGTAATACTTAGCTCCCAGGATCCCCGGGATATAGAATAAATCCACCATCCATTTGTAAGCACCACTATAAACAAATTTTTGCTTGTGACTCATGCTACGAAATGCCTGGTATTGAATCGCATGACATATGCGTTCTTTCCATGTTTTCACCAAATCTATTCGTTGCATATGGAAGAGTTGGTATGCGGTTGGATTGTTTAAAAGTGATTGATAAATCTGACTTGTCAATCCATCAGCCTGGTACTCACATATTGTCAAAACAAATGGTACAGGATACATTGTATACCCATTTAGCTCCAATTTATCGTATAAAATGGCTTCTGTAGAAAACTTTTCACCAGGAACAACGGGAAACAGGTGTTCGCGAAGAAGTTCTGTTTTCAGCACTATCGAGTACTCTCCACCAGCCCCCATCTGAACCATATCATAAAAACCTTTGTGACTCATTTGATGAGTAAAAGGTTTACATAGCATACTTCCATCAGCCAGCATCTTGTATCCAATTAATGCACAGTCAGACGCACAAGTATTCTTCAGAGCAGCACTAATTTCCGATATGGAATTTTCAGTCAACCAGTCATCTGAGTCCACACAATAAAACCACTCGCCTTCTGCTAGAAAAACTGCTGTATTATGTGCAACATGTTTACCGCTGTTTTCTTGTCGCTGGTATCTAATTTTTATTTTGTTTTCACTCTGAATATTTTCAATATAATGCTGTGTGCCATCTGTTGATCCATCATCTATCACTAACCACTCGAAATCCATGCACGATTGCTTGGTTAAGCTATGATACAGCCTGTCTAAAAGATGCACTCTATTGTATGTAGGAGTAAATACAGTAACCACACTTAATTTCCTCCTTATGAATCATTTTCTTTCCCTTTTAATACATCTAAAGCACTCCACGCCAAATATCCGGTGGAAAGGCTTTGTCAGCATTGACCGTATAACTACTCCTTTACTCATCCAGCTTTTAGAATACCAATGAACTGACACTGTATTACTTGTTTTTTTCAGCCGTCCCGTAGCATTTTCATACGGGTTAAAGTACTCCACCGGATAAATTTCTGCACCGCAAACGCTCTGCCGTTGCCCATTCAATTCCAACCCCAATGGAACAAGTGCTTGGGTGTTTAGTTGGGGACATATGATACACGGATACGTACCCTCTTCGGTACGTTGTAATTTCATATATTGCTCTATCATTGCGCATAATGTGATATGATGTGCTTCCGCCCCAAATCCCTGTCCAGTATTGATATTAGTGCTATTTTCAAAACCATAAAAAGCTTCATGGGTCAATAAATCATCGGGATTTCTCAGCAGCTCCACATCCGTATCAAAATAGATGCCTCCTTGCTGTTCAACAACAATTAAGCGAACATAATCACTCAAAAACGCCCATTTCCCCTGTTCATAGCAAGACTTTGCATAATCATGTGCCTTAATATCAAAATTATCTTCATTCCATTCAATGATTTGATAGTCAGGACAGTATTTTTTCCAACTAGCTATACATTTTTCAGCCAGTTTGGACTTCTCCCCCCGTCCAAACCAACAATAATGGATTATCTTGGGTATCATTTCACTTGCACTCCTATCACGATAAACACTTTCTATATTATATAACTCAATTCAGTTTGAAGCGATGTAGTCGATCATATATAAACTTTGGTAACAGACCGACTATAATAGGGCGTAGCACCCAAATATAGTTTTTCTTAGACAACTTCAATTTTTTTACGGCTGACATAGTTACTCGAGCCTCGTTAATTCGATACCTAAACTTCCTCCTAGCAAAAGCATTCCTGTCATCGCGCATCATATATAACGGATCATCTAGCATATATCCCCGATACCCAAGTTCGTACATGCGCACCCACAGATCCCAATCTTCCACACGAAGCCGTTTTTCATCTACAGCATAGCCGTTTACAGCTTGATAGGCCTCCGCTCTCACCATACAAGGTGCATGGCAAAACGGAGTTGCTCGAGCAATGCTCTCTAGAGATGGCTCTCCCCTACCTACCCCGGTACGAAAAATCCCCTCTCCATCAAAGTAGTGCATACATGAACTTACTATCGCATATTTAGGATGAGCATCCAGAAATTCCACTTCCCGCTCAAAACGCTCTGGCACGGAGATATCGTCTCCATCCATACGAGCAATCAATTCCCCATCGGCCACAGACAAACAGTGATTAAGCGTATAGTTTAACCCCATATTTTTCTCGTTTCTCAACAAAACCATCTTATCGGGGTATTGCTGTACATACCGCTGCGCAACCGAATACGTATCATCCACAGAGCCGTCATCACACATAATAAGTTTCCAATCTGTGTAGGTTTGTGCAAGGAGCGAATCTATTGCCTCGCCCAAAGTCTTGCCACAGTTATAAATACCCATGATAATTGAAACTCTTGGCACTCGCAATCTTCCTTTCAAGCCAGTATCTTTTTACTTCAGATTCAACAAACGCTTCCGATCCTCTAAAATTTTTCTACACAGCTCTTGTTGCTCAAAATTTTCCGTAGCAAACTTGTACGCATTCTCGCCCAATCTTTCTCTTAGTTCTTTATCCGTATGTAATTTCCACATCGCACTGTATAAAGATTCACTATCGCCTTTCTCTACAATAAGCCCCGTAATATCCCGTTTCATTGCATCTGTTGGGCCGGGAATATCACTCACTATCACCGGCACCCCCATAGCTTCTGCTTCAATAACCGCACTTCCAAACCCTTCCCGATAGCTTGGTAAAACGTACACATCGCTGCTAGCTACGTACTGTTCTACAACATTTGTGTATCCACAATAAATCACTCGACTTGCATACTGAGACCATTCGTATAAATCTTGCTGTAATGATGCTACATTTTCTTTGCTTCCCACCATGAGCAAATATGCACGATCAGACTGTTCCATCAGTTTCTTTGTGGCAGCAAGCAGTTCATCGATCCCCTTGTCTCGCGTTATCCTTCCCACAAACAGAAAAACAGTGGCATCCATGGGAATCGAATACTGCTTTCTTATCGCTTCTCTCCACTCGTTTTTCTTCTTTACGTCAAACTTATTCAGATTGACGCCGCTAGCGCTGCCATTCCAAATTACTGAACCCTTATTTTGAGAATACAACCGTTCTTCATGAGAAAATTCTAGGTTTCCAAAGCTATCCGGCTCTATCCATGTAGATAGCGTACACACCATTTTCTCTATGCCTTTGAATATTTTTCTTTTCACTCCAGAAAAGCCTACATACGCTAATCCCCATTGGCAGTAAAGCCTCACAGGTGTTTTAGCCATCCACGATGCCAGCGAAGCGTAACAAGATGCATTCGGCGTTGAATACTGTACCAAATCAAACTTTTCTTTCTTAAAAAGTTTTCGCATCTCGTTCATTGCCTTCAGTCCGCCTAGGCTTATCCCACGCTTCATCGACACAGGAAAGTAATGGACGTACTCCGGTAGCAATTTTGCAAATTCTTCGTTGTCATCACACACAAAGGAAATATCAAACCCTGCCTGTTCATGGAGATATTTAGCGGTTGGCAACACAAACGACCTCAATGTTCCCGGCACTGTCGTCACATAGCATATTTTTTTCATAGTAACATCTCCCTTTGGGGGCATGATCGTTTGCTCGTCAAAATCACATTACTTGCAACTCCTCATAGAAGCAACAACAAAGTCATTCGACATTCATTCTGTTTAATTGACAGCCCATCCATTCGTTTTATTTAACCAGAATCTCGTTATACTTCATCATGTAAACATTCTCTGAGTACTTTCCAATAGCATTTGCATTTGCTATGCCGCTCAAATTGTTTACAATGAGCTTCATATGATTGCACCCACACTCATAAGCATGCGGATACCCACCACCAAATCGAGGATTCACCTCAGAAATGTAGTACTCGCCACCAATTTCAAAAATATCAATGTCTATTTGGGCTGTAAAGCCTGCTTCCTTGACAAACCACTCGATCAATTCATAGAGTTTTTGTTCACGGAAAGAAACTGCCTTATCCGTCTCTCCTGCTCTCATTTTCAGCTTTTTCTTCGTGAAAATAGACACGACTTCTCCAGAAATCATATCAATATAGACATCTGCTCCTATTTCTTGGCCGTTCAAAAACTCCTGTATCATCAGCCCATCATCATGGGCAAATAGCAACTCAATGGTCTCTCGATCATACACCTTGGAAATTGCAATGCTGGCACTCCCGCGTGCCGGTTTTACAAAGACGGGGTAAGTAATTTTTCCTGCCTCCACATCTGCATAGAACAGTTCTTTGTCCATATAGGATTTTGCACACTTATATCCATGGTCTTTTAACCACTGATACATTTGGAACTTATCCAGTGCAAGCTCACACAGTTCATACGAAGACCCAATCACGGTAACACCCAGCTCGTCAAACTCGGCTTTATGTTTTGCCAACAAAGACAACTCTGGGTCAATCAAAGACAAAACAGCAGATACATTTTCTTTCTTGCAGATATCAAAGACAGTATCCATATATCCCGGTGCGGTCATAGCCGGGACAATATAATACTTATCTGCTTCATAGATTGCTGGAGCCAAATTACTCATGTCCGTGGCAATTACTTTGCCCTTACCACGCAACGTCTTCACAAAATATTCAACAACTTTATTTCGAGTGCCTGCGCTCAAAATCAAAATATTCATTTTCCCATACCCCAATCACTTACACGCCATTTTTTGCTTTCGTTCCTCTGCAAAATTAGGCTCAACTTGATTTGTATCCACTGCAATATCCTGCTTTTTTACGAATTTCGACACAGTTTTAAGGATGATCTTTACATCACCCAAAAAAGATACTTTTTCCACGTATTGCACATCGAGTTCCAATCTGCTATCCCAATCCAGAAAATTTCTTCCATTCACTTGAGCAAGCCCAGACAGTCCCGGTCTGACACTGTGGCGTATTTTTTCTCGATCAGAATACCATGGCAGATATGATACCAAGAGAGGACGCGGCCCGATAATGGACATATCTCCTTTGAGGATATTGAATACCTCAGGAAGTTCATCCAGACTCGTGGAACGTAGCAACTTGCCAAACTTGGTGAGTCGCACATTGTCAGGCAGCAATTTTCCATTCTCATCTCGGGCGTCCGTCATCGTACGGAACTTGTACAACTTAAAAACCTTTTCGTTTTTGCCCGGTCTATCTTGGGTAAACAACACAGGGCTTCCCAGCTTTACCCGCACCAAAATCGCTACAATCACATAGAGCCACCAAAACACCAAAATCGCCATCAGCGAGCAGAAAATATCCAGAGCACGTTTAAAAAAACGCTCATACAGGCCATAGGGCTTGTGTTTTGTCTGTACCATACTCTTCTTTCTCCCCTGCTTAGGCAAAACAGCTCTTTACAATTTCGACGACCCGATTCTGCTCTTCCTCAGTCATTTTGTTATCACTGGGCAAACAAAGACCACGCTGGAAAATATCCATGCCAACGTCAACACCAGAGCCTGCGATATAGGCGTTGGTGTTGGCCCGTCCGTTTCCCTCTCGGGTGACAAAGCCGTGCATCCGGTAGATGGGCTGCATGTGCATGGGCTTCCAGATAGGACGGCCCTCGGCATTATACTGGGCCAACTTCTCCAAAATCTCAGTGGGGCAGCTCTTCCCCGGCTCGCTGATGTACAGGGCCTCCTGCTCACCGCGTACCTGACGACACATAGCCTCCTCGTTAATCAGCAGGCAAGACAGCCAAAAGTTTGGCTCGCTGTTTTTCTCATCGTAAGGATTCATGGTCACAGGCAGATCTTTAAAGCCTTCCTTATACCGCATGTAGATGGCCTTCTTCTGAGCAATGTGTTCTTCCAGATGAGGGTACTGTCCACGTACCACCCCAGCAATCACATTGCTCATACGGTAATTATATCCAAGTTCCTCGTGCTGGTACCATGGGGCATTCTCACGACTCTGTGTAGACCACTTACGTGCCTTGTTTGCGGCGTGCACATCATCGGTGAGTAGCATACCACCGGAGGAACCAGTTATGATTTTATTCCCGTTGAAGGAAATGGCTCGATAGGAACCAAAGGTACCTGTTTGATGCCCTTTGTATGTAGCTCCCAGCGACTCAGCAGCATCTTCAATGAGTACCGCGCCATGTTTGTCACAAATGGTACGAATCTGATCCACTTTAGCGGGTGTACCATACAGATGTACCAGCACCACCACCTTGACCTCAGGATACAACTCAAAAGCCTTCTCCAATGCCACTGGATCCATGTTCCAGGTGTCGCACTCGGTGTCGATAAATATCGGCTTACCACCCTCGTACACCACTGGGTTGACCGTAGCGCCAAAAGTCATATCGGAGCAAAACACCTTATCACCAGGCTTCACGCCCGCCAGCTTCACACACAGGTGGAGAGCTGCTGTACCCGCAGAGAGAGCCACAGCATATTTACACCCTACCTTCTCACAAGTGATGCGCTCAACTTCATTGATGTTCTCCCCCACCGTAGACATCCAATTACTCTCGTATGCTTCTGTTATGTAGCGCAACTCTTCTCCATGCATAGTAGGGGTAGAAAGCCACACTTTTTTCTCAAACGGCTCCACGATCTTCAACGCTCCTTTTGATCTAAGTGCAAAATGCACTCCCTCATTTTCTACCATGATCCCTGTGCGATATCATTAAATTTTTTATTAGCATATCACAGGGTAGACACAGTTTATTCTACCTTATCCCTTCTCTTTTTACAATACACCCCTCACTCCCCGGTCTGTAGAAATTCTTGCCATCCCCGTTCCATTTATTGTACACTCCCACAACACTTCGT
>OEQQ01000159.1_pt1 | contig 16021 bp, 11 predicted proteins | sample 1539741 | NCBI WGS metagenome assembly OEQQ01 (sample SAMEA3891876, study PRJEB23780) | metagenome | biome: terrestrial biome; feature: animal house; material: Caecal content | place: Italy | collected 2015-05-05
CCCCCGGTTAAAAATCCCGCCGATCATGGCTCCCGCCATATTTCCAAGTCCGATGAATCCGATTTTCACAAGCTTCTCCTCTGTCTTAACGCTTCATAGAGCAAAATTGCGGACGCGACTCCGGCGTTCAGGGATTCCACCTTTCCTTCCATGGGGATTTTAATCCAGGAATCCGCCAGCCGGGCCGTCTCCTCCCGCAGCCCGTTTCCCTCGTTCCCGATCAGGAAGGCGGTCCCGCTTCGATAATCCGGCCCGGTATGCCATTGGGTCCCGCCCAGATGGGCCGCATAGACCCGGATCTTCGCCTCGCGAACGCGGCGGATGGCGCCCTCCAGATCCTCCGCATAATAAAACGGCACCCGGTACACGCTTCCCATGGTGGAACGGATCACCTTCGGGTTGTAGAGATCCACCGTGTCCCGGCTCAGGATCACCCCGTCCACCCCGGCCCCTTCGCCGGTGCGCAGCATGGTCCCCAGATTGCCCGGATCCTGGATATTCTCCAGGACCAGAAGCAGGGGAGCGGCTCCCGAGAGCAAATCTTCCATATTATAATGAAACTGTTCCACGACGCACAGGATCCCCTGCGGCGTACAGGTGTCGGAAATCCTGGAAAACAGGGAGTCCGCCACCACCTCGCAGCCCGTCCGCGCGAGCTTTTCCCCGCAGGGCTGATCCGGCCGGAAGGACTCCGCCACATAAACTTCCCGGATTTTTTCCGGAGGGGCTTCCAGAAACATCTTCACCCCCTCCACCAGAAAAACATCCTCCTCGCGCCGCGCCTTCGCCTTTTGATTCAGCCGGATCAGCCGTTTGAGCCGGCCGTTGGACGACGCCGTGATCATATCGCCAGCATTCTGCTGATCTCGTACTCGTATTCCGAGATGCTCTTCTGCATGGCCAGGGCTTCTTCGATATCGTAGTCCACGAATTCCCCGTGCCGGTACGCCACCACGCGGTTGGAGCTGCCGGCGCACAGGATGTCGGCCGCATAGGCCCCCATAATGGAAGCATAGTAGCGGTCCTTACAGGTGGGGCTGCCGCCGCGCTGCATGTAGCCCAGGATGGTGGCTCTGGTCTCGATCCCCGTAGCCGCTTCGATCCGCTTCGCCATGGAGGTGGAATGCCCGATTCCCTCCGCGTTGATGATCAGGTGATGGGTTTTCCCCTTTTTCCGGTTGCGAATGATATTATTGATGATATTCTGCTCGTTGTAGTCGTATTTTTCCGGCAGGAGGATGTCCTCCGCGCCGTTGGCCACGCCGCACCAGAGGGCGATAAAGCCGGCGTTGCGCCCCATGACCTCGATGATGCTGCATCTTTCGTGGGAGGAAGAGGTGTCCCGCACCTTGTCGATGGCCTGCATGGCCGTATTCACCGCCGTGTCGAAGCCGATGGTATAATCCGTACACGAGATATCCAGGTCGATGGTCCCGGGAATCCCGATGGTATTGATTCCGTGCCTGGACATGGCCTGGGCGCCGCGATAGGAACCGTCGCCGCCGATGACCACCAGGCCGTCGATCCCGTGCTTCCTGCAGATGTCGGCCCCCTTCTGCTGCCCGGCCTCGGTCTTGAACTCGTTGCAGCGCGCCGTCCCCAGGATCGTTCCGCCCCGCTGGATCGTATCGGATACGCTCCTGGCGTCCATATCCGAGATCTCCTCGTTCAGAAGCCCCTGATATCCTTTCTTGATCCCCTTTACCTTCACTCCGTTGCTGATCGCCTTTCTCACCACGGAACGAATCGCCGCGTTCATGCCCGGAGCGTCGCCGCCGCTGGTGAGGATCCCGATCGTCTTGATACCCTTTGCCATAATCTCCCTCCGAAAGCCTGTGAATCCCTTCACAGCCACAAAGTCAAACTGTTACATGATACTTATTTTAATCGATTTAAGCCGCCTTTTCAACGCCTTTCCGGCTTTTCTTACATCAGCTTTACGTTCTCCGTCCCGTACCGCCTTCCCAGCTCCTCCAGCAGCTCCTTGTCGGCGGCCACATTCCGGCTGGGCGGCAGCTGCTTCATGCAGCGCGGGTTTTCCACGTAGATCACCACGCCGTCCCTTCCGTCGGAGTCTTCCAGAATCCCGGAGAGCGTCGGCCACGCCGCTTCGTAGGATTCCATGGTGGGGAATTTCACCCAGAGCTTTTTGGGGATCTCCTCAAAGGTCTGGACGGACTCGCAGATCAGCTTCCCGTCCCGGTCTTCTTCCGCCGAGATCCTGCCCTTCAAAAAGACCTTCCCTTCCTCCGTCAGCTTGCTGCCGTACTGCTCGTAGACTTTGGGGAACACGATGACCTCCACCGTTCCCACCAGGTCTTCCACCTGCAGAAATGCCATCACCTTGTCGTTCTTCGTATATTTGATCTTCTTTTCCGCGATCAGGCCGCCGATCACCGCCCGGCCCCCGTCCGGCGCATGGATGGAACCGGTCTCTTCGTCCAGGGCGAAATCCGCCGTGGTATTGGTGATATTTTTGCGCCAAAGCCCCTCGTACTCCTGCAGGGGATGCCCGCTGATATAGATGCCCAGCACTTCCTTTTCGAAGTTCAGAAGGATTTCTTTGGGATATTCCCCCACGTCCGGCAGCTTTACCTCGTACTGCGCGCGGTCCTCTTCCCCGGCCAGGTCGAACAGGGACAGCTGACCCGCCAGGTTGTTCTTCCGGTCCTGCTGCGTGCGGTCCATCAGCTGAACGAAAACGCTCATAAACTGGCGTCTCGTACCGCCCAGGCTGTCGAAGGCTCCCGCCTTGATGAAATTTTCCACGCTGCGCTTGTTCACTTCGGAATCGGACATCCGGGTGATGAAATCCGACAGGTTGGAAAAACGCCCTCTGGCCCTGCGTTCCCCGATGATGGATTCCGCAACGGGATGGCCGATGCCCTTGATGGCCGTGAGGGCGTAGCGGATGGCGCGGCCGGACACGGAAAAGCCGCTCTCCCCTTCGTTGATGTCCGGCGGCAGGATATCGATGTCCATCTGGCGGCAGGTCAGGATGTACTCCGCCACCTTCCCGGGATTATCGATGACCGATGTCATCAGCGCCGCCATGAATTCCACCGGGTAGTAATATTTCAGCCAGGCGGTCTGGTAGGAGACCACGGCGTAACAGGCGGCATGGGATTTGTTGAAGGCGTATTTGGCAAAATCCATCATCTCGCCGTAAATCTGCAGCCCCACTTTTTCCGGAATCCCCCTGGAAACGCAGCCAGGAACCCCTTCTTCCGGATTGCCGTAAACGAAGTTGTTCCGCTCCTTCTCCATCACGGCCTGTTTCTTTTTGCTCATGGCCCTGCGCACCAGATCGCTGCGGCCCATGGTGTAGCCGCCCAGATCCCGCACGATCTGCATGACCTGCTCCTGGTAGACGATACAGCCGTAGGTGGGCTCCAGGATCGGCTTGAGCTGCGGGCAGGAATAGGTGATGGCGCTGTGCTGATTTTTGCCCCGGATGTATTTGGGAATGAAATCCATGGGGCCCGGGCGGTACAGGGAAATCCCGGCGATGATGTCCTCCAGGCTCTGAGGCTTTAATTCCTTCATGAAGTTTTTCATCCCGCCGCTTTCCAGCTGGAACACCCCGTCCGTCTTTCCGGTTCCCAGGGAATCCAGCACCCCTTTGTCCTCGAAATCGATGGCGTCGATGTCGATCTTTTTTCCCGTGTCCTTTTCGATCAGATCCACGGCCTTTTTGATCACCGTCAGAGTCCGCAGCCCCAGGAAGTCCATCTTCAAAAGCCCCAGCTCCTCCAGGGTGGTCATGGTGAACTGCGTGGTGACGGAGCCGTCGGATCCCCGGGAAAGGGGCACGAAGTTGTCCGCCTCCTCCGGGCAGATGACCACGCCCGCGGCGTGCATGGAGGTGTGTCTGGGCAGCCCCTCCAGCCTACGGCTCATGTCGATGAGCTCGTGCACCTGCATATCCCCCTCGTACAGCTTTCGCAGCTCCGGATTGGCCTGCAGCGCCCGGTCGATGGTGATGTTGAGCTCGTTGGGGATCATTTTGGCGATAGAGTCCACGAACGCGTAGGGCAGATCCATGACCCGCCCCACGTCCCGGATCACGCCCTTTGCCGCCAGCGTGCCGAACGTCACGATCTGCACCACCTTCTCCGCGCCGTATTTTCGGCCCACGTAATCGATCACTTCCTGCCTGCGTTCGAAGCAGAAGTCCACGTCGATATCCGGCATGGAAACCCGCTCCGGGTTCAGGAAGCGCTCGAACAGGAGGCTGTAGCGGATGGGATCGATATTGGTGATGTGCAGGCAGTAGGAGACGATGCTCCCCGCGGCGGATCCGCGCCCCGGCCCCACCGGAATGCCGTTCTTTCTGGCGTAATTGATGAAGTCCCAGACGATGAGGAAATAGTCCACGTACCCCATCTTCCGGATGATCTCCAGCTCATAGTCCAGCCTCTTTTTCAGCGTCCCGTCGTCCTGCGGATAGCGTTCCTCCATCCCCTGCGCGCAAAGTTCGTTCAAATAGGTCCAGGAATCGTATCCGGAGGGAACCTCGAAATGGGGCAGCTTCGTCACGCCGAATTCGATCTCCACATGGCAGCGGTCCGCGATCCTCTGGGTATTTTCCACCGCCTCCCAGGCGTAGGGAAAGAGCCCCTTCATCTCCTCCTCGCTCTTGACGTAGTACTGCCCGCCCTCATAGCGCATCCGGTCCTCGTCCGCCAGCTTTTTCGCCGTCTGAATGCACAGCAAAATATCGTGTGGCCTGGCGTCCTCCGCGTAGGTGTAGTGCACGTCGTTGGTGCAGACCAGGCCGATATCCAGCTCCTGCGCGATCTGCAGCAGGGCGGCGTTCACCGTCCTCTGCTCCGGAATGCCGTGATCCTGCAGCTCCAGGAAATAGTTGTCCTTTCCGAAAATATCCTGAAATTCCAGGGCGCATTTTTTCGCCTCGTCCAGAAGCCCCTTCTGGATATAGCGGGGCACTTCTCCGGCCAGGCAGGCGGAAAGGGCGATGATCCCTTCGTGATGCTCCCGCAGCAGCGCCTTATCCACCCTGGGCTTATAATAGTAGCCTTCCGTAAACCCCTTGCTGACGATTTTCATCAGGTTGGAATAGCCCGTGTTGTTCTCGGCCAGGAGCACCAGATGGTAATACCGGTCGTCCCCTCCGGTCAGCTCCCGGTCGAAGCGGGAATTGGGCGCCACATAGACCTCGCAGCCGATGACCGGGTTGATCCCTTCCTCCTTCGCCGCCCGATAGAAATCGATCACCCCGTACATGACGCCGTGATCCGTGATGGCCGCCGCCGTCATCCCCAGCTTTTTCACCTGTTTGACGTATTCCTTAATTTTATTGGAACCGTCCAGCAGGCTGTATTCCGTGTGTACGTGCAAATGTGCAAATGCCATGAATTTCCTCCGCTTATTCGCCCTGTCCCCCCTCTTCCTGCAGGGAAACGCTCCCCTCTCCGCAGTCGATCAGGATCAGGAACCCGTCCCGCTCCTCCCAGGTTTCATAGGAGGCGGCCCCGTCATCCATCTTCAAAACCATATGCCAGAGGCCGTTGTCCTGACGGATGCAGGAAATGCTGTCCGCTCCCCTGCCAAGAAGGCTGTCATAGACCGCCTGTCCGTTTTCGAACTCCCGGATTTCCTCCAACGACGCGCTGCGCGCCGGATACTCCTGCGCGGTCCCTTCCGAATAAAAGCTGTAGGAAGGGAGGGTTTCCTCTCCGGCCTTCCATGCGGTCAGATCCCCGTTTTCCTCCACTTCGACGGAGCGGGCTTCCTCCAGAAGCCTTCGGGCCGCGCCCTCCCATACGCAGTATAAAAGGTCGGCCGATCCGCCGGTCCCATACCCTTTCATCAGATACAGGGACGCCGTCCGCAGCTCATACCGGGAAACGCCGCGCACGGGCCGGGCTTCCTCCAGAAGCTGTGCGCCCTCCTCCGTCACATACCAGAGGTCGCACACGGGCGCCCCGAAGGCCCCGTCGTATCTTCCCGCCGCCACGAAGGCCTCCTCTTTTCCGTCCCTGTCGTAGTCCGCCGTCTCGACAAAAGCCAGGCCGTCCGCCGGGTAGGCTTCCTCCCGGCGCACCCGTTCCAGCGCCTCCCGTTCTCCGGAGCGCAGGGAATCCGAAGCCTGAGCGATCCGGTATTCCAGGAGATCCGCGGGAATATCGTCCAGCGCCGCCAGCTCGTCCTCCGGATCTTCCGGATTTCCGAACCAGTATCCCTCTCCGGACTTCTTCCCGCTCTCCGGCGTCAGACGCCCTCCGTCCAGCTCATATACCGCAAAGCGATACTGGGCCGCGACGTCCCCGCTCCCGTCCGGAGAGGCCCCGCCGATCCGGCGTTCCCGATAGCCGATCCTGCTGTCTCCCACCGCAAAAAACGCGTAGTCGTACTCCCCGTCCTTCCGGGATGCATCGAAAAAGAGGTCCTTTTGTTCCTGCAAAAAGGAAGAGCCGTCCTCCCCCGACGCCCCGGGGCGGATGTAGTCCAGATATTCCTCAGCAGTCAGCGCCCGAACCGGATAAGGCAGAAAATCCTGCGATTCAGGGTCGTAGAAATAGTATCCCGGCGTAGTTCCCTGCCCCTTTGACCATTCCCCGGATACCGGGTCGTACTGGAAATACTGCGAAGGCCGCATCACGCAGATGCCGTCCTCCGTCGCGAAAACGGATGCCGCATCCTCAAAACAGGAAGAACAGGCCCCTTCCTGCACCCGGTACAGGCGGGCTCCCGTTTCCTCTCCCTCCTGTGTATGGATGGCGAACCAGCTGTTTCCCCCTTCCGAAATCGTCTCAGCCCGCAAAAAGACGGCATCCTCCAAAAGCGGGGCAGCGCCCCCGTTTCCGTAATACCAGAGGTCTCCCTTCACCCGCCCCTGGGCGGTGATCCCGGCGCTGTCAAAAAAGATCAGAAAGCTCCCATAGGCGCCGCCGTCGTAGCGGGCGCTGGCCTGGAAGCACAGCGTCCTTCCGTCGTAGGGCTTCCGGGCCAGGACCGCCGAAATCGCGGCCTGTTCCGTGCCGTTTAACCGATCCGCCCCCGCCAGGCGTCCCGAAAAGCTCTCCCGCTTTTCCTCCCAGGCCTCCTTCGCGCGATCCGGAACCTGACGCATCATTTCCGGCCACTGCGCCGCCGGAACCGCTTCGGATTCCACAGCGTCCGGCCCTTCTCCCCTGTCTCCTTCCGGAACCGCTTCCGTCTCCGGCTCGCCCAAAACCCTTCCCGAAGAAGCAAGGCTGTCCGCTTCGGATTCCGCATCCGCGGCGGCTTCGCCGTTCCCGCCTGCGGCGGCTCCCACTTCCGCGTCCGCTTCGGCTGCGGATCCTGCGGCCCCGCCCTGCTCCTCTTCCGTTCCGCCGGGGATCTGCCGTTCCTCCACCTGAGCGATCTCTTCGTTGAATGCCGCTGCCGTTTCCCCCTCGAAGGCGATCTCTCCCGCCTGCTGCGCCCGCCGGGCGTATTCGCTGATCTGCCCCGGCGCGCACCCAGCCGCCAGAACCGCCGCCATCATCCAAACTCCCGCAACTGCGTGCCGTTTCTTCATTCGTCCTTCTCCTTCAACGCGTGCCGAAAAAATGTTCTCGTCCTATTATAGAATAAAACGGGGAGAATCGCAAGGAGAGGGGCGACCCCGGCATTTTGCACATTTTGCAAAAGTCAAAGGGGACGATAACGCTTCCGTTTATCGTCCCCTCCGCTTTCCTTTAAAGAGAGAGATATTTCTTCAGTTCTTCCGCCTTGTCCAGCTTCTCCCAGGGGAGATCCAGATCGTGGCGTCCGAAATGGCCGTAGGCCGCAGTCTGCTTATAGATCGGGCGGCGCAGGTTCAGCATCCGGATGATGCCCGCCGGGCGCAGGTCGAAGTTTTCCCGGATCACGTCCACCAGCTTTTCATCGGAAATCTTTCCCGTGCCGAAGGTATCCACCATGACGGAAGTGGGCCGAGCCACGCCGATGGCGTAGGACAGCTGGATTTCGCACTTGTCCGCCAGGCCCGCGGCCACGATGTTTTTGGCCACATAACGGGCCGCGTAAGCGGCGGAACGGTCCACCTTCGTGCAGTCCTTGCCGGAAAAGGCTCCGCCGCCGTGGCGCGCGTAACCGCCGTAGGTGTCCACGATGATCTTGCGGCCGGTGAGACCCGCGTCGCCGTGAGGGCCGCCGATTACAAAACGGCCGGTGGGGTTGATGAAGAATTTCGTATTCTCATCGATCAGTTCCGCGGGCAGGACCGGATCGAAAACGTGCTGTTTGATATCCGCGTGAATCCGTTCCTGCGTCACGTCCGGATCGTGCTGCGTGGAAAGGACCACCGCTTCCAGGCGCACCGGTTTGTCGTTTTCGTCATACTCCACGGAAACCTGGCTCTTGCCGTCGGGTCTCAGATAGGGAAGGGTGCCGTCCTTGCGCACCTGGGCCAGCCTGCGGGCCAGCTTGTGGGCCAGGGAAATGGGATAGGGCATATATTCTTCCGTCTCGTTGGTGGCGAAGCCGAACATCATTCCCTGGTCTCCGGCGCCGATGGCCTCGATCTCCTCGTCGGACATCCGGTTCTCCTTCGCTTCCAGGGCCTTATCCACGCCCATGGCGATATCGGACGACTGCTCGTCGATGGAAACCATCACCGCGCAGGTGTTCCCGTCGAATCCGTATTCGGATTTGTCATAACCGATCTCCTTGACGGTCTCCCGCACGATCTTCGGGATATCCACATAGGCGTTGGTGGTAATTTCCCCGGTCACCAGCACGAATCCCGTGCAGCTGGCCGTCTCGCACGCCACGCGGCTCATGGGATCCTTTTCCATCAGCGCGTCCAGAATCGCGTCGGAAATGGCGTCGCACATTTTGTCGGGATGTCCCTCGGTTACGGATTCGGATGTAAATAATCTTTTTTCCATGCTTCCTCCTTCATGGTCTGTTGGATGAAAAAAGGCCCGCGTAAGCGGACCTGACATCTTGATAATCAAATCCTCTTATTGTTCGATTGCTCGCTCAGGGAGGCACCTTCCGCCGAAAGACGGGGTTGCCGTGGCTTCACAGATCCTATGTATCTCCACCACTCTGAATAAGAGAACAACAATATTGAATTTTCTTATCTGCTACGCAACTACCATATAACAGATCCCTGCGTTTGTCAACTGATTTTGAGCTTAAACTTCTGCAGCTCCCGCTCGGACTCAACCTTGTCGATCTGAGCGCCGAGTTTCTGCAGCTTCAGATGGAAATCCTCATAGCCGCGTTCGATATAGCGGATATCGTCCACCACGGAAATCCCCTCCGCAGCCAGGGCGGCGATGACCAGCGCGGCTCCCGCGCGCAGATCAGGCGCGTTGATGCTGGCGCCCGTATAGCGGGAAACGCCCTCGATGATGGCGGTGGTCCCTTCCACCTTAATGCTGGCGCCCATGCGGATGAGCTCGTCCACATAGCGGAACCGGTTTTCAAAAATGCTCTCCGTAACGATGCTGGTGCCTTTGGACAGCCCCAGGGTCACGGCGATCTGCGGCTGCATATCCGTGGGGAATCCCGGATAGGGCAGCGTCTTGACGTGCGTGTGCCCCAGCGGTTTGGACGCCACCACGCGCACCGCGTCGTCGGACTCCCTGACCTCGCACCCGATCTCAGTCAGCTTGGCGCTGATGGACTCCAGATGCTTGGGGATCACGTTCTTCACCGTAATATCCCCCCGGGTGGCCGCCGCCGCGAACATGAACGTGCCCGCCTCGATCTGGTCGGGGATGATGGCATATTCCGTGCGGTGAAGCCGCTCCACCCCGCGGATGCGGATCACGTCCGTGCCCGCACCCTTGATGTTGGCCCCCATGCTGTTCAAAAAGTTGGCCAGATCCACCACGTGCGGCTCCTTCGCCGCGTTTTCGATGGTGGTCCTGCCGTCGGCCAAAACGGCCGCCATCATGATGTTGATGGTGGCTCCGACGCTGACCACGTCCAGATAGATGTGGCTGCCCACCAGCTTCGGGGCCTCCGCCGTGATCATTCCGTGGGCGATGGAGACCGTGGCCCCCAGCGCCTTAAATCCCTTGATATGCTGGTCGATGGCCCTGCAGCCGATATCGCAGCCGCCGGGCAGCACCACCGTAGCCTTTTTGTATTTGCCCAAAAGAGCGCCCAGGAAATAATAGGACGCCCTGATTTTCTTCACCGAATCCCCTTCCACGGTGAGGTCGTGGATGAGGGAGGCATTGATCCTGACCGAATGCCTGTCGAGCCGTTCCACGTGAGCGCCGATGCCTGCCATGGCCTTCAGAAGGATGTTGGTATCCCTCACGTCCGGCATATTCTCCACCAGGACGGTCTCGTCCGTCATCAGGGAAGCCGCCAGAATCGGAAGCGCCGCATTTTTGGCTCCTCCGATTTCCACTTCTCCCACCAATGGATTGCCGCCGTTGATCGCATACTGTTCCATATCTACCCCTGCTCTATGTAGGAAAACCCGCGCCATGCGGGAAACATGATCGGTTACATCATTCATTCTCTTCACTTTTCGGAATTTTATTCATTCCGTCCGGCAAGGCTGCCGTCTTAAGGGTTATAGCACATTCTCCCCGTTTTGTAAATAGAAAAATGACCTACTGCAGGTACTGGAAGGGATTGACGGATGCGCCGTTGATCCGCAGTTCGAAATGCAGATGGGGTCCGGTGCTGCGCCCGGTATTGCCGCTGAGGGCGATTTTTTCCCCCTGCTCCACCTTCTCGCCGACGGACACCAGCACCCGGCTCAAGTGCCCATAGCGCGTCTCCCTTCCGCCTTCGTGCTGGATATAGACCACATAGCCGTAGCCGCTGGCCCAGCCGGCCCGGGTCACGGTCCCGCCGCAGGACGCCATGACTGCCGTGCCCGTGGGCGTGGCCCAGTCCACGCCCTGATGATTGGTGGAAGCTCCCTTCGTGGGCGCGTTCCGGCGCCCGTAGCTGGAGGAAAGCCTTCCTCCGGAAATGGGTTTGATAAAGGTAGGAGGCACTTTGGTCCCGCGCTCGACGACCTTGGGCACCGCCTCGTACACCACCTCTTCCTTCACCACTTCCTCCGACAGTTCGGTATCGTTTCTGTAAGTCACCACCGAGGCGGCCTTCCGGAAGCCCGCCGAAGGCTGCTGGCGCACCTCGGACTTCGTGGTGTACCAGCTGTCGTTGTCGATGTATTCCACTTCGGCGTCATAGCTGTCTTCCGTATAAATCCGTTCCTGATGGATCACAGAAAGCTCCGGTTCCGGCACCGTGATGATCAGCTCGTCCCCGGTGCGGATGGTGGAATTTTCATCGTCCAGAGAGGGGTTGATGGCGATCAGGTCATCTATGGACAGACCCCTGTCCTCGGCGATCTGGGACAGCGTATCCCCGGCCTGCACTTCGTAGATCTGTTCCTTCTGCTGATCCGCCGTCACCTGGGACACGGCGTCTTCCAGAGAGGTGATTTCGCTCTCCGGCAAATAGGCGTCCACGATCTCCACCGCGTCGCCGAATTCGATTCCCACCAGGCCGTAATCCAGGCTCGCGAAGTCCTGCATGGCGACGTCCGGCTCCACTTCCACGAACAGCTCGTCGAAAAAGGCTTCCACGCCCGCGCCCTCCCCGGCCGCCCGCAGGTTCTTTTCCCCTTCTTCCCTCCGGACGATGGACGTGGTGAGCACGTTGAGCTCCCGGTCGGGATCCACCACCAGCTCCACCCGGTATTCGCCCTCCGTATCATAGCGCTCCAGAACGGCCTGAAGCAGGGAAAGCACGTCCTGGCTGCTGCCGAGATTCACGGTATATTCGTTGATCTTGATGGTATAGGCGTGCTGGAGCGTTTCCTGCACGCTGCTCTGCATGATGGAGAAAACGGCGTCCTCCAGCTTCTGCCTGCCGTCCACCTGCCCGAACAGAACTTCTCTCCCCTCCGCCGTCACTTCCGCAGGGATATAGACCAGTTCCCCATCCTCCGAGGCCAGCTTCCTGCGCGCGTCCGCGATCAGCCCGTCCACGAGATCCACGTCCCCGCAGCTTCCCACGGGCTGCCCGTTTAAGCTGACCTCGAACCAGTTTTCCCCTTCGCTCTCAAACGCCGGAAAAACGGGCGCAAAAAACAGTGCCAGAAAGAGGATGGCACAGGTGCAAAACAGCCATGTAACTTTTATGGTCTTCCAATATTTCGTACGATTCTTCATTTCTTCCTGCCGCTTTTCTTCTTCGCTTTGGCTACGCTGTAACCGAACCGGCCGATGGCCTTTCCCAGTTCGTAATACATGCCGTGGGAATATACGATGGGATCCGCCCACTCCAGATGGAACCGGTTGTCCTGATCCAGATATTTCTCATCCACGCTCACGGAAACCACTTCGGCCACGTACATGGTATGGCTGCCCAGGGGAAGGGTCTGCTTCACCCTGCACTCCAGGCAGACCGGGCTCTGGGCGATGAGGGGCGCGCAGACCCGGGCCGCGGGCAGAGGGGTCAGGCCCGCCGCCTCGAACTTGTCCAGGTCCCGTCCGCTCTTCACCCCGCACAGGTCCGTAGCCCGCGCCAGGCTCCTGGTGGTCAGATTGATGACGAATTCCCCGGTTTCCTCGATGCAGTGCCAGGAATGACGCTGGGGACGAACCGAAATGGAAACCATCGGCGGATCGCTGCACACCGTGCCCGTCCAGGCCACGGTGAACACGTTGGGCTTCCCTTCCCGGTCCGCCACGGTGACCAAAACGGCGGGCAAAGGATAGAGCATGTTGCCCGGCCGCCACTGCGAGCGCCCCATCAGAACACCCCCGCGATCTGGCAGACCAGGAGGGCGATATTGGTCGCCGCCGCCAGAAGGGTAACGATCATCAGGGGCTTTAACCCCTTGTTCTGCTTCTGCAGCGTTTCGTTCTGCGCTGCCAGCTCGTCTTTCTGCGCCGCCATGGCCTCGGTCTGCTTTTTCACCTCGTCCACCACCACCGCCTGCACGTTCCGGTAAACCTTCACGTTCTCCCGGTGGGTAAAATCGTCCGACTGCTTCATCAGATCCTTCACCGATTCCATATGCTCCAGAATCGCCCGCTCGATCTTCTCCACGGCCGCCGCGGTCTCCAGATTCTTCTCCTGGGCCGCCGCGATCTGGGACAGGGCGGCTTCCGCGCTGCCCTTCAGACGGATCATGCACTCCTGCGCCGTGCGGTTCAGGTTTTCTTCGCCCGCGTCAGCCATCCGGCTCAGATTGCTGGTCCCGGTTTCGATAATCCGGCGCAGCCCGCCCGCGCTCTCCGCGGTCACCTTCTGAATCCCGTCCAGGCTCTGCTCCGCCAGCTTCTGCATCCCCGCCGCGCTCTTGTCCGTATAGCGCTGGATCGCGTCCAGCGTCTCCACGTTTTTCAGCGTCACCTGCCGCATTTCCCGCAGATACCCTTCATATTCCACCAGGGAATCCCTGAGTTTCTTCGTTTCCAGATCGTCCATCCTCATCCCGTGTACCCCGACTCCTTCTTCGCGTCCCGTTTCTTCAGATTCGATTTATTTTAACATTATTGAGATGCGGATACAAGCCCGCGCTTTGTCCGCCGGGCCGCATCCTTGTGTAGTTTGCACTATTTTCAACAGGATTCATTCTTCATTTTGTAGATATTAACTATATGTTCATATGGAGTTCATCATTTGTTCACAATTTACTGGTATAGTTTTTTTATCGAAAGAAAACATATGCAGTGTATACGCGCTGCATATACAGATAATTTTTTCATAATAGCCCAGGAGCCGAAAGGTTCCTGGGCACTCCTCATTTCAGAGGGAAAACAGCGCCCCCATCAGCGGCGACAGCGCGATCATAATCAGGGAAAAACAAAGGGAAGAGATGGAAATCAGCGTGGACCGCTGCCCGGAGGGGACCATCCCGTTGAGCGCCGCGTCCGTCCGCACCTCCAGAAAATCGTCCAGCGCGGCGGCCGAGAATCCGGCAAGGATCATGGCCGGCGGCCATCCCGTCAGGGAAACGGCCAGGCAGGCGCAGACCCCGGCGGCGCAGATCAGAAACGTCCTTTCGAAGCTCAGTCTCCGGATCCGGATCACCAGCGCCGCTCCCACGGCTCCTCCCATCCCCATCCCGAACAGGGCGGGCCCCAGGGCGGTCTCCGGCAGCCCCCGCTGCAGGAGCTTCGCCTGCAGGAAAAACAGCAGCAGCGTCGCCACCGCCCCTACGCCCGCATTCTGGAAAATCACCTTCACGGCTTTTTTGTTTCCCCGAAGGAAGCGCAGGCTCTCTTTCAGGCAGGACAGCGCCCTGGCTCCGGCATTCGGATCCCTTTCGCCTTCTTCCCCGGCGGTCCGGGCCGCCTGCAGCCCGCCCGTTTCCCGCAGGCTCAGAGCGACGGCCAGGCCGCAGGTTCCGAGAACCGCGTCCGCCAGGTACGCCTTCCGGTATCCCAGAAACAGGGCCAGCCCGGCGCACAGGGTGGCTGCGGCGCTCCCGGTTCTGAAGATCACCATGTCCGCGGCGCAGTAGCGGTCGTACTCCCTTTCCCTGCCCGCCGCCTGCAGGCTCTCGTAGGCCAGGGCTTCCCGGGCTCCGGAATCGAAATTATAGCCCAGCGCGGAGAAGACCATGGCGGGCAAAACCCCGGCCATGGAATCCGAAACGATCATCAGCAGGGCGGACAGGACGGCCATAGCCCTGCCCCAGGCGAGCGCCCGCTTCCTTCCGAAGGCGTCGGCGATGATCCCGGAGGGGAGCTCGAACAGCAGGCTGGTCATATGAAAGACGCTTTCCGCCAAGCCGATCTGAACCAGGGAAAAGCCTCTGGCGGCCAGAAGCGCCACCCAGGACGCGCCGGCCAGGCCAAAGGACATCAATGCGGTATGAACATACAGCTTTCCGATTTGTTTTCTGATTTTAAGCATAAAAAAACTCCCTTTCTGTCATTTTTCGTTCAAAAATGGAAAGGGAGACAGCGCGTCCGTTCCGGCCGGTTCAACCGCCCAAAAAAGCGTCCCGACGCCGGAAAAAGGGCGCACGATCCCCCTGAAAACGAAAAATGCCGCATTTTTCAAGGGATATGTTGCCGCTTATCCACAACATGAGGGCGCTCCTTTCCGCCGCCGTTTCGGCGCGCATCTTCTGTTTATTATAGGACGGCCGAAGGCGCAAGTCAAGATGGGAGCGCACAAAGGAACTCCCCGCTGAATCAGCGACCGTTTCGGTATCATCAATGCAATCTCAACTGCAGCAAAAAAACTCCATGCGAAAGACTTCTCAATCGCATAGAGTTTTCCATTCTCCATTGACCCGGCTTAACTCACATTTTTTCTTTTCCGGCGCTCAGCGCCTTGATCTCCTCGTTCAGATGCTGCATCCGGCTGTCCAGGTCGGACACCATGTGGGAACACTCCACCAGCTCCCGCTTGACGTGATCCGGGGCGTTGCCTTCGAACTTATAGTTGATCTTGTGCTCCAGGCTCGCCCAGAAATCCATGGCCACGGTCCGGATCTGGATCTCCACCTTCACGTCCACCGTGCGGTCGGAGAGGAAAACGGGAACCGTCACCAGCATGTGATAGCTCTTGTATCCGCTGGGCTTGGGCACGCGGATATAGTCTTTCACCGCGATGACATGGATGTCGTTTTGCAGCCGGATCATCTCCGCGATCCGGTAAATATCGGAAGTGAAGGAGCAGATGACGCGGATCCCGGCGATATCGTTGACGTACTTCACCATGTTCTCGATGGTGGATTCGTATCCGTGCCGCTTCAGCTTCTTGACGATGCTTTCGGACGTCTTGATCCGGGATTTAATATGCTCAATCGGGTTATACTGATGTACATGCTGAAATTCATCGTTGAGTATTTCCAGTTTGGTGTTGATCTGCTTGAGCGCAGCGTTGTAGACGAGAGTGACCTCCTGCCATGTTTCGATCTGGTTCTCTGCATCCAAAAGAAATTCCATATAACCTGCCTCGCTTTTCTTGATAGTCTGATTATACCATACGGGAAACGCAAATATATAATTTTCACAAAAAGTTAATAAATATTCGTAGCAGTTCAGCCATGCCATTCATCATTTGACGGATTCCA